>Ga0164306_10000915_pt1 | contig 12645 bp, 10 predicted proteins | sample Whisoiple_242_MG_FD_110213 | JGI IMG/M metagenome (GOLD analysis project Ga0164306, IMG submission 110213) | Soil microbial communities amended with fresh organic matter from upstate New York, USA - Whitman soil sample_242_MG | ecosystem: Environmental > Terrestrial > Soil > Unclassified >... | reverse complement strand
TGCGGACGAAGAGCGTGGACAGGCGTAGCAGCATGGGCCGCAGCCTAGTGGGAGTGCCGGGTGTCGGACGCCTGGGCCACCATGGGTCCATGCCCGAGCTGCCCGAGGTCGAGTCGCTGGCCGCCTTCCTGCGCGAACGCGCCGTGGGGCGCACCGTCGCGGGGGTCGAGGTCGGGGCGATCAGCGCCCTCAAGACGTTCCGCCCCGCACCGGCCGGCCTGACCGGCGGGACCGTCGTCTCCGCCGGCCGGCACGGCAAGTGGCTCGACCTCGGCGTCGCGCCCCCGGCCGCGGGCGGCGGCCTCGGCGACCCGCTGCACCTCGTGTTCCACCTGGCGCGCGCCGGCTGGCTGCGCTGGTCCGAGCAGCTGCCGGCGACCCCGGTCCGGCCCGGCAAGTCCCCGCTGGCCCTGCGGGTGCGGCTGGACGACGGGTCGGGCTTCGACCTCACCGAGGCGGGTACCCGCAAGCGGCTCGCCGTGCACGTGGTGGCCGACCCGGCCGAGGTGCCGCAGGTCGCCACGCTCGGCGTCGAGCCGCTGTCCGCGGAGTTCACGCCCGAGCGGCTCGGGCAGCTCATGGCCGCGCGCAACCAGCAGGTCAAGGGCCTGCTGCGCGACCAGGGCACGATCGCCGGCATCGGCAACGCCTACTCCGACGAGATCCTGCTCGTGGCCCGCACCAGCCCGTTCGCACTGACCCGGTCCTTCGACGCGGACGCCGTGGCCCGGCTGCACGCCGCGACCGTCGGGGTGCTGCGCGAGGCCGTCGCCACGGCCGCCGGACGTCCAGCCGCCGAGCTGAAGGACGCCAAGCGCCGCGGCATGCGGGTGCACGGCCGCACCGGGGAGCCCTGCCCCGGGTGGGACGGCGTGCCGTGCGGGGACACCGTGCACGAGGTGTCGTTCGCCGACTCGTCGCTGCAGTACTGCCCGACCTGCCAGACCGGCGGCAAGCCGCTGGCCGACCGGCGGATGTCCCGGCTGCTGCGCTGACGCCGGGCGGCCCGGCTTCACACGTCGCGCACAGGATCCCTCCGAGGGCTCTCCCCGCTCGCCGAGCGGCCCCCGCGTGCCCTTCCCTAGCGTGGGAGGCATGCCCGAGACCACCAGCAGGGACGACCGCCCCGTCCGGCACAGCCGCGCCGTGCAGCGCCCCGCCCGGCACGTCCGCCGCACCCGCGCCGGCGTCGGCCGCCGCGTCGCCCGCGTCGCCGCCGCGACCGCCGGCGTGCTCGCGCTCGGCGGCACGACCGGCGCCGTCGCGCTGTACGCCCAGGTGCAGGGCAGCATCGACGCCGCCGACGTGGACCAGTTCCTCGGCGACGACCGGCCCGCCGCGCCCGCCGAGGAGCAGCCCGTCGACGGCTACGCCGGCCGGCCGCTCAACATCCTCGTGATGGGCACCGACCTCCGGGACGGCGAGAACGCCCAGATCGCCGGCGACGTCGACGGCATGCGGTCCGACACCACGATGCTGGTGCACCTGTCCGCCGACCGCAGCCGGGTCGACGTGGTCTCCGTCCCGCGCGACTCCCTCGTCGACATCCCGTCCTGCACCCTCGAGGACGGCAGCAGCACCGAGCCGCGGTCGGACGCGATGTTCAACGACGCGTTCCACATCGGCGGCGGCGACACCCAGAACCTCGCCGCCGCGGCGGCCTGCACCCGGCGCACCTTCGAGCAGAACAGCGGGCTGCGCACCGACGAGAGCATCGTCGTGAAGATGGACGGCGTCCGGGACGTCATCGACGCCCTCGGCGGCGTCCCGATGGACCTGCCCGAGGCGATGGACTCCCCCAAGGCCGGCCTGCACGTGCCCGCCGGCCCGCAGACCTTCGACGGCACCACCGCGCTGCAGTTCCTCCGCGCGCGCACCGGCACCGGCAACGGGCTCGAGATGGGCTCCGACCTGGCGCGCATCGACCGGCAGCAGCAGCTCGTCGACGCGCTCGCCGCGCAGGTGCAGGGCGCGGGCCTGCTCAGCGACCCGACCACGCTCATGCCGGTGCTGACGTCCGTCACGCGGTCGCTGTCGATCAGCGAGGGCCTCGCGGACGTCCGGGACCTGGCGGGCCTGGCGCTGACCCTCCGGGACGTCGACCCGGCGACCCTGCAGCCGGTCACCGTGCCGGTCGCCGCGGCGCCCCAGGACGAGGACCGCGTGGTGTGGACGTCGGCCGCGCAGGACCTCTGGGACCGGCTCGCGGCGGACCAGCCGCTGACGGACGCGGCCACCGCGGGCGCGACCGCCGGGGCGACGGCCGGCGCCTAGAACAGCACCGTCGCGTAGGTCCCGACCCGGCGGAAGCCCACCGCGCGGTACGCCGCCAGCGCCCGCTCGTTGTAGTGGTTCGCGTACAGCGACACGGTGGGCGCCACGTCCCGCCGGGTCGCGGCCACCACCGCCGCCATCCCGGCCTCCGACAGCCGCTCGCCGCGGCGGGTGGGCTCGACCCAGACGCCCTGCACCTGGGCCACCCCGCCCGCGACCGCGCCCAGCTCGGCCTTGAACACGACCTGCGGCGCCCCGTCGTCGCCCGGGTCGATCCGCACGAACGACCGGCCCTCGCGGACCAGCGAGCGCACCCGGGCCTCGTACGCCCCGCCGGTGCCGCCGATCGGCGAGTAGCCGACCTCCTCGGTGAACATCCGTACGCAGGCCGGCAGCACGAGGTCGTACTCCTCCGGCACCGAGCGGCGCACCGCCGGGTCGGGGGCGACCGCCGGGTCCCCGTCGATCACCAGCGACGGCTGCTCCGCGCGGACCTCGCGCACGACGCCCCACGCGGGCGCCAGCAGCTCCCAGAGCGGGAGCACGACCTCGGCGTCGCCGACCAGCGACGAGCACCGCCGCCCCTGCGCCCGGCCCATCGCGGCGAACGCGTCCAGCGCCGCGCCGCGCGCCGCCGGGTCGGGGGCCACCGGGACCAGGTTGGCGCCCGCCCACGCGAGCGCGACGAGCGCGCCGTCGACCTCGTAGCCCCACAGCTGCCCGCCGGAGCGGCGCAGCCCCACGACGGCCGCCTGCTCGAGGCGGGTCGTGGCGAGGACCGCCGCCACCGGGTCCTGCGCGCAGAGCGCGAGCGCCCGCGGCAGGTCCGCGTCGGCCAGCACCCGCGCGCCGCCGGTGCCCGCCGGCGGCCGCCCCGCCGCCAGGTCCTCCCAGAGCCCCCGCACCGGCGTCAGCCCACCGTCACCACGGGGCCGCCCGCGCCGTCGCCGGCCGGCTCCATGCCCTCGGCGATCCGCATCGCCTCGTCGATCAGGGTCTCGACGATCGCCGACTCGGGCACGGTGCGCACGACCTGGCCGCGGACGAAGATCTGCCCCTTGCCGTTGCCGGACGCCACGCCGAGGTCCGCCTCGCGCGCCTCGCCGGGGCCGTTCACGACGCAGCCCATGACGGCGACCCGCAGCGGCACCTCCAGGCCCTCGAGCCCCGCCGTGACCCGCTCGGCCAGCGTGTACACGTCGACCTGCGCGCGCCCGCACGACGGGCAGGACACGATCTCGAGCTTGCGCGGCCGGAGGTTCAGCGACTGCAGGATCTGGATCCCGACCTTGACCTCCTCGACCGGCGGCGCCGACAGGGACACCCGGATCGTGTCGCCGATGCCCTTGCTGAGCAGCGCGCCGAACGCCGTGGCCGACTTGATCGTGCCCTGGAACGCCGGGCCGGCCTCGGTCACGCCGAGGTGCAGCGGCCAGTCGCCGCGCTCGGAGAGCAGCTCGTACGCGCGGACCATCACGACCGGGTCGTTGTGCTTCACCGAGATCTTGAAGTCGTGGAAGTCGTGCTCCTCGAACAGCGACGCCTCCCAGACGGCCGACTCGACGAGCGCCTCCGGCGTGGCCTTCCCGTACTTCGCGAGCAGCCGCGGGTCGAGCGAGCCGGCGTTCACGCCGATCCGCAGCGACACCCCGGCGTCCTGGGCCGCGCGGGCGATCTCCTTGACCTGGTCGTCGAACTTCCGGATGTTGCCCGGGTTCACCCGCACCGCCGCGCAGCCGGCGTCGATCGCCGCGAACACGTACCGCGGCTGGAAGTGGATGTCCGCGATCACGGGGATCTGCGACTTGCGGGCGATCGCCGGCAGCGCGTCCGCGTCGTCCTGGGTCGGCACCGCCACCCGGACGATGTCGCAGCCCGCGGCGGTCAGCTCGGCGATCTGCTGCAGGGTCGCGTTGACGTCGGACGTCAGGGTCGTCGTCATGGACTGCACGCTCACCGGGGCGTCGCCCCCGACCTCGACCTTGCCCACGCGGATCTTCCGGGTCGGGCGGCGCGGGGCCAGCACCGGCGGAGGAGCCTCCGGCATGCCCAGGCTGATGGGGGTGCTCACCGGGCCATCATCGCACCGCGAGCGCGCGCCGCGCCCGAGGAGGGCGGGCGCGGCTCAGCCGAACGTGACCGGCGCGACGATGTCGGCGTACGCGAGCAGCAGGCCCATCCCGCCGAGGACCACGAACACCGCGAGCGCCACCGGCTGCAGCCGGGCGGCGTCGGCGGGCCGCGGCCGCGGCAGCCCCCGCAGGCGCGCGGCCTGCCGCTTGAGGCCCTCCCACAGCGCGGCCGCGACGTGGCCGCCGTCCAGGGGCACCAGCGGGATCAGGTTGAAGACGAACAGCGCGATGTTCAGCGACGCCAGCAGGCTGAGCATCCCGGACACCCGCTCGGCGACCCCGACGCCCGTCGCGTCCGACGACGCGACCTCGCCGGCCAGCCGCGCCACGCCGACCGGGCCGAGCACGCCCTCGGCGCTCCGCTCCCCGTTCCCGAAGGCGCTCTCCGCGATGCCGACCAGGTTGGCGGGCAGCGTCACGACGGCCTTCATCGTCTGCCACACGGCGTCGCCGGTGAGCTCCGCCACCTCGGACACCGGCTGCCGCTGGAGCTCCGTCCCGGGGCTCACGCCGAGGAACCCGACCTCCCGGGTCACGGGGTCGCCGTCGTCGTCGAGGACGGCCTGCCCCGCGTCGTCCGTCACCGGGCGCTCGGCGACCACCGGGGTCACCGTGAGCTCGACGCGCTCGCCGTCCCGCTCGACCACGACCGGCACCGCCTGGTCGCCCGAGCCGCGGATCAGCCCGCTGAGCTGGTCCCAGGACGTGATCGCGACGCCGTCGTAGGACACCACCGTGTCGCCGGGCCGCAGCCCCGCCTCGGCGCCCGGCGCCGCGGGGTCGTCGGCCGCGCACTCGGTCGCGGTCGAGTCCGCCGGCAGCACGCACTGGCTCACCGAGGAGAGCGTCGTGCTCGCGCCCTGGACGCCGATCCCGACCAGCACCACCGCGAGCAGCACGACCGCGATCAGCAGGTTCATCACCGGCCCGCCGAGCATGACGACGAGCTTCTTCGGCGTCGACAGCCGGTAGAACGCGCGGTGGTCCTCGCCGTCGCGGATCTCCTCCGCGCTCGCCTCGCGGGCGTCCGCGGCGATCCGGCTGAAGAACCCGCGCACCGGCGGGTTCCCGACCGCCTCGGGCGTCGGGTACATCCCGATCAGCCGGACGTAGCCGCCGAGCGGGATCGCCTTGACCCCGTACTCGGTCTCGCCCCTGGTCCGGGACCACAGAGTCGGGCCGAAGCCGACCATGTACTGGCTCACGCGCACGCCGAACTTCTTGGCCGGCACCATGTGCCCGACCTCGTGCAGCGCGATGGACACGAGGATGCCCACCACGAGCACCACGACGCCGATCGCGTAGGCCATGCGGGGGCTCCGTTCAGTGCGGCTGCCCGCCGAGCGGGTCGGCTCGGCGGGGGTGGGACGACCCCCCATCTTGCCCCGGATTCCTGGGGGCGGGCTGGACGTCCGCCGTGCCGGGGCGCGTGCCGGTCCCGGCGCCGGGGTCCGCGTCGCGTCCCGGGCCGGGCTCCGCGTCGCCGTCGGCCGCCACCCGGTCCCGGCCCGCGCGCTTCGCCCGGTACATCAGCGCGTCCACCCGCCCGATCGCGGCGGCCGGCTCCTCGCCCGCCCGCAGCGCGGTGACGCCCAGGCTCGCGGTCACGTCGACCGGCGCCTGCGCCCGCACGGCGCCGGGCACCGCCGCGCGGAGCCGCTCCGCCAGCGCCCGGGCGTCGTCGGTCCCCGTGCCGGGCGCGACCACCAGGAACTCCTCGCCGCCGAGCCGGGCCACCAGGTCGCCGGACCGCACGTGCTCCTCGAGCGCCCGCGCGACCGCGACCAGCACGCGGTCGCCCACGGTGTGGCCGTGCACGTCGTTCACCGCCTTGAACCGGTCCAGGTCCAGGTAGACCAGCGCGACGTCCAGCCCCGAGCCGACCACCCGCGCCTGGTACGCCAGCTCGTCCTCGAGCCGGCGGCGGTTCGCCGCGCCGGTCAGCGGGTCGCGGTAGGCCATCTCCCGCATCGACGCCGCCTCCGCGCTCGCGTGCTCCGCCACCCGGAACGCCCGGGCCGCGTGCTCCTTCGTGCGGGAGAGCACCCAGACCATCGCCGCCAGCACCGCCAGGTACACCGCGTACCGCGCCAGGTCGACGGCGTGGCCGCGCACGTCGCCGTCGTCGGGGCCGAGCGCGAGGCCGGCCCAGCCGACGGCCAGCGTCGCGGCCACCACCGCGGCCGCGTGCAGCGCCGCGAACCGGGTCGGGAACACCAGGTAGCCGATCACCACGAACAGCGCGAGGCCCATGAACGTCGTCGGGAACAGCGCGTCCCAGCCCCCGCCCTCGGCCGTGGCCAGCCGGCTGCCCATCGTCGCGAGCCACAGCGCGTCCAGCCCCAGCAGCACCACCCGCGACACCGGCACCGTCGCCGCCGGGCGCCGGAGCACCAGCCAGGCGAACAGCAGCACCACGACCAGCAGCACCGGCGTCGCGGCCCGCAGCAGCGCGTCGTCCCAGCGCAGGACGGCGACCACGACCACCGACACCGCCCCGAACAGCAGGCACACCAGCAGCACGCGCCGGATCAGGCCCAGCGTCGGGTCGCCGGACCGCCGGGCGACCGGCAGGTCCCGCGGCGGCGGTGCGGGTGCGGACATCGCGGCTCGTTCCGGGCGGCCCGGGTGGCGCCGGGGAGGGACTCGGTCGTGGCACGGTACCCCGCACCGCCGCAGGTCGGCGGGGCGCGGGCGCGCTTGTCACCCGCAGGATCACCCGTCCGCGACCGGCCTTGCGCCGCCCGGGGCCAGCCGTGACCATCGGGGGACGGCCGACGACTCCGGGGAGGCGACGTGGACGACGCGCGCGAGGTGGGGCCCGGCTCCGACGGCTGGGCCCTGGCGCTGCGGTGGAGCACCGGCGGCGACCCGGCGGCGCGGTCCCTGTGGTTCGCGCAGGCGGAGGCGGCCGACCCCCGCCCCGCGCGCGACCCGCTGGACGGCGACACCACCGCCGACGTCGTGGTGGTGGGCGCGGGGCTGACGGGGCTGTGGACCGCGTACTACCTGCTCGAGGCCGACCCCGCGCTGGACGTCCTCGTCGTCGAGCGGGACGTCGCCGGAACCGGGGCGAGCGGGCGGAGCGGCGGCTGGTACGGCGCCGGACCCGCCTCCGCCGCGGCCCGGGTCGCCGCCGCGCACGGGCCCGAGGCCGCCCGCACCGCGCGCGCCGCCCTGCGCGACGCCGTCGTGGAGGTGGGCGGCGTCGCCGCGGCCGAGCAGGTCGACTGCGACCTCGCCGTCGGCGGCCTGCTCACCGTCGCCCGCACGCCCGCGCAGCTCGCCCGGCTCGCCGCGGACGCCGCGGCCGCGCGCGCCTGGGGCGACGAGGTCGAGGACCTCGGGGCCGGCGACGTGGCCGGGCTGGCCCGGGTGCCCGGCGCGCTCGGCGGCACCCTGGCGCCCGACGTGGGACGGCTGCAGCCCGTGGCGCTCGTCCGCGGGCTCGTCGACGTGCTGACCGCGCACGGCGCGCGGGTCGCCGAGGGCACCCGCGCCCTGCGGCTCTCCCCCGGCGCCGTCGTCACGGACCAGGGCACCGTGCGCGCGCCGCTGGTCGTGCGGGCCACCGGCGGCGGGGCGCCCGCGGGCGGGCGGCAGGCCGTCGCGACCGCACCGCTGCCCGAGGACGTGTGGGCGGCGCTCGGCCTCCGCCGGGGCGTCGTGCTCGCCGACGGGAGCCACCGCCCCGTGCGGGCCCTGCGCACCGCGGACGACCGGTTCGCGCTCAGCCTGCGCAGCGCGCGGCGCCCCACCGCCCCGTCCGGCCAGGACCCGACCGCCGTGCTGCGCCTGCACCGGGCCCTGGCCGACCTGCTGCCGCCCGGGACGCCGGCCCCGATCACGCACGCGTGGGGCGTCGCCCTCGCGGGCGGGCCGCTGCCGGCGCTCGGGTTCGACGCCGACGCGGGGCTCGCCTGGGCCGACGGCACCGGGGACGACGGGATCGCCGCGGGGAACCTCGCGGGCCGGACGCTGGCGGAGCTGCTGACCGGGGGCGACGGGGCGCTGACGCGGCTGCCGTGGGTGGTGCGGGACGCGGCGGGGGGCGGGTCGCACGGGGGCGTCGGCCGGCGGGCCGCCGCCCGGGTCGCCGCGGCCGTCCGGGAGGGCGCCGCGGCGCTGGCCGACCGGGAGGAACGCGTCACGGGGCGCCCGAGCCGCCTGACGGGCCTCACCGGCGAGGGCTGAGCGCCCCGTCGACCGTCGAGATCAGCGCTTCCACCCGAGATCGGTGCTTCTCGGCACCGATCTCGGCGCGAACCACCGATCTCGGCGATCCGGCGGGCGTCGGAGCCGGGCCGCGCCGGACTCAGCGGGCCGCGACCCGCTCCCGCGCCCGGGCCCGCGCCCAGTCCTCCGCCGCCTGCACGTCCGCGACGTCCCGCACCGGCCCGCCGTCGTGCGCGGCCAGCACCTCCTCGATCGTCCCGACGATCCCGAGGAACCCGAGCCGCCCGGCCAGGAACGCCGCGACGGCCTCCTCGTTGGCCGCGTTGTACACCGCCGGGTGCGTGGCCGAGGCGGCGACCGCCGCGCGGGCCAGGGCGACGGCGCCGAACGTGTCCTCGTCCAGCGGCTCGAACTCCCACCGCCCGGCCCGGGCCCAGTCGACGGGCGCGGCGGCGTCGGGCAGCCGGTCGGGCCAGGCCAGGCCCAGCGCGATCGGCAGCCGCATGTCCGGCGGGGACGCCTGCGCGATCGTCGAGCCGTCGGCGAACTCGACCATCGAGTGCACGACGGACTGCGGGTGCACGACCACCTCGATGTCGGCGACCGGCACGTCGAACAGCAGGTGCGCCTCGATGAGCTCGAGGCCCTTGTTCACCAGCGTGGCCGAGTTGATCGTGACGACCGGGCCCATCGACCAGGTCGGGTGCGCCAGCGCCTGCTCGGGCGTCACGTCGGCCAGCTCGGCCCGGGTGCGGCCCCGGAACGGGCCGCCGGACGCGGTGAGCACCAGCCGGCGCACCTCCGACCGCCGCCCGCCGCGCAGGCACTGGGCGATCGCGGAGTGCTCGGAGTCGACGGGGACGACCTGCCCCGGGCGCTGCACGGCCGCGCGCACGAGGGGGCCGCCCGCGACCAGGGACTCCTTGTTGGCCAGGGCCAGCACGCTGCCGGAGCCGAGCGCGGCGAGGGTGGGCCCGAGCCCCACGGACCCGGTGATGCCGTTGAGCACGACGTCGGCCCCGCGCGCGGCGAGCTGCGCCGCGGCGTCCGGGCCGGTGAGCACCTCGACGCCGACCTGGCGCAGCCCCGCCTCGGCGGACGCGCGCACGACCTCGGCGAACACGGTCCCCGCGGCGTCCGGGTCGGCGACCGCGACGGTCTGCACGCCCAGGGCCACGGCCTGCCGGGCCAGCGCGACGGGGTCCGAGCCCCCGGCGCTGATCCCGGTGACCCGGAACCGGTCCGGGTTCCGCGTGATGACGTCGGCGGCCTGGGTGCCGATCGATCCGGTGGAGCCGAGCAGGACGACGGTGCGCGCGTTCATCCGCCCCATCCTGCCCGAGCGGAGGTCACTCCGCGGCGAGCAGCACGTCCACGGCGCGCTCGAGGAACGCGTCGACCGGCCCCTCGGCGTAGGCGCGGGCGCCCTTGCGGCGGGCGAACACGGCCGCCCGGACCTCCTGCGCGGTCAGGGGCGCGTTGGTGTCGAAGTACGCCACGAGCCGGTCGCACAGCGCGTCGACCTCCGCGGCGTCGTACCCGGCCTGGCGCCCCTTCGGGTGCGCGAACCGCTCCCCGGCCGGCCGGGTCAGCCGCCCGTACAGCGAGCGCGCCTGCTCGGCGAGCGTCTCCAGCCACGCCTGCCGGCCGCGGTCGGCGATGTAGTCCGCGCGGGACCGCGCGACGAACGCCGCCTCGAGGCGGTCGAGCGCCGCGTCGACGGCGGTGGTCGAGTACCCGTGCCGGACGAGGTCGAACGCGACCGTCCGCACGTCGCGGCTGGACAGCGCGCCCGCGGGGCCCTGCTCGTAGACCGTCCGGGCGTGGGTGAAGAAGTCGTCGACCTCCTCGGGGTGGTACCCCGTCCGCATCCCGGTGACCCGCCGGAACATGGCGCCGCCGCTCATCAGTCCTCCTCAGCCGCCAGCTGGCCGCACGCACCGTCGATGTCGGACCCACGGGTGTCCCGGACGGTGGTCGGGATGCCGTGTGCGCGCAAGCGTGCCACGAACTCCTGCTCCACCGCGGGATCGCTCGCCGTCCACTTGGAACCGGGCGTCGGGTTCAGCGGGATGGGGTTGCAGTGCACCCAGCCGCGGCCGCGCCGGTTGAGCTCGGTGCCCAGCAGGTCGGCGCGCCACGCCTGGTCGTTGATGTCGCGCATCAGCGCGTACTCGATGGACACCCGCCGGCCGGTCGCCTGGAAGTACTCGTAGGCGGCGTCGATCGTCTCCGCGACGCTCCACCGGGTGTTGATCGGCACGAGCTCGTTGCGCAGCTCGTCGTCCGGCGCGTGCAGCGACAGCGCCAGCGTCACCGGGATGCCCTCCTTCGCGAGCTTGCGCATCGCGGGCACCAGGCCCACCGTCGAGACGGTGATGTTGCGGGCGGACATGCCCAGGCCGTCCGGGACCGGCGCGATCATGCGGCGCACGGTCTCCATGACGGTCTTGTAGTTCGCGAGCGGCTCGCCCATGCCCATGAACACGACGTTCGACAGCCGGGTCGGACCGCCGGGGACCTCGCCGGCCTCCAGCGCGGCGGCCGCGGCGCGCACCTGCTCGACGACCTCCGCCGTCGACAGGTTGCGGGTCAGGCCGAGCTGGCCCGTGGCGCAGAACGGGCACGCCATGCCGCAGCCGGCCTGGCTCGACACGCACAGCGTCGACCGGTGCGCGTACCGCATGAGCACGGACTCGACCTTGGCGCCGTCGAACAGGTGCCAGAGGGTCTTGACCGTGGTGCCGCCGTCGGCCTGCAGGGTCCGCGCGGCGGTGAGCAGCGGCGGGAACAGCGCCTCGACCAGCTTGTCGCGGCTCGCGGCCGGCAGGTCGGTCATCGCGGCGGGGTCGACGGTCAGGTGGCTGAAGTAGTGCGTCGCGAGCTGCTTCGCGCGCAGCGGCTTCTCGCCGAGGGCCGTGACGGCCTCGACCCGCTCCTCGGGCGTGAGGTCGACGAAGTGCTTCGGCGGCTTGCCGCGGGCCCCGCGGGTCGGGGCCGACAGGTTGAGTGCGACGGGCGTGGCGCTCACGCGGTCCTCCTCGGGGGTGTCGTGGTGATGGTCTCGGGTGGTGCTGGGTGCGGGCTGGGTGCCGGTCGTCCCCGGCGGTGCGGCGTCAGGCGCCGGCGACGGGCTGGAGCGCCTCGAGCAGCAGGTAGACCACGGGGGCCGCCAGCAGCATGGAGTCGATCCGGTCCAGGATGCCGCCGTGGCCCGGCAGCAGGGTGCCCATGTCCTTGAGCTCGAGGTCGCGCTTGATGAGCGACTCCCCCAGGTCGCCCAGCGTCGCGACCACGACGGTGGCCACGCCCAGCAGCGCGCCCACGGCGGGGTCCCCGTCGAACATGAGGTGCACGCCCAGGACGCCGACCACGGAGGCCAGCACGACCGAGCCGAGCAGGCCCTCCCAGGTCTTCTTCGGGCTGACCGACGGCGCCAGCGGGTGCCGGCCGATCAGCACGCCGACCACGTAGCCGCCGGTGTCGTTCGCGACGCAGAGCAGGATGAACAGCGCCACCCGCATCGCGCCGTCCTCGGCCGCGAGCATGAGCATCACGAAGCCGGCCATGAGCGGCAGGTACGCCGCCGCGAACACGCCCGACGTCGCGTCCCGCACCGCCCGCGGGCCGCTGCCGTCCAGCACGCGCCAGACGACGATGCCGCCCACGGTCAGGACGAACGCGACGAACAGCGCCTCCATCCCCGCGACGTACGCCGAGACGAGGATGCCGACGTCGCCGACCAGCAGCGGCAGCACGGGGATGTGCACGCCGCGGCGGGCGAACGCCTGCGCGAGCTCCCAGAGGCCCGCGCCGACCGCGGCGACCGCGATCAGGCCGAAGACCTCCTTGCGGATGAACAGCGAGGCGGCGACGAGGACGAGCAGCCCGAGGCCGACGGCGACGGCGACGGGCAGGTCGCGCCCGGCACGCGAGGTGCCGGGCGCCGGGGCGACGGCGGGATGGGACGACATCAGACCTCGAGGAGCTCGGTCTCCTTGGAGGACAGGAGCTGGTCGACCAGGTCGACGTGCCGCTTGGTGACGGCCTCGAGCTCCTTCTC
>Ga0164306_10000913_pt1 | contig 12648 bp, 1 predicted proteins | sample Whisoiple_242_MG_FD_110213 | JGI IMG/M metagenome (GOLD analysis project Ga0164306, IMG submission 110213) | Soil microbial communities amended with fresh organic matter from upstate New York, USA - Whitman soil sample_242_MG | ecosystem: Environmental > Terrestrial > Soil > Unclassified >... | reverse complement strand
GTGTGCTCCGCCGGGACGACATAACCGACCAGCTGCTTGTCGCCGTCCGGCCCCGGACGTACGGCCGCCGCGGCCTCGTGCACGCCGGGAAGACGGTTCAGCCCGGCCTCCACCTCGCCCAGCTCGATGCGGTGGCCACGGACCTTGACCTGGTGGTCGCGACGGCCCAGGAAGTGCAGGACTCCGTCCGGGTCCTGACGGACCAGGTCGCCGGTCCGGTAGAGGCGTCCGCCGGGCCGGGCGCCGGTGGGGTCGGGTACGAAACGGTCGGCCGTCAGATCCGGCCGGCCCAGATAGCCGCGGGCCACCCCCGGTCCGCCGAGCAGCAGTTCGCCGGTGACCCCGTACGGAACGGGGTTGAGGTCCTCGTCGGTGACCAGCGCGGTGGTGTGCGCGATCGGCGTGCCGATGGGGAGGGGCCGGTCCGTCTGCTCCACGGTGAGAGCGTGCTGCCCGGTCGCGAAGGTGGTGCACTCGGTCGGCCCGTACATGTTGCTCACCCGCAACCCGTGACCGAGCGCGGTCCGCACCCGGTCCGGGGAGAGCACGTCCCCGCCGGCCAGCAGCGCGCGCAGACCGGTCAGCGCCTCCGGGCAGCTCTCCACCATCAGGTGGAAGAGGCTGGTCGTCAGGAACGCCACGGTCACGCGTCGTTCCCGCAGCACCTCGGCGATGCCCGCCGTGGTGGGCGTGCCGGGCGGGGCGAACGCCAGTCGGCCGCCGTTGGCCAGCGTGCCCCACAACTCGAAGGCGGAGGCGTCGAAGGCCAGCGGGGAGACCACCAGGACGGTGTCCCTCGGCCCGATCTCCGCGTGGTTCTCGCCGTGCACCAGGCGTACGACGTTGCGGTGGGTGATCTGGACGCCCTTGGGGCGCCCGGTGGATCCCGAGGTGTAGATGAGGTAGGCGGTGTTGTCCGGGGAGGTGCCCGCTTCCGGAGCTGTGTGCGGGTGCGTCTCCAGCTCGCCTCGTCCGGCGTCCAGCAGTACGGTCCGGATGCCGCCCGTGAGCAGTCCGGACAGACGGTCGGCCAGCGCGGCACGGGTGACCAGCAGCCCGGCGCCGGAATCGGCGAGCATGTAGCCGATCCGCTCCTCGGGATACTCCGGGTCGACCGGTACGTAGCAGCCGCCCGCCTTGACCACGCCGAGCAGGGCGATCACCGTCTCCGGGCCGCGCTCCAGGCAGACCGCGACGGGGTCCTCGGCGCGCACCCCACGGGCCCGCAGCAGGTGGGCGAACTGATTGGCCCGGGCCTCCAGTTCGCCGTAGGTCACGGTCGAGTCGCCGTCGATCAGCGCCACGTCCCCGGGCCGGGAGTGGCGGGCGATCAGCTCCGCCAGGGTCACCTCGGGCGGCGGCGGAACGTGCGCGGGGGCGACGGTGGGCCTGGCCAGCGCAGCGGCGCTGAAGGCGCCGGGGGCGGACTCCGGCCGCTCGGCCATGGCCCGCAGCACCTCCACGAAAGCGGTGGCCATCGCCTCCAGCCGGTCCCGGCCGGCCCAGCCCGGACGGCAGGTCATCCGCAGTTCGCCCGGGAAGGTCCACACGTCGAAGGTGAACTCGTTGGGGCTGCTGTCGGTGACTGCCTCCGGGGCGGAGCCGGACTGGTCCAGCACGTGGAAGTCGAGATAGCCGAAGACCACGTCGACCAGCGGGGTCCCCGTACCCCACTCGCGCTGCATGGCGGGCAGCGGATAGCGGCGGTGCGGCCAGACGGCGGCCTCCTCGGCGAAGACCGCGCGCAGCAGTTCCTCCCAGCTGGGTGCGTCCAGGTCCACCGCGAACGGCACGGTGTTGAGGTACATGCCGCGCACCTCGTCGCCGTCCGGCAGCTCGGGGCGGCCGTTGCAGACGGCGCCCGCGAAGAAGCGGCGCTGCCCTGAGATCAGCCCCAGCAGGGTCAGATGGGCGGTGTAGAGCACCGTCTTCAGCGAGGTGCCGGTACGGGCGGCGAGTCCGCGCAGCGCCGGGTCCAGCCCGGCCCAGGAGACCCGGACCTCGTGGGCGGGTCCGCCGGATTCCGCGAGCGCGGTGGGCGCGGGCAGCTCCAGGCGGGGGAAACCGCTGATCCTGCCCTGCCAGAACGCCCGGTCCTCCGCCGAGCCGAGCGCCTGCCGCTCCAGCGCGATGAAGTCGGCGTACCGGGCTTGCGGCGGCGGGGTGACGGCACAGTCGGCGTCCTCACGGATGCGGTCGTAGTCCGCGCGGATCTCCTGGATGACCGAATGGTGGCTCCAGCCGTCCAGGATGGCGTGACACTCCGTGTGTGTGAGGGTCCAGGTGCCCTCGCCGGTCCGGTGCACGTGGTACCGCAGCAGGGGGGCGCGTTCCAGATCGAACGGTTCGCGCTGCTCGGCGGTACGGAACTTCGCCATCGCGGCGCGCTGTTCGGCGGGAGCCAGCCCTCGCAGATCGGTGAACCCGACCTCCGCCTCGGCCTGCCGGTGCACCAGCTGGAGCGGTGCGGAGAAGCCGGAGAGCCGAAAGGCGGTGCGCAGGATCTCGTGCCGGTCGACGAGCCGCCGGATCGACTCGCGCAACGCGGGCAGGGAGAACGGCCCGTCGTCGGTGAAGTGGAAACTGCTGACGTTCTGGTAGGTGTTGGCCTCCGGGTCGGCCAGCAGCTCGTAGACCATCCCCGCCTGGACCTCGCCCAGCGGATAGGCGTCGGCCAGCCCGTCCGGCAGCCGCTCCCGGTCGGCCGGGTCCAGCTGGACGAAGGGTGCGACCAGCTGGTGGCCCTGCCCGGTGCCGGCGGTCTCGGTGGCGACGGTGGCCAGCCCGGCGACGGTGGGGTGGGTGAACAGATGCTGCACGGACAGCTCCAGGCCCCGGCCCCGGAGGGCGCCCACCGCACGGATCGCCCGGATGGAGTCGCCGCCGAGGTCGAAGAACCGGTCGTGGACACCGACCTGGTCGAGGTCCAGCGCGACGGCCAGCTCCTCGGCTATCGCCCGCTCCACCGGACCACGGGGAGCCGTGTACTCCCCGGCCCGGCTGTCGCGGCTGCGGTCCGGGGCGGGCAGTGCCTTGCGGTCGGTCTTGCCGCTGGCGGTCAGCGGCAGGGCGTCCAGAACCATCCAGTGTCCGGGCACCATGGCGTCCGGCAGCCGCTCGCGCAGCCAGACCCGGATCGCGCCGGAGTCGGGCGAGGCCTCTCCGGGGCGGCCGGTGAGATAGGCCACCAGGCTCTGCTCGTGCACCGTGACGGCTGCGGCGGCCACCGCGGGATGCTCGTGGAGCACCTCCTCGATCTCGCCCAGCTCGACGCGCTGGCCGCGGACCTTGACCTGGTGGTCCAGGCGGCCCAGATAGTCGATGGAGCCGTCCGGCAGGTAGCGGGCCAGATCCCCGGTGCGGTACAGCCGTCCGCCCTCCGCCCCGCCGAAGGGGTCGGGGACGAAACGGTCGGCGGTCAGCGCCGCCCTGCTCAGATAGCCGCGGGCCAACTGGACCCCTCCGAGCAGCAGTTCACCCGGGACCCCGACCGGAACCGGCCGCAGCGCCGCGTCCACGATGTAGGCACGTGTGTTGGCGATCGGCTTACCGATGGTGACCCGCTGCCCGGGGACGCACGGGGTGCTGGTGACGTCCACGGCGGCCTCGGTCGGGCCGTAGAGGTTGTGCGGGGCGATCCCGAGACGGTTCACGGACGCGGTGACGAGGTCCCCCGGCAGTGCCTCCCCGCTGCACACGACACGCCGGAGCGACGGCAGAGCGGGGACCGGGCCGGCGAGGAAGGCCCGGAGCATCGACGGCACGAAGTGCAGGGTGGTGACGGACTCCTCGGCGATGGTCCGTGCCAGATAGGCCGGGTCCCGATGGCCGCCGGGGCGGGCCATGACCAGGGTGGCGCCGGTGGCCACCGGCCAGAAGAACTCCCAGACCGAGACGTCGAAGCCCATCGGGGTCTTCTGCAGCACGGTGTCCGCCTCGCCGAGACGGTACGCCTCCTGCATCCAGGCCAGACGGTTGAACAGCGAGCGGTGGCGGTTGGCTGCGCCCTTGGGACGGCCCGTGGAGCCGGAGGTGTAGATGACGTACGCGGCGTCGCCCGGTCCGGGAGCGGCCCCGTCCCGGCCGGGAACCCCGTCGGGCAGGAGCCCGCCGCGTGCCAGCGGCAGGACCGTGACGTCTTCCGGCACGCCGGCGGGTCCGGCCCCGGTGTCGGTGAGCAGGATCCGGGCCCCCGAGTCCGCCAGCATGTACTGCCTTCGCTCCAGCGGGAGTTCCGGTTCCAGGGGCAGATAGGCGCTGCCCGCCTTGAGTACGCCGAGGAGCGCCACCAAGAGGCCCCGGGAGCGTTCCAGGCACACCCCGGTGACCGTGCCGGGGCCCGCGCCGCGGGCCCGGAGCGCGGCGGCCACGGCGTCCGCGCGGTGGTTCAGCTCCGCGTAACCGAGCGTGCCGTCCTCGTCGGTGACGGCGACCGCGTCCGGGGTGGCCGCCGCCTGGGCCTCGAACAGCCCGTGCAGCGTTCCCGCGGGGAACGGGACGGCGGTGTCGTTCCAGCGGTGCACCACCTCGTGCAGCTCCGGTCCGGACATCAGCTCCAGGCCGCCCACCGGGGCCTCCGGGTCGGCGACCGCGGCGTCCAGCAGCCGGGTGAAGTGGCCGGCCATGCGGGCCGCCGTGGCCGCGTCGAACAGGGCGGTGGCGTAGTTGAGCCCGCCGGAGAGCGAGCCGTCGGGCTGCTCGGTGACGCTGAGCGTCAGGTCGAACTTGGCGGTCCTCTCGCCGACCGCGAGCCGCTCCACCGCCAGCCTCCCCGCACCACCGTCGTCGGTCTCCCGGGAGGCCTGTCCGTCGGCACCCTCCCAGAGGAACATCGCGCTGAAGAGCGGTGTGCGGGAGGGGTCGCGCTCCGGGGCGAGGGCGTTCACCAGCCGCTCGAAGGGCACCTCCTGGTGGCCGTAGTCGTCGAGCGCGCCTTCCCGCAGCCGGGTCAGCACCTCGCCGAAGCCGGGGTCACCGGAGAGATCGGTGCGCAGGACCAGGGTGTTCAGGAAGAGCCCGAGCATCTGCTGCGCCTCGGCCCTGTCCCGGCCGGAGACCGGGGTGCCCACCGCGATGTCGGTGCTGCCGGTGTACCGGCTCAGCAGCAGCTTGAACGCGGCGAGCGTGGCCATGAACGGCGTGGCGCCCCGCTCACGCGCCAGCCGGGAGAGACGGGCGGCGACCTCGGCGGGCACGGTGAACGGGGCGACCGCCCCGGTGTCGTCCCGGACCGCCGGACGCGGCCGGTCGGTGGGCAGTTCCAGCGGTGCGACCCCCGCCAGCCGTCGGCGCCAGTAGCCGAGGCCGTCCTCCAGCCGATCCTCGCCGAGGCGTGCGCGCTGCCAGACGGCGAAGTCCGCGTACTGGAGGGCCGGCGCCGAGGGCTCCGGGCCGGCCGGCTGCCGCAGCCGTTCGGTCAGCTCGCGCACCAGCAGGTCTTCCGACCAGCCGTCCGCCGCGATGTGGTGCACGGTCACGAAGAGCGTGTGCTCCTCGGCCGCGCACCGGGCCAGTACCGCACGGACCACGGGCCCGTCGGCCAGGTCCACCGGCTGCCGCCCCGAGGTGCCCAGAGCGGCCAGGCGGCCGGCGCGGTCCTGAGGGTCCAGCCCGGTCAGGTCCTCCTCGGCGAGGTCCACCGGCGCGGGCGCGTCGATGACTTGTACTGGGTCGCCCCCGATGACCGGGTAGCGGGTACGCAGCACCTCGTGCCGCGCGACCAGCGCGTCCAGTGCGCCACGCAGCGCCCCGGTGTCGAGGGGACCGCTCAGCCGCAGCGCGGCCGTCATGAGATAGGCGGTGGAGCCCGGGCTCAGCTGGTCCAGCACCCACAGCCGCTGCTGTGCGAAGGAGAGCGGCAGCGGGCCGCCGCGCGGCGCGCGGGTGATGCCGTCGGACGGGGCGGTGGCGGCCGCCCCGCGCAGCCGCTGCCTGAGCAGCCGTGCGCGGAGTGCCGCGGGGTCGAGCGTCTGGTGCGTCATCGTGCGCCTTCCGGGCTCAGCAGTTCTGCGACCTCTGCGTCGGAGAGCTGGGCGATAGCGGCCTCGACGGCCTCGGTGACGGCCGCCGCGAGGGTGGCGACGGTGGTGTTCTCGAAGAGCCGGCGCAGCGGGATGTCCACCGCGAAGGACTCCTGGATCCGGGCGAGCACCCGGGTGGCCAGCAGGGAGTGGCCGCCCAGGGCGAAGAAGTCGTCCTCGGCCCCGACCTGTTCGAGGCCGAGGGCCTCCGCCCATATCGCGGCGACCGTCTCCTCGGCCGGGTCCCGGGGCGACACGAAGGCGCGTTCGGTGCGGGTGGCCGGTGCGGGCAGCGACTTGCGGTCGATCTTCTGGCTCGACGTCATCGGCAGGGTGTCCAGGGCGGTCCACAGGGCGGGGACCATGTAGTCGGGCAGCCGCTCGCGCAGATAGTCGCGCAGCACGTCCGGATCCGGGGCGGGGGAGTCGTCCCGGCCGGTCACGTAGGCGGCCAGCTGCCGATCGCCCGGGGTGATCTCGGGTGCGGTCACGGCCGCCGCGCCGACGCCGGGATGTCCGGTCAGGGCTGCCTCGATCTCGCCGAGCTCGATGCGCAGCCCGCGGACCTTCACCTGCTGGTCGATCCGGCCCAGGAACTCCAGGGTGCCGTCCGGCCGGTACCGCACCAGGTCGCCGGTCCGGTACAGCCGCTCGCCCGCTCCGCCGAACGGGTCGGGCACGAACTGTCCGGCGGTCAGCTCGGGGCGCCCGTGGTAACCGCGGGCCAGCCGGACGCCGCCGACGCAGAGTTCGCCGGGGACGCCGACCGGGACGGGACGCAGACGGGCGTCCAGGACGTAGGCCCCGGTGCCGGCGAACGGGCGGCCCAGCGGCATGGACGCGGTGCCCCGCTCCCCGTCGTGACCGGCCGCCCCGGTGTGCAGCAGGCAGGTGACAGTGGCCTCGGTGGGGCCGTAGCAGCAGACGAACCGGCCGGGCAGCCCGCTCGCGGACCACTGCCGCGCGTCGGCGACGGTGACCACGTCGCTGCTGAGGTTGATCAGTTTCAGCCCGGTGAGCACGCTCGTGTCGTAGGTCATCACCTCCCGGTAGTAGGCCGGGGTGGTCTCCATGACCGTGACGCCGTGTTCGGCGAGGCGGGCGGGGAGTTCGGCCGGGCTCCAGAAGAGCGGATCGGCGATCACCACGGCGGCACCGGTCAGCAACGGAGCCGCGATCTGCTCCATCGAGACGTCGAAGGTCAGCGAGGAGAGCTGCACCACCCGTTCGCCGGGGCCGATGCCGTAGGCGTCGGCAGCGATCCGGCAGTGGTGGGCGTAGGCGCGGTGGTCGATCATCACGCCCTTGGGGCGCCCGGTGGAGCCCGAGGTGTAGATCATGTAGGCCAGGTTGTCCGGGGCCGCCGGGACGTCCGGCAGCGCTTCCGCGGGGTCCGCGGCGCCGTCGAGGGCGTCCACCGTGAGCACCTGGTGGCCGTCGCCGGTGAGGGAGTCCGCGTGCTCGGTGGTGGTGACCACGAACCGCGCCCCGGAGTCCTCGACGGTCCGGGAGAGGCGCCGTCGCGGATGCCGGGGGTCGAGCGGTACGTAGACGGCGCCCGCCCGCAGCACACCGAGCAGGGTCACCACGGCGTCGATGCCGCGTTCCTGGCACGAGGCGACCACGGTTTCGGGACCGGCGCCCAGCGCCCGCAGCCGCCGGGCGAACCGTGCGGACCGCGTCTCCAGAGCGGCGTAGTCCAGCTGCTCCGCACCGAAGACGAGGGCGGTGGCGTCCGGGGTGCGGGCGGCCTGCCGGACGAACAGCTCCGGCACGGTCAGGTCGCGTTCGGCCTCAGGGACGATCTCCGGCAGCCGGGCGGCGTACGGGTCGGGCCAGCTGCCGAGCAGCTGCCTCCGTTCGGCTTCGGGCATCAGCTCCAGAGCCGCCACAGCGGTGTCCGGCGCGGCTGTCACGGACTCCAGCAGCCGCAGGTAGTGGGCGGACATCCGCTCCACCGTGGCACGGTCGAACAGGGCGCTGGCGTACTCGAACCAGCAGTGCATCCGCCCGTCCGGGCGCTCCTTCACGGTCAGGGTGAGGTCGAACTTGGCGGTCCGGGGGCCCGCCTTGAGCGGCTCGGCGCGCAGTCCGCCCAGGGTGGTGGTCAGCCCGCCCATGTGCTGGTGCTCGAACATCACCTGGAACAGCGGGTTGCGCGAGAGATCGCGTTCCGTTCCCAGCTCTTCCACGAGCTGCTCGAACGGCACGTCCTGGTGCGCGAACGCCTCCAGGCAGACCTCCTTCACCCGCGCCAGCAGCCCGGAGAAGGCGGGGTCGCCGCCCAGATCGGTGCGGATCACCAGGCTGTTGACGAAGAGGCCGAGCAGCCCCTCCGTCTCCTCCCGGGTACGGGCGGCCACCGGGACGCCCACCGCGATGTCGGTGCGCCCGGTGTAGCGGTGCAGCAGCACCTGGAACGCGCCGAGCAGGGTCATGAACGGGGTCGCGCCGTGCCGGTTGGCCAGCTCGGTGACCGCCCGGGCGACGGACTCGGGCACATCGACGACGACGGTGTCACCGGCGGCGTCGCGGGTCGCCGTGCGGGGCCGGTCGGAGGGCAGCTCGACCGGGGTGAGACCGTCCAGGCGCTCCAGCCAGTGCTCGAGGTGGCGGCCGTTCTCCGGGCCGTCCTCCCGGCCCCGCTGCCAGGCGGCGAAGTCCGCGTACTGGACCGGGCCGGGGCGCAGCGGCGTCGGCCGGCCGGCGGCGAGGGCGGTGTAGGCGGTGTCCAGGTCACGCAGGAACACCTTGGTGGACCAGGCGTCGAAGGCGATGTGATGGGCGGCCAGCGCCACCCAGTGGTCCTCGGGGGCGGCGCGGATCACGCTGACCCGCAACGGGTGTTCGGCCGAGAGGTCGAAGGGGGCGCACAGCGCCTCCTCCAGCAGCTCCTGAGCACGGGCGGCCAGGTCCTTCGTACCGTCGCCCGTGCCGGTGAGGTCCACCAGCCGGAACGCCACCGGCCCCGGCGGGTCGACGAGCTGCACCGGGTCGCCGTCCCGGTCGGAGTACCGGGTGCGCAGCACCTCGTGCACCCGGGCCACCTCGTCCAGAGCGCCTCTGAAGGCGGCGGTGTCCAGCGGTCCGCGCAGCCGCAGTGCCAGCGGGATCAGATACTCCTCGCTGCCCGGCTCCAGCCGGTCCAGGAACCACATGCGCCGCTGGCCGAAGGAGAGCGGCAGCTCGCCGTCCCGGGACACGGGGACGATGCCGGCGCCGTCACGGTCCTGAGCGGCCTCCGCCGCCCCGACGGCCCGGTCGATGCGGGCGGCGAGGGCGGCGGGGGTGCGGTCGGCGAAGAGCTCGGCCACCGTCATCTCGATGCCGAAGGCACGGCGCAGCCCGAGGACCAGCCGGATGGCGAGCAGCGAGTGGCCGCCGAGCGCGAAGAAGTCGTCGTCCGGTCCCGGTTCGGGGACCTCCAGGACCGCGGCCATGGCCTCGGTGACGGCACGCTCGGTCGCTGTACGCGGTGCGGTACGGTCCGTCGCCGTCGCGGCCGGCGGCTGCGCGGCCTCCTCGGCCCCGGGCAGCGCACGCCGGTCCACCTTGCCGCTCGCGGTCAGCGGCAGGGCGTCCAGGAGCACCAGCCGGGACGGCACGACCGCGGCGGGCAGCCGTGCGGCGAGGTGCGCCAGCAGTTCCGCCCGCAACCGCGCGTCGGCGCCCCCGGGGGCGGAGGGGACCGCGTAGGCGGTCAGCTCCCGTTCACCGTGGGCACCGACCCGGGCGACGACCGCTGACGCGGCGGCCCCGGGGTGCGTCAGCAGCAGGGCCTCGATCTCGGCCGGTTCGACCCGGACACCATGGATCTTCACCTGGTCGTCGGTCCGGCCCAGGAACTCCAGGGTGCCGTCGGTCCGCCAGCGCACCAGGTCGCCCGTGCGGTACCAGCGTCCGCCGGGAACGGCGGCGTACGGATCCACGCCGAAACGCTCGGCGGTCTGTCCGGGGCGGCCCCGGTAGCCGCGTGCCAGCCCCGCACCCCGTACGCACAGTTCCCCCGGCACACCGACCGGTACCAGCACGTCGGCCCGGTCCACCACGGAGACGCCGACGCCGGGCAGCGGGGTGCCGATGGACACCGTGCCGGAACCGGGCAGTCCCTCGCCCGTCCAGCGGTGGGCGGTCGAGTCTATGGAGCACTCGGTGGGGCCGTAGGTGTTGGAGATCTCCACCCCGGGCACCACGGCCCGCAGCCGCTCGCACAGTTCGGTGGTCAGCGGCTCGCCGGCCGAACTGACCAGCCGCAGCGCCGTGCAATCGGAGAGTGCCGGCTCCTGGACCAGCAGGCGCAGCACGGAGGGCACCAACTGGAGCAGGGTGACGCGGTGGCGGGCCATGGCGGCGGCCATCACGGACGGGTCCCGGTGCGCGTCCGCCGGGGCCATCACCACGGTGCCGCCGGAGACCAACGGGGAGAGGAACTCCCACAGGGACGCGTCGAAGCCGATGGTCGTCTTCTGGAGCAGCCGGTCGGCGGCGGTCATCGCGTACGCCTCCACCGACCACAGCACCCGGTTGCGCAGCCCGCCGTGCGTGACCACCACTCCCTTGGGGGTGCCGGTGGAACCGGAGGTGTACACGAGGCAGGCCGCGTCGTCCGGGCCCGCCGGGTAGGGGAAGGTTTCCGGCGGCCCGCCCGGGGCCGTCCTGGCGGCGGACCACTCACCGTCCAGCGCCCGTACCCGGGGGCTGTCCCGGAAGAGGTCGCGCAGTGCCTCCTCCGTGAGCACCAGTTCCGCCCCGGAGTCCGTCAGGAGGAAGTCCCGCCGGACGTCCGGGAGATCCGGCGCCAGCGGTACGTGGACGCCGCCGACGGCCAGCACGGCCAGGATCGCGGTCACCAGCTCAGGGCCGCGGTGCAGGCTGACCGCGACAGGGTCGCCGGGGCGTACGCCCTCGGTGTGCAGCCGTCCTGCCAGCTGTGTCACGCGCTCGGCCAGCCCGGCGTAGTCCAGGTGGCCGCCGTCGTCGGCGACGGCCGTCGCCCGAGGAGTGGCGGCCGCCCGGTCGAGCACCAGCCGGACCAGGCCGTGGCCGGATCTGTCCTCCCCGGCCGGGCGGGGCGTGCCCTGACCCCACGTGGTGAGCGTGGCGCGCTCCGCCGGGGCCGTGAGCTCCAGCCGCTCCACCGGGGTGCCGGGCGTGGTGACCGCCTGATCGAGCAGATACAGGAAGTTCTCCGCCATCCGCTCGATCCGGTCCCGGTCGAAGAGCGCGGTGGGGTAGATGAACTCCCCTCCCATGGAACCGTCCGGACGCTCCGTCAGGTGCAGGGAGAGGTCGAAGGCGGAGCTGCGCGTTCCGCCGTCCACCCGGGTGACCCGCATGCCCGGCAGTGCGAACGGGCGGCGGTGCGCGTTGTGCAGGGCGAACCCCGCCTGGAAGACCGGGTTGCGGCCCGCGTCCCGTTCGGGGGCGAGGGCCGCGACCACCCGCTCGAAGGGCACCTCCTGATGGCTGTAGGCGTCCAGGGTGGTGTGCTTCACCCGGGACAGCAGCTCCCGGAAGTCCGGTGCGCCACCCAGATCCGTACGCAGCACGACCGTGTTCAGGAACAGGCCGATCAGCCGCTCGAGCCGGGCGTCGTCCCGGTTGGCGAGGGAGACCCCGACCGCGATGTCCTCCGCGCCGGAATAGCGGGCGAGAAGCAGCTGGTAGGCGGCCAGCCCGGCCATGAAGACGGTGGTTCCCTGCTCCTTGGCGAGCGCGGAGAAACGGGTCGCCAGCGATGCCGGCACGGTGAACGCCACCGTGTCCCCCGAGGCGTCCCAACGCGGCGGACGCGGACGGTCGGTGGGCAGCTCCAGAGGCGCCGCTCCCGACAGCTGCTGCCTCCAGTAACGGAGTTGTTGATCCATCAGTTCCGGCTGCGCCGACCACCACTCGCGCTGCCATTCCGCGTAGTCGGCGTACTGGAGCTCCACGGGCTCCAGGGGTTCCGGCGTCGGATCGCGGTCGGAGGCGAACACGCCGTACAGCTCGCGCAGTTCGTCGGCGAGAAGGCCCCAGGACCAGCCGTCGAAGGCGATGTGGTGAAAGGTGAGCAGCAGGGCCCAGTCCTCCGGTGCCAGCCGGACCACGGCCACCCGCCAGGAATGGTCCCGGCGCAGGTCGATCGGCGTGCCGGCCCAGCTCGCGCCGAACTCCCGCAGGCTCTGCTCGCGCCGGTCGGCGGGGACATCACCGAGATCGGCGAACTCAGGTTTCACCGGCTCGGGTTCGTCGATGACCTGGACGGCGACGCCGTCCTCGTCGGCGTACCGGGTGCGCAGTACCTCGTGCCGGGCGGCTGTCTCCGTGAGCGCGGCGGTCAGCGCCCCCGTGTCCAGCGGTCCCCGGATTCTGAAGGTCTCGTGCATCAGGTACTCGGCGGCGTCACCCGACCTGAGCTGGTCGAGCAACCAGAGCTGTTCCTGTGCGAAGGACAGCGGATATCCGCCGTCGACGGGTGCCATCGGTCGTCTCCCTGGGCAGATGATGGTGGGGCGGTGGGGCGCGGTCGGCGTACGGGGGCCGGGCGGCGGGTCAGTCCTGTTCGACCGGACCGCTGGAGGGCTCGGCCATGGCGACGGCGATCTTGCGGGGGCCGGTGAACGGCTCCCGGGCGTGCGCGGCGAGC
>Ga0164306_10000912_pt1 | contig 12654 bp, 8 predicted proteins | sample Whisoiple_242_MG_FD_110213 | JGI IMG/M metagenome (GOLD analysis project Ga0164306, IMG submission 110213) | Soil microbial communities amended with fresh organic matter from upstate New York, USA - Whitman soil sample_242_MG | ecosystem: Environmental > Terrestrial > Soil > Unclassified >... | reverse complement strand
TCGAGCCGGTCATTGGTGACGGAGATGTCCTTGGTGTACGACTTGCCAGGCCGCTCGCCCTCCCAGTACGGGGGCGGCCCTGCCTTGATGCCCGACCAGCTGCCGTCGGATGGAACAAGCTGCTCCGGCGCGCCCGCGACGTACGGCGGCGGCCGGAAGACGTAGAGCCGGCCGTAGGTTCCGGGGTGGCTGGGTTTGCCGACCGCGTACAGCGTCTTGCCGTCGGCCCCCCAGAGGAGCCCGTTCTTCGAGAGCTCCAGGCCTGTGGTCATCTCGCCCAGCCAGTACGCACCGCGATGGCCGCGGTGCCAGAGCGCGATGTCGGCGCCGGCATTGCGCAGCCGCGCGAGAAACCGCGCCGGGCCGATCTGATCCAAAAGCTCGATTGCCGGCACGTTGAGCGACATTTGCAGCGCCCGCCGCGCCGTCACCGAACCCTGATAGGCAAGATCGAAATTTTCCGGCTGCCACACGCCCCAGCGCGACGGTCTATCGTCGAGGATCGTCTCGGGATGCGCGATGCCGTTCTCGAACGCGAGCGCATAGATGAACGGTTTTAACGCCGAACCCGGCGACCGCAGCGCCTGCGTCATGTCGATGCCGCCGCCGCGCTCGATCGAAAAATAATCCGCGGCGCCGACATGGGCGCGCACTTCGCCCGTCGCATCGTCAATGACGAGGATTGCGGCCGATCCTTTCGCGCTGACGCGCTGCACGCTGTCGCGCGCCAGCGCTTCGAGGCTTGCCTGCCACTTCGCGTCGATCGTGAGCTTGTGAATCGGCGCCTCGGGCGCACCGCGCAAAGCCGCCTCCGCGGCATGCGGCGCCAGCACCGGAAACGCGCGCCGCGTCTGCGGCACGGACTCGGCCTTGGCAAGCGTCGCTTCGGCGGGCGCGAGCACTTCGTTGGCGACGGCGCGATCGAGCACGCGATCGCGCGCTGCACGCGACGCCTCCGCACCGCGATCGGGGCGGCGCAGTTCCGGCGATTGCGGCAGTGCGACGAGAAGCGCGGCCTCGCTCCATGACAAGCGTTTCGGTTCCCTGCCGAAGTAAGCCAGGCTCGCGGCGCGAATGCCTTCGAGATTGCCGCCGTAAGGCGCGAGCGCGAGGTAGAGCTCGAAGATGTCGCGCTTCGACAGCTGCTTCTCAAGTTCGAGCGCGCGCGCGATCTGACGCGCTTTAGTGGCGAGCGAGCGCTCCTCGCGCGGCTCGATCAGCCGCGCGACCTGCATCGTCAGCGTCGAGCCGCCGGAAACAATGTGCCCGCTCGATGCGAATTGCAGCGCGGCGCGCATAAGCGCGAGCCAATCGACGCCGCCATGCCGATCGAAGCGGCGATCTTCGTATGATTTCAGCAGTGCGAAGAAGCGCGGATCGACGTCGGATGTGGTGATCGGCAGGCGCCAGCGCCCGTCCTGCGTGGTGAAGGCGCGCAACAGCACGCCATTGCGGTCGGTGACGATCGGCGAGCGCTGCGCGGCTTGCGTGAGATCGAGCGGCGGCACCGCGCGCATGGCGAGCTTCCAGGCGATCGGCACGCCGGTTACGAGGACCGCGACACCGATCATTGTTAGCCACTTCCCCGGACGCCGAAGGCGGTCCGGGGTCCAGGGGCAGATGCGTTTGCCCCTGGGTCCCGGATCGCGCGTTCCGCGCGTCCGGGAACGTGGCGAGATAATTTCTCGAAACTTCACTTCGCCTCTTGCACCACGAGCGTGCCGTAACCCGTGCGGCCGAAGCGATCGGGGCGGTACATGTCCTCGACCGACGCCGGCGGCAGCAGGTAGCGCCCGGGCGTCACCGCGCGCACGATATAGGCGATCGAAAACGTCGCCTTGTCCTTGCCATCGCGGTTGAACGTCGCGACATAGCGGTCGTCGCGCGCTTCCGTATGCGTCGGCTCGACGTCGCGTTTGAGCCATGACAGTCCATCGGTCGAGCCGCCGTCGAACAGGTCGGGATTGTCGATCTCGAGTCCGGCCGGCAGATGATCGACGAGAAGCAGCCGCGCATAAGCTGCCTCGCTCTCCGTCACTTTCACGACCGCAACAAGCCTATCGTTCTGCTTGATGTTGGCCGGATCGACCTTGCTGCCGTCGAACTTGTAATAGGTGCGCTCGATGTCATAGCCGCGGCTCGCCGCCGGCTCATGCGTCGCCGGGCGCCCGAGCGCGGACAACGCGACGCGCACCGCCGCCTGACCATTGTTCACGATGACGACATCGCGCTGATCGAGCGCCACACTTTTCCAGGCGCGGTAGAACGCGCCTGATCGCGGCTGGCCGTCGACGGAGAGCGAGATCGCCTGCGCATCTCTGGTCAACGCCTCGGCGGCGAGAATCATCCAGGCATTTTCCTGCGTGCTCGTATATGTCGTCGCGGCGCGCTCCGTCTCGACGACGAGCCCCGCGAGCTGGATATCGTTGCGCGCGCCGCCCGATTCCGCCGCAAGCGCCAGAAGTCCGGCACCGTCGCGAAGCCGCGAGCCGTAATCTGCGCGCGAGAAGCGGCTGTTCTGCTGCTGATCGAGCCGTTTCGCCGCGGAGTCGAACACCCGCTCGGCGCGGGCTTTGTCGCCGAGCATCGCCAAAGCGGCGGCGAGCTGCGCCCGCGCCAAAGGCGAGTCGAAGCTGTTGAGCTTGGTGTCGGCGAGATAGCGCAGATCGCCCATCACCGGGCGGCCGTTGCGCGCCAGCACATAGATGGCATAGGCGAGCGCGGAGGAATCCATGTCTTTCGCGTCGGCGGAATTGGCGACCGCGTTGCGCAGGCGCTCCAGCGCCTGATCGAAGGCTTTCTGCGGGACGACAAAACCCTCCTCGCGTGCACGCGTCAGGAAATCGGTGACGAACGCATTAAGCCAGGTGTCGTCGCTCGCACTCGCCGACCACAGGCCGAACGCGCCGGTCGAGTCCTGGCGCGCCAGCACTTTGTCAATCGAATCGCGGATGCGATCGGGAACGTCGCGGTCGAGCGCCAGCCGCTCGACCGAGGCGAGCTTGTTGACGTAGAGCAGCGGCAGCGCGCGGCTGACGATCTGCTCGGAGCAGCCATAGGGGTAGCGGTCGAGCGCCTGCAGAAGCGCAGGCACATCGATCGCGCCGACCGGCGATACTGAGACGGAGACCCTGCCGGTCGCCGGCAGGAAATCGGCGAGGAGATCGCGCGAGATCGTCAAGCTCGCGCCGGGCGCAAGCGATTGCACGCTGCGGCGCGTGAACTCGCCCGTGCCGCCGTCGACATTCAATGCGAGCGACTGCTTCACGTCGAGATCGGGGCCGGTCAGATGCACGTCGACATCGGCGCGACCGATGCCGACGGCAGTCACAGGAATCGTCAGCACCGTGCGCGCGCCGGCATCGAGCGCAAAAGACTTCGTCAGCGCGTCGGCAGCGGCCGAAACCGGGCCGTGCAGATCGAGAGCGACGGCATAGCGCCCGCTTTTTCCCTCGACATTATCGATCTGCACGTGAAAGCGCGATTGGTCGCCAAGCGACAGAAAGCGTGGCAGCGTCGCCTGCGCAACGACCGCATCGCGGATGACCACGTCCTGCTCTGCATGGCCGACCTTCTGCTTCGACCAGGCGTTCGCCATCACGCGCACGGAGCCGCTGAAGGCGGGAATGTCGAATGAGATATTCGCCTTGCTGTCGGCGCCGACTTTGACGACGCCGGAATAACGAGCCAGCGGTTCCTGCGTCGGCTTTTCGGCACTGAGATCGGCGCCGGCATCGCCGCCGGAGCGGATCATGCCGCGCACGCCATGCATGCCGTCGATCAGATAGCCGTAGAGATCGCGGATTTCGCTTGCGAGCTGACGCTGGCCGAAAAAGTATTCGTTCGGGTTCGGCGTCTCGTAGTGCGTGAGATTGAGAATGCCGACATCGACCGCGGCGATGGTGATGTAAGCCTCCTCACCCGGCGCGAGGCCGGCGATCTCGACCGGAATATCGAGCTTGCCGCGCGGCCGGATCTTTTCCGGCGCGCCTAGTTTGACCTCAAGCTTGTGCGCGATCTCATCGATGCCGAACCACGCGACACCGAGCGCACGGCCGGGCATGCGCTTTGCCGCGACGTCGAGCGGACGATGCGCGAGAGCGACCGCGTAAGCGCCGGCGCCCCAATTCGTTCCGACGGACATGCGGATTTCATTGTCGCCGTTCTTCAGATCGCCCGTCGCGATCGCCTGCACGGAATCACTGACGATCGCGACCGTTGCCTTGCCGTCGAAACGCGAGGCGATTTTCATCACCATGTTTTCGCCCGCGGTGTAATTCTCCTTGTCGAGCGTCAGCTCAAGCAGGTCGGGCGTCTGTGCTGTGGCGCCCCCGGACCAGCCGACATCGAAGGTGATGCTCGTCAGCATGTCGTTCGAATCGTCCGAGCGCAGATCGAGACGATGCGTGCCCAATCCGACCGGCACCGAGATTTTCGCGGGCTCGCCCACGGCGATGTCGATCTTACCATCCGCGAGCCGGCGCGAGGATTTGACGCGCTCGAAATTCCAGCGCCCGTCGGCGCGATACCATTGGTAGTCGTTGTTGACGCGGTAGAGCGACCACGACACGTTGGGTCGCGTGGTACGCTGGCCGTCGGGACCAACCACGATCACGTCGAACGTGGCGACCGAACCTTCGCTTAGATTCTCGCCAAAGTTTTTCTTAATACCGATGATGCCGGTTTTCGGCAGGATCGGCAGATGCACGGTACGCTCGATCGCGCGGCCACCGGCTTCGCCGGCGCGCAGGATGATCTCCGCTTCGAGCGGCTTCGGCCCGGTCACCTCCGGCAGGGGGACGCTGATCTTTGCCGCACCTTTTGCGTCTGTTGCGACTTTGTCCTCGAGCTCGTTCTTCACCGTCTCGAAGGACTCGTCTGTGAGCCCGGCTTCATAGCCCTTCAGCGCCGGCAGACCGTTCCCATCGGCAGCTTTCACCAAAACATCGCCGGAAATTTCGAGATTGGCGCCGGGTGCGCCGTAGAGATAACGCACATCGGCGGCAATCTCGACCGGCTGGCCCAACCGCGCGACGTTGGCCGCCGGCTTCAGCCCCATGTCGAGCCGTTCCGGCACGTAATCTTCGACAAGAAAGCTCGTCTCGCCGATTTTCGGACTCTTCGGATCGGCATAAGCCTCGACGCGCCATGTGCCGCTCGCCGCACCCGAAAGCAGCGCCAACGAATAAGCGCGCCCGCCAAGTCCCTGATCGGCGACGCTGACGCGTTTATATTCGACGCCGTCGGGACGCTTGAACACGAGCGTCAGCGGCAAACCACTGACCGCGACACTTTTCGCGTCGCGCAGTTCCGCTGTCACATTCACCGTCTCGCCGGAACGATAGACGCCGCGCTCCGCCAATACGAAAGCGTCGAGCGCGCGCGGCGCCTCGCGGCCTTTGACGCCACGGTCGGAGAGATCGAACGGCGTCTGCTGCAGATCGAGAAAGCCGTAATCGCCGTCGGCTTTTGTGGCGACAAGCAGTCCGGGCGCGAGACCCGCGGTGCCACGCGCAAGTCCCGGATCGAAGCGCACATGTCCGTCGGCTGGCGTCTTCACGCTCGCCAGAACCTCATTGTTCTTGGCAACGAGACGCAGTTCAACGCCTTCGATCGGCGCGGCGCTCGCAAGCGAACGCACCAGAACATGAATGCCGTTAGCCCCGGTGAATGTGGTCAACCCGAGGTCGGAAATCGTGAACCATTGCGTCGCTTTCTGATCGCTGTCGTAGTCATAGGAATCGTCGCTCGACACGAGCGGCTTCTGCTCGCCGGCGCGTGCGAGCATGACATAAACTCCGGGCTCGAGCTTGCCGACGGCTTCGAGCACCGGGAAGGCGGTCGTCACGTCCTTGTTGAGGTCGGTCGCGACATCCATCGTGCCTGACCAAATCTTCGTCGCGTTCTCGTCGACATATTTGCGCAGGCGATACGTGCCGAGCTGCGCAAGGAAATCATCGGAGTGCACGGTCGAAAGAAGATTTCGGTCGCCGACGCGCAGAATGTCGACGGCAATTTTGGTCGTGTTGATGGATACGACCGGAATGCCCTCCTGGCCGACGCGCGGCAGCACGTAATTGCGGCCGGTGAAGCGAACCTGCGGCGAGCGATCGCGCACATAGATGTTGTAATCGGCAGACTTTAAGAGCGCCTCATCGACCGCCGACGGCAGGCCCTGGCGCAGCACGATTGCGTAACGCTCGCCATGCTTCAGGCCCTCGACGCAGAGCTGTTGATCTTCCGTCGAGATCGCCGCGTTTGCCGTGCCCGACACCGCAACATACGGCACGAAGTCGACGCGCCCGCGGGCGAGCGGCTCGGAAAATTGGAAGCAGGCGCGGGGTGAGGCAGATTCATTGTCGACCTTGTAGTCGAGAATGCGGAAGCCATGCTCTTCCCGCAGGCGCTGATAGGTGGCACGCACGGCGGGTGCATCGTTGCTGGCCAGACTGGCGCGATAAGCGTTGAGCGCCGGCCGCCATTCCTCGAGCCGCGCATAGACATCGGCAAGAACGGCGAGCGCGGTCGCTTCATCCGGTTTTGTATTGGCGCGCTGGTACGCGAGATATGCGGCAATCGCTGCCTGGCTCCTCAGCTGATATGTCGAGGACGAATTCGACGGAACTGCCAGCGCGGTGCGCGCATAAACCAGCCAATTGGCGGCATTCTTCGTATCCGGCGCGGCGATTTGCGACAGCGCGCGCAAGGCAGCGTTTGTGTCGTTACGCTGGGCTGCCGCGAGCACGTCGCGGCGAATCTGATCGAGGGGCTTTTGCGGCAGCGCGTCGGCGTCCTTGCGCACCTGCGCTTCGAGACGCACGGCATCGCTCGCCAATTGCTCGTTCGTGTAAGTCTTCTGCTGCGCATAAGCTGCAAACGATCCGGCGGAGAGAACCAGGAGCAGCGGGAATAGGACTCGGGCAAGTATGCGCATTGTGATCCTCACGCGGCGCGAGCCGGAGCGCCGGTTTCGTGTCTTGCAACAGCTTCGTCGAGTCTTGCGACGGGAATGTGTTTTGGCGCACAGAGCGCTGCCCTCCTCGCTCAGTCATCCCGCCCGTCACTGCGCGGCGCCCTGGACTCGCCAAGCTTGGTTCTTACATCCCGGGCTTCCAGCGGGAGCCGGGCAGGCTGTCGCCGCATTAATGGAAGCGAATGGCTGCCGAAGTCCCGAGAAAGCCGAACCGCGACGCCGAAGTCGCGGCGGTCGTGCTTGAGCCGCCGCCCCGGCCGGTTTTCCTGCCTTGGGGACGCGCGAGCGCGCCGGCTGAGGCTATCGCAAAGCGGCGCCGGCGCATTGTGCGGATCATCGGCGGGCTCGCGAGCCTCGCAATCTTCTGCCTTGCCTTGGTCGTGCTCGCGCGCACGCTCTCCAAGATCAGCTTTGCTGATCTGCGCAGCGCCATCGCCGGCACGACCGCCGAGCAGATTGCCGCCGCCTGTCTCCTGACCTGCGTCTCCTATCTGGCGCTCACCGGCTACGACGCCGTGGCGCTGCGCCAGCTCAAAGCGAAGGTGGCCTACCGGACGACGGCGCTCGCCTCGTTCACGAGTTACGCGATCTCCTTCACGCTGGGCTTCCCGCTGATCACCGGCGGCACCGTGCGCTACTGGCTCTATTCGCGCGCCGGGTTGCGGGCGAGCGCGGTCGCGAGCCTGACGATCATCGCCGGCGTCACCTTCTGGCTCGGAATGGCGGTGGTGGTGGCGGTCGGCCTGATTTTTCGCGCCGACGCGATCAGCCGGCTCGACCATCTCGCCCCGGCGCTCAACATGGCGCTTGGCTTCGCGCTCCTGGGTTCGCTTGCAGCCTACCTCGTGTGGGTGTCGATCGCGCCGCGGCAGCCCAAAATCCAGGGGTTTCGGCTTGAACTGCCGGGCCTGAAGCTGACTGCCCGACAAGTTGTCCTTGGCCTCACCGACCTCGCCGCAGCATCGGGCACATTGTTCGTATTACTCCCCGCCCATCACGGATTGGATTTCTTCACATTCGCCGCCGCATATTGCTTTGCAAGCATCCTCGGCATTGCGAGCCATGCCCCTGGCGGCATTGGTGTTTTCGAGGCGACCATGCTGAAAATCGTGCCGGCGCCGTCGGACGAAGCCCTGTTTGCTTCGCTGCTACTCTTTCGTGTCATCTATTACGTGGTGCCGTTCGTGTTGGCGCTGGCCTTTTTGGGCGCCAACGAAAGCTTCCGCCGTTGGCAATCCTTGCGCGAGGCGATGCTGCGCGGTCAGGAACGCGACCCCGACTGAGCCACGCGCCGCCTTCAGCTCAATTCGCCTGCGCGAACCTCACTCTGACGTCGCGCCCCGCCTCGGGCGGCGCCACCAGCCGCGTCTCGAACGTAACGCTCTCGCCGCCGCCGAGCTTCGGCTTCGGCATCGCGGCGGTCCAGCGATAGAGCGGGCGCCCGTTCTCCTCCTCAACCACAACCTCAACCCGCGGCACCTGGGTCGGCGCGGAGCGCAGATTGGCGATCTCGCCCTTAACCTTGAGCAGCCGCTGCCCGTTCTCGCCGGCGACCCGCGACGTCACGCCCCGAAACTCCAGCCCGCGCACATTCACCGGCATCCCAATCGCGGCATAAAGCGCGCCGCTCGCCGGCACGGCGCGGACGATCTGCTCCTGACCAACGACATCGAGCCGAGCACGATCGCAAACAACGCCGCCAGGACCGGCGAGAACCAGAAGGCGGCGCGCTCCGCGTCGCGGAAGGGCTCGTGGCGCGGCTGGCGCCAGCTTTCTCCCCATAATTCTTCGTAGGTCGGCTGCTGCGGGCGGCCGCTCACCGCCTCGGCCGACAATTCCATCGCGCGCCTGAGCTGATGGGCGCCGAGCCCGGAAGGAGCGGGCAAATCAAAGGAAGGTGTGGAACGCATGCGACGAACTCCGTTGAACTGTCCGCTCGCCGAGCAAGAGGAAGCCCGAGCGACAGGCGATTAGAGCCTTGTTAGGGTTAAGGCCGCGTAAAAAGCCCGATTCGGCCGCTAAACTCGCGGCGCGGCGGAGGTTCTCTTTGGTTCGTTTCGAAAATGTCGGCTTGCGCTATGGGATGGGCGACGAGATCCTCCACGATCTCACGTTCGACATCGAGCCACAGAGTTTTCAGTTTCTGACCGGCCCCTCCGGCGCCGGCAAGACGACGCTGTTAAAGCTCATCCTGCTATCGCTGAAGCCGACGCGCGGCCTGATCAGTCTGTTCGGCGAGGACGCAACGACGCTCGGCAAGGACGCAATCACCGGGCTGCGCCGTCGCATCGGCGTCGTCTTTCAGGATTTCCGCCTGCTCGATCATCTCACCACCTACGAGAACGTCGCGCTGCCCTTGCGCGTGCAGGGCCGCGATGATTCCTCCTATCGCGGCGAGGTCGTCGAGCTTCTGCGCTGGGTCGGCCTCGGCGAGCGCATGCATGTTCTGCCGCCGGTGCTTTCCGGCGGCGAGAAGCAGCGCGCCGCCATCGCGCGGGCGCTGATCGCGCGGCCGGAATTGCTGCTCGCCGACGAGCCAACCGGCAATGTCGATCCAACATTGGCGCGGCGGTTGCTGCGGCTGTTCGTCGAGCTCAACAAATCCGGCACGTCGATCGTCATCGCCACGCACGATCTCGCGCTGATGGATCAGTTCGAGGACGCGCGCCGGCTGGTCCTCGGCGACGGCCGCCTGCACATTTTCGATTGACGCGCATGAGCTCGCGGGGCGCCGACATGACGATCCTGATGTCGCAGAATGCGCGGCGCAATCGCCAGGCGGATGCGAGCGATGCCGACCGGCACGAAGCCGGCGCCGAGGCCGAGGCGCTGCGCCGTGAAATGCCGCTCGTCCCCGCCGCCTCGATCGCGGGGCGCGCGCTCGTCACCGTCATCGCCATCATGACATTTCTCGCCTCGCTGTCGGCGGGAACGGCGATCCTGATCACCCAGGCTTCGCGCGGCTGGCAAAGCCAGGTGTCGCAGGAAGCGACGATCCAGGTGCGCCCGGTTCCCGGCCACGATCTCGATGCCGAGGCGAAGAAGGCCGCCGATATTGCCGCGCGCAATCCGGGCGTCGGCGACGTGCGCATGTTTTCCGCGGCGGAATCGGCGCGGCTGCTCGAGCCCTGGCTCGGCGGCGGGCTCGATCTCGGCGAATTGCCGGTGCCGCGCATGATCGTGGTGAAAAAGAGCGATTCCGCTTTCGACGCGGACGCGTTGCGCAAGAGCCTGGCGAAGGACGTGCCCTCGGCGATTTTCGACGATCACAGCATGTGGCTGTCGCGATTGACCGTGATGACCCGGACGGTCGTCGGCGCCTCGATTATTCTGTTCGGGCTTGTCTTGACGGCGATGCTGCTGGCGGTCGCCTTCGCCACGCGCGGCGCCATGGCGGGCAACCGCGAGATCATCGACGTCCTGCATTTCGTCGGCGCCGAGGACAGGTTTATCGCGCGCGAGTTCCAGCGGCATTTCCTGCGGCTGGGCTTACGCGGCGGTCTCATCGGCGCCGGCGCCGCGGCGCTCACCTTTTTCGTGCTCGGCTGGGCGACGCCGTACTGGACAGCGACGGCGAGCGGCGACCAGATCGACGCTTTGTTCGGCGGCTTCGCGCTCGGTTTGCCCGGCTATTTCGCGATTGCGGCGATCTGCATCGGCATCGCGCTTTTGACGGGCCTGATTTCGCGGACGATCGTGTTCCGGCATTTGCGGGAGCTGGGGTGAGCTGCAGTGGCGGTTCAATTGTAATCAATCATCTTTAGCCATCGCTCGTTTGAACTCGTACCAAGCCTCCATCGTCATCTGCGAATCGCTCTGACACGAGACCCTCGGACTAAACTGTGCACTGGTCCAGGGAGAGCAGATTGTTGTTCCAGTCTCCATCGGCATAGGTGCGTACGTAGGCTGCTCTCCCGACTGGACGGACAACTCCGACATCGGAACGTTTGCCGTTGTACGGGTCGATCACATAAAAAGTGTTTGTTTTGGCATCGATGCTTTCGATGACCTGTTCTCGTGTCCACTTCCAATCCGCAGCCGGATTGCCCAGATGCGTGATGTGCTCGTGAGGGCTTTGCGGATGCGGTTTCTCGATGCAGGTCACTTTAACGTCGGCCATGACCCCGACCTTTCAACATCTGCGAAAGTGACTGGCCCGTACGCTCCGTAGGGTGTCCAAACGGGTGTCGCTGCGGACCCCGGATGCAAAGTCCGATCCATAGGTGTCACGCAAAGTCCTAACGAGAGTGTCACCGCGCTTCTGGCGAATTTCCCCGTCGAGATCACGACAGCGCTGATCCAATCCCTCGTGAGACGCCAAGGACGAGCACCTCGGATATTTCCCGTGCCATTTTTTCGAGCCCCGAGCTTCGCGACGCGCTCCTGTGGAGCGCACCTCAGTATGAGGAACGGGCAAATCCAACGCCCTCATCCTGAGGAGCGCCGAAGGCGCGTCTCGAAGGATGGGCAGACGCGCTTCCCTTTGTTGTGCTTCGAGACGCTTGCTTCGCAAGCTCCTCAGCATGAGGGGCCTCCCCCCGCCCCCGCTCTCCCCAGGTCGGGCGCCTAGCAGCCGCCTAATTTCGCGAGTATATCAACCGCGGTGGGGATCACGAAGCGGACGCTGACGCGTCCGGCGCTCCGATGAATGCTCTGAACTGGCGGACGTTCGGCCGCCGGATGACCCTGATTTGCCTCGCGGCCGGCCTCCTCGGCCTCGGCGCCGGCTTCATCTTTTTTGCGAGGCACATCGAATATTCCGAGCCGGCGGCGCCTCCGCCGGCCGATGGCGTCGTGGCGCTGACCGGCGGCTCCGAGCGCGTCCTCGACGCCGTCGAGCTCCTCGCCAAGGGGCGGGCGCGGCGCCTGCTCATCACCGGGGTCAACCAGCAGACCTCGCGCCACGAGATCGCGCGGCTCATGCCGAACTTCCAGCAGCTCTTTAATTGCTGCATCGATCTCGGCCGCGCCGCGCAAAACACCGCCGGCAATGCCGACGAGACGCGGCGCTGGGTCGAGGCGAACTCGATCCGCTCGAGCCTGATCGTCGTCACCTCGAACTATCATATGCCGCGCGCCTTGGTCGAATTGCGCAGCGCGCTGCCGCAATTGCAGCTCATCCCCTATCCCGTGGTGAGCGACCGCCTGCGCAACAGCGATTTGAAGAGCGACGCCCACGTCGCCAAGCTGCTCGCCATCGAATACGTGAAATATCTCGTGGCGATCGTGCGCACGCGGGTGATGCCGTCGGCAAGCGCAGGTGGCGCCGACGTGATGACGGCGTCGCGGCTTTCGTCGCGCGCCTTCGACGTGCCGCGCGCTACCGCCGCCGCGACCCGCTGACCGCGCGGCGTTCGCGCATGATCTTCATCCGCTCGGGCTTGTTCAATCTCATGTTCTACGCGAACACGATCGTCTTGATGATCGCCGGCCTGCCGACGCTGCTTTTCGGCCGCCATGCGGTGCTGCGGCTTGCGCGCACTTGGGCGCGCGCGTCCCTTTGGCTGCTCAGTGCGATCTGCGGCACGCGCGCCGAATTTCGCGGCGTCGACAACATCCCGAAAGGCGCGCTGCTCATCGCGCCGAAACATCAGTCTTTTTGGGAAACGTTCGCGCTGACCCTTTACTTCGACGATTTCGCTTACGTGTTGAAGCGCGAGCTCACCTACATTCCGTTCTTC
>Ga0164306_10000911_pt1 | contig 12655 bp, 10 predicted proteins | sample Whisoiple_242_MG_FD_110213 | JGI IMG/M metagenome (GOLD analysis project Ga0164306, IMG submission 110213) | Soil microbial communities amended with fresh organic matter from upstate New York, USA - Whitman soil sample_242_MG | ecosystem: Environmental > Terrestrial > Soil > Unclassified >... | reverse complement strand
CGCCGAACTCACTGCCGACGAACAAGATGCCGCGTTTGCCTATACCGGCGCCGAATACCTGTTGCCCGCCACGTAGGTCTCGCAGCTCACCTAGGCTGCAGTCAGTGCAACCCGCCCACTCGTCTTGCACTACATGCAGTGGTTTGTTGAAGTCGAATACGCCCTTCATGATTCACCTGAGTGTGATGACGCTTGCGCGTTGCGTACTCCAAATATTTGATAGTGCATGTGCCATGCGCTTTAGTCGCTCGTACACGTCTCGATCGCTGCTTACCATGTGGTCGAAGAAACTGACGCGCGCGCCGACTAGGCTGAAGAAGACTGGCGTAGCGCTTGCGTTGACGTCTATTGGCGTGGCAACAGCGTCTTTTGCGATGCCTACTTGTGTTGCGTCACTGCCTGGCACTTGGCTCACAGGCGTAATTAGTTCATAAGCGTTCATGCATTCCAAGGCGCCGCCATTTATTTGAGTCTGCAGGATGTTCGCTATGCTCAGTTTAGTGGCGCAGATGTATTTCCCGTGCGAGGTGCCTAGGATGAGCCAGGTGTACGTAGCTTCGGTGGATTTGTCCATGATGTCTGTTGCCTTCTTCCTACTGCTGGATGGTTCTCTAAGTCGTACTTGAATGGGCCGCCTTCGTTGGCGTCCCAGTTACGTAAGTGGCTGCGCAGCTTCTTGCATTGTCCGATGAGTGGCCCAATGTCGTCTTCGAAGAAGATGAGCTCGGCGTTCGATTTACCGCGAGGGCGTCCCATCACCTGCTGCAGAATGTTCTGGTCAGACATCGGCTCGCTAACGATGATGGCTGACAGGTCCTTGTCGTCTAAGCCCTCACGTCCATACTTCATGATGGCGAAGATGACCTTTCGTTCTTTTAGCATCTTGAAGCGCGCGTCTGGATTGACCGCGGCGGTGAATAACCCAGCGGTGCTTTTCTTCTTCAGCAGGCTGTCTAAGAACTCTCGTTGACGTTTCTTGAAAAGACTCTCGGTCTTTTTCCACACCTCATGCCTGCGCAGCATGGCTGCATATTTTTCGATGTGCTCTCGGCACTGCTGCTTTTTCTTCTCCGGCATACTCGGATTCGTGCGCATGTTGGCCCGGATGTTGTTTATTGTGCCCTGCGCGCGGTTGACGGCTGTCTTGGTTAGCTCTACCGGCGTCTCGGTCTCACCGACGTCCTGCGCAGTTGGGTACGGTATGTCTGTGTATAGGTCACAGTCTTTCCTGTTGGCCGTCCACATGGCCATCAGATTGATTACCTCGTCCACAGAGTAAGAGAGTACGAGAACCTTATGCCCGGAGGCCACCTTGGCTTTCGCCTCTGCCAGCACGTGGTCGTAAAGACGCTCTCTGTGCGCGCCTAAGTAGCCCGCCAACTTGCCTATGTGGATTTCGCCGTTCTTGTCGTTCACGGCGCGTGTCACCAGCGGGTCTTCATGGTCTAGCTTTATGCCAGTCCATTTGAACTTGATGGCGGGCGGGTTGCGTTGCTTCACATCCTTGTACAGGACCTCGCCTACGTGATGCTGGCAGATCACGTGTGAGCCATCCGCCCTACTGGGTGTGGCGGTCAGCGCTAGACGATAGCCGTAAAAAAGAGGCGCGGACTTAGAAAACGTAGGCGCGCTTACGTGGTGACCTTCGTCCCAGATGACCAGACCGAACCATCGGCGAACCTCCTCTGGCATTGTGGCTGCCCAATTAGCCAGCGTCTGGTAGGTGGCCATGACGACTGACTTCCTCCAGTCGCGTGTGTCCCCTTGAATGAGGCCTACTCCGCCAGGCACGTCTAAGTGCTTAGCTATTTCTTTCTGCCATTGAAGCAGCAAGGTAGTGTTGTCGACGACAATGATGGTTGGTGTCTGTCGTAGGGCAGCGAAGTGAAGCGCTATCACAGTCTTGCCGCCACCGCACTTGACCTGCAGCGTCCCGCCTTGGCAGCTCATCAATGCTTTTATCGCATTTGATTGGCTGCGTTCCCCTGTCGGCACAATGCGGCCGTCCTGCAGCAGCATGTGGTCTAGCTTTACTTTGCTGCGCACCCCAGTCTTGGTGTAAGTTTTAGGTCGCGCGTCGACCCATTCGATAGGCAGCTCTTTAGGGTTCCAGAAAGACCTAGGCACTATCAGGTGGTGCTCGGCCTCTTCCCACAGCTGTAGTATGCGAATGCTGTTCCGCTCCGAAATCTCGAACTCGAGGGCGCCTTTGACGCCCTCGATGTTCACGAGACTTTTAGGGACGTACAACATATCGCTCACGTAACCTTTTTGCGCGTCGCGTTTCATGAGCTTCATGCTGTCTCCTTTTAACTAACTGCTAGGCCCTGCGCCAGGGCCTGGACCGCCGAAGCGTCCAAATACCTCAGAGTCGAAAAAGTTGGCTAGCGTATGGCCTATTGCCTTGCCCATTGACCTGAGGGTTTCCCACCACATGCGCTCGACAATAGTCCCGCTGTTGGAGGGTTGCCGCACAGACAGGTACGCTGGGATGCCGTAGTGCCCTGAGAAGTGTGACGGGTGCTGATACGGTTGCGTTGCGTAGCGCTGCTGCTGCTGTGGTTGATGTTGCGAGGGTGGCTCCCAAGTGCGCGTTGGTTGTGCCGGGACTGTCGGTCGTTGGTACCCTGATGGTGTTGAATTACCGAATGCGGTGTGCGGCTGTGGGCGTGTCAGGCTGCTCGTCGGTATAACCTGATGTTGCTTGTCAGATACAGTTCTTGCGCAGGAATCAGCAAAGTCACACACTGGGCGAACGCGGCTGCCGCCGACACCTGACCATTTTGAGTCAAATCCTCCTACACATTCTGCTGCTGTTTTATCGAATAGTTCACCAAAGCAACTAGGTGGTTGGCTCGTTTGGTTCTTCAGCACATGTACTCCATTACGGTATTTGGCCTTTCTTTGCGTTCGAGACTCTTATGCCCGCGCCCTCATTGGATTTCTCTGCGGCGCACGTGTATGCTCATCACGAGGCTAAAGCATGAAAACAGCTGGCGTAATCCTGGATTTGTACGACAACGTCGGGGATCTTAAGTCCTTCTTTCCGTCTATGGAGGCGATTCCGCAGTCGGTGAAGGAGGCATATTTTCTGACCGCGGAAGAACGCGAACGGCTGCCTGATGACTCTTTCGCCGTGGTGCTACTGAACGGGGAAGACCGCCTGCGTAAGTATGCCTGTATCGACAAAGGGAACACTGAGCTCAGCATCGCGTACTTCGTCAAGCACGGGCACAAGCTGCCTCTTGAAGCGCAGCAGGTCACCGCCAACAATCTGGCAATTGCTTGTGACTGGTACGGGATTGAAGTTCCCGACATTTTGCAGAAGCACGCGTTCCTCAATGCGGCCATGACCGCGCTGACAGCGCCCTCCTTGATCAAGAACACGGCCAGCAAGGTGCACGACAATGTTGCCGCAGTGCGCGCAGGCGACGGCGTGGTCACTCCTCGGCAGCAACAAGCGGTAGGTGCCATGATGAAAGGTGCTGAGGTCAGCGGGTCCAGCTTGGCGCCGCTACAACCGCCGGGTGACTTGAGCCAGGCCGGTGCGCGTAAGCCGAGCCAAAGCAACACCAGCGCGACCAAGTCCGCTGAGATGCGTGTGTTCAATCCGTACGTGGACGTCACGAACAAAGAGCCTGCTGCTTCGCCATCGGAGAAGAAGGCTTCTCTGTATGCGTACAAAGGAGTGTACCCGCTCGATACGCATGAGCAGGTTAAGACCGCAAGCCAGTACTTCGACGAGAACTATCGCGGAATGCCGTTTGACATGAAGCGCGAGTACGCCGCCTCTTTGGTGAAACGTGCGGCGGCGATTGGTGTACCGGTTAGTGAGTATGCCCGTTCGTGCGGAGCTGAGGGCTACGCCCCAGCCGCGCAACTGCGCATGGCAATCGACAATCGATTGCTCTTCGTGGACGAAAAGCGCGCGAGTGTGCTCAACGAGCTGTTGGCCAGCACTGAGGCCATTACTCCCGAGCAGTATTGCGAGACGTTGGCTGAGTTCGACAAGCTGGCTGAGATTGATCACCGCTACGGTTCGTATCTCATGGACCCCGTCGAGTCGACGTACGGCATTGACAAGCACGCGCAAGAAGAAGGCAACAGCTGGTCCAGTGGCAACGACTATGTCACCAAGCAGCAAATCGAAAACTACGCGGTCACTGGCCTCAAGACACTGACCGCCGACTACGGTGCAGACTTTGCGAAAGAATTCAAGCGAGACGCATGGGGAGTGTTCAATTCGCTGCCGCTCGAGCAAAAGCGTAGATTAGCTCGCGCCGCAGGCGATAACTCTGCTACTGGTCTCCATGATGTCGCTTGAAGGGATTTTTGAAGAACAATTAGCCAAGGCACGTCGGCCCTTTCTGCTCGAGGAAGAGCCGACGGTAGTCGTTGAGACTTCGCAGGGTGACGAACAAGAGAACCCTGCGCTGCCGGAGCCGGTTGAAAAACGCGCCAGTTCTATCGGCAGCTTGTTCCGAAACCCACACGCGCACCCACTCATCTTAGACTTGGCGCTACTGAAGAAGTACAACGCCGACTGGCTGCGTTGGGAATACGAGACTTTGCTGCATCGTATTCCGCAAGACTTTGGCACACCGACGGTTTCGGATGTGAGTCTCGAGAAGTTGCAGGCCTGCAAGACGCTTCATTTGGTGGACGACTTTTGGTCCAAGTGGGAGGTGTTCAATGCCTGCGTTGCCGCGCTGAATGGTTCTTTCGCAGACTTTCAACGGCTACAAGCTCACAGTGTGGCTGAGTGCATGCTCGCCGTCGATATCGCCAATCGTATCCGCGCAGACGTGGCGTGGAGCTCGGAGGTCGCGGCGTTTCTCGCCACGGTGCATCTTCACGACGGGGTCTTGGTGCCAACGCCGCCGTTGGAATTTGTGAAGGTGGATGTAGAGGGGCTGCCTGGTGACTACGCCGAGGTGGCCAGGCGCTGGCCTGCGGTGCGCGCGACTGGGCATGCCCCAAAGGGTGATAGTATTGAAGATGAACAGTTACGCCGCATGCTGGTGTGCTGGCGCTACCTGGCGGCTTCCCGCAGTCGTTTTCAAGAGCAGCTAGTCCTATTGAAAAATGTCTAGTCTAACCATCACCTCGCAGGTAATGGAGGCATTTTATGCTGCCTTTGAAAAAGAGGCAGGCGTAGCTGATGCCGTACTGAAGCACGTGTCCCGCCCAGGTACGATGCACGCCGCGCAGGCAGGGCTTGGCGCCGGCCTGGGGCTGGGGATGCTCGGTGGCGCAGCGTTTGGCGGAGCTACGGGCGGGAAAGCGCAGTACGACCTTGCCCGGCAGCGCGGCCAGGGCGTGCTCGGCGCCGTAGGCCATGGCGCCGGCGGCGCGTTGGTGGGCGCCGTCCGTGGGGCTGGAGTAGGTGCCGCGGTGGGCGCAGGCGCAGGCGCGTTGGCCGGGGCAGCCGCGCCCACCCAGCTGTTGCGCGGTACGCGTGCGTTGTCGCAGGTAAAGAACACGGTTGGGGAAGCCGCTAATTTTGGGCAGCGACAAGTGCACGGTTTCACAGGATGGCGTCCGGGAGGCTCGGTCAAGTCCATTGAACGCATTGGCGGAGGCGCTGCTGAAGCTCGAGGCGCCCTGGATAAAGCCGTCAAAGGTGGCGACAGTGTTGCCGTCGGTAAGGCTCGCGACACCTTGGGGGCTGCCGAGCAAGCGCAGGCTATGGGGCTGACCAGCCTTCCTGGTGTGGCGCGCTCGATGAAGAACAATGGGCTCCTTCCTACGGTGGCCGCCGGCGCGAAAGAGCAATGGAAGGGCAGTTCAAACAAGATGAAGGCTTTGATGGTCGGTCTTCCTGCCGTGTCGGTGGCCAATACACTTCGTAACGGTGAGACCGCCAATGGGCAGGGCAAGGCCGAACGCGTCGGCCGAACGCTCGGCGGTGCCCTTGGCTACACTATGGCGCCTTTGTCGCTAGGGGCTAGCACCGCGCTGGGCGCAGGCCTCGAGCGCACCGGTGGGCTTGTGGGCAGGGGCATTGACGCTTTACGCGGTAAGCGTCCGCAAGTTCCACAGGAGCCGACCCCGCCCCCGGCGACAGCCCCTGGGGATACTGGGCAACATGTAGCCGAGCGTGTTTACGGAACGGGCTTCACTGGGTCGATGGAGTAAGTCATGAGCATTCCTGGTAGTGGTTTGAGTTTTGGCGGCGGTCCAGGAGGGTCTACACGCTTCACACAAACTCGTGGGCGTTTAGGCGGTGGCGTCAATAACGGGGTGAACTATCCCAGCCCGTTTTTTGACATCGCGCACACGTACTTGCCGACCACGGTAAAGGCGATGTTTCGTTGGTGCCGTTACTACTTTTTGACGAACCCCATCATCAACGCGACGGTGTTCAAGCTGAGCGAGTATCCAATCACTGAGATTGAGATTGACCATCAGGACAAGAAGGTCGCCAACAAGTGGAAGGAATACTTCGAAGACCACCTCAATTACCGCGCGTTTCAGATTGAGTGTGGGCTCGACTACAATACGTACGGCAACTGCCTCACGTCATTGAACTTCCCGTTCAAGAAGTACTTGACGTGCCGGCGTTGTAAGTATCAAGCAGAGGCAAAGCGCATTCGACCGCATTGGGTGTTCACGAACTACGAGTTTCGTTTGAGCTGCCCACAGTGCGGAGAACTTGGTACCGCGGACTCCAAGGACCAGTACTACCGCAACGAGTCTGGCGTGCGTGTCATGCGCTGGAGCCCTGAGGACGTGGAGATTTCGTACTCAGACCTCACTGGCGAGTATACGTACTTCTACAACATCCCTCCTGGTGTGCGCAATGACGTCATCATCGGTAAGAAGGACGCCGTCGAACAAGTGCCGGAAGTGTTTATTCAGGCGCTTCGTCAGCAAAAGGGTGTGGTCTTTTCAAAGGACCTCTTTTTCCATCTTCGCCGTCCGACGCTTGCTGACCAAGACCGTGGCTGGGGTCTTCCGTTGCTCTTGCCGTGTTTGAAGGACACCTTCTACCTGCAGATCATGAAGAAGGCGCAGGAAGCGATTTTGCTCGAGCACATCGTGCCGCTGCGCATTCTGTTTCCTCAGGCGGGTTCTGGCACGTCGGATCCTTACTGCGTCACGCCTGACACGCTGGTAGAGACTATCGACGGTCTTCGTCCAGCATCTGAGATTGCGGAAGGTGACTACTTGCGCAGCCACACCGGCGCTTGGCGCCATGTGGAAGGCATCAAGGCGCGGCAAGTTGGCGTTAATGAGAAGGTGTACAAGGTTGTCGTAGACTCTCTCCCAGGGTTTCCTTTCAAGGTGTCGGAAGAGCACCCGATCCTTGCGGTGCCACGTACTAGCCAAAAGCGTGGACGCGCAAATCAGGCTTGGGTTGATCCTGCCTTCATCCCGATCAAAGACCTGCGCGTTGGCGACTACGTCGCTTACCCAGCCAATCGCGCACGTTCAAATGCGGGCTCGGTAGATCTTGGTGCGTACACTCAGCGAGCGGTCACGGAAGATTTCGTGTACCGCTCGCTGAGTCAACACGCCGCTGAGGCATACGAATGGCTTGAGATGAATGGCGACTACAAGTTCGCTTGGGGTGAGCGTAAGGAGTTTCTACACGAGCGCGGTTGGGAAGAGGCTGACTTCGAGGTAGCGGCGGCTATGCGCGCAGAAGGTGCAATTGACCGTATGCCTCGGCACATTCCGCTCAAAAAAGAACTAGCCAGCCTGGTTGGTTTCTTCTTGGCGGAAGGTAGCTTGAAAGGCGGCTTGCCCACTTTTGCCCTCGGTTCCACCGAGCATTGGATCGCGGATGAGATCATGCACGCGGCTACTGCCCTAGGCTTTAGGGGCACCACGCGCTATGAATCAAAGCTGTGCAATGGCCTGACGGTGGATGTGCAGGATGTACTTCTTGGTGACCTGCTTTCTGGGCTGTGCGGCTGTGGCTTCGCTACCAAGCGCTTTCCACAAGAGCTAGCTGAAGCCAGCGACCGTGCCGTATTGAACACGTTGCGCGCCCTGTTTGCTGGTGATGGCTGTGACTTTTCTACTGATACGAATCGGGTTGCATTGAAGATGTCAAACCCCAGCATAGTGTTGGAGGCGCGGCGTTTACTTCTTTCTTTCGGCCTCATTGGTGGCATCACCAAAGAGGTACCAAAAGAAGGTGCTATCTCTAAGAGCCCAGCGTTTCATCTCGCATACAACGGTGAGCAGGCGGACGCCCTTCGCGTGCTATTCGCGCATGGCGAGCTTCCAACGCCGTTGCCATGGTCGAAACTTGGAGTGTTGCGCGGTGGCTACGTGCTGCACCGTATCGCGTCTGTAGCAGAAGTAGATGAGCCTACCGTCATTGGTTTTCAGATGGCGGAAGACAAGTCCTTCTGCGTGGCAGGCGTGGCGACGCATAATACGACCATCAATCTAGTGGATTGGCGCGACCACGTCGCTACTGAGATAGCGCGCTGGCGCTATGACCCCAACTACATACCAATCCTGCCTCTGCCAGTGGGCAACCAGACCATTGGCGGCGATGGCAGAGCGCTGCTCATGGTGCAAGAGATGCAGCAGATGGGCGAGCAGCTCATCAACGGTATGCAAGTTCCCCTTGAGTTTATCAAGGGCGGCCTCAGCTACGCGGGCACCAACATCTCGATGCGTATGCTCGAGAACCAATTCATCGTGTACCTGTCGCGCCACACGCGTATGGCCAAGTGGGTGATGCGCTCAGTGGCTGATTATCTGCAGTGGCCGCTGGCCGACATTCGGTTCAAGCCGTTCAAGATGGCTGACGATATTCAGCGCAAGGCTTTCTTGTTTCAGCTCAACCAAGCAGGTAAAGTTAGTGACACTACGCTGCTCATGGATTCCGACCTCGACCAAGAGAAGGAAGACCAGATTATGGAGCGTGAGACCGTTGGTCGTATGTCTGCGACTAAGAAGCAGCAACTTGCGCAAGCTGAGTTGCAGGGTGAGCAGCAGGTAATCATGATGAAGATGCAGGCTAAGGCGCAGCAAGAGCTCGCTGCCGCTACTGCATCACCAGTGGCCCCTGGCGAGCCTGGCGGGCCTGAGGGCGGCGCTACGCCTTCTGGTGGAATGCTCGCCCCTGCTTCCCCAATGGCTGAGATGTCCAGTCCGCTCAATGCCGGACAGAACATGGGCATGGGCTCAGGGCCGACGCAGGCTGGGCAGAATGTGGCGATGGGTGGCACCAGCATCATTACGATGGCGCAGACACTTGCTATGCAGTTGTCTCAGATGGACCCAGCGCAGCAGTTGTTGGCGGTGAAGAAGCTTCGTGAGCAGTCACCAGAGCTGGCGGACCTAGTGCTGCAAATGCTGCAATCGATGCCCAATCAACAGCAGCAACAGCAGGCGGCTGAGGCCGCTGCCGCTGTGGGAGCTCCAGCGGCACCTGACGTCACAGACTCACTTGGCGCCAATGGTAAGGCAGCGGTGCAAGTGGATATGCGTCCGTTACCAGAGAAGCTTCCGCCGCGTAGAGCTGCCGGTACTGTTTGAACGCGGGGCTAAAAAGAAAGCCCTCGTAGAGGGCTTTCTTCACGTCACGCCTGTGCCTGTTCGGTCCGGCGATTGCTGCTGTGCGTCGGCGCCGCATTGAGCTCCGCCTGGCGCTTGGCCGCGAGTGCGAGCCCGTCCTTCTTGCCTTGTACGTAGCTCACCGCGCTGATGATGCCGGTGCCGACTGCTGAAGCGGAAACGATGAGGATGTTGCGAACGGTGTTGGTCATTTGGTGAACTCCTTCTTTGTGTTGTGAGGTATTCCTCTACAATATTCTTATCCCTGTTTTACTCGCGTTTTTTCAGATAGCGGGCTTTAGCTCTGCTGTGTCGTCGAGCACCACCAGGGTCCCCCAGTTCGCTGGCACATGACCCCAGGCAGACGGCACCACACACCATATGGTATGAAACTCTTTCGGTGGCCGCTTAGGTGCGTCTCCTGCTCCGTCAGTCAGGTAGATCACCAGCCCAGGTCGTGGCTTGAACTCTTGCGCGTACTCAATGGCTGGTACGAAACTGGTGCCGCCACGCCCTTTGATTTCCATTTGTCTTAGCATGCGCGGATTTACTTTCACTGGGTCACGTTGCGCCGCAGAGTCTGCTTCCATGAACCATGCCTCGCGGATACCGCATTGGGTCATGACGTCCGATATGACTCGCAAAGAGTCACCCAGTTGCTCCTTACCCATTGAGCCAGAGCTGTCTACGATGAACAGAATCTCTGGCTCGTAGCCAACCAATCCGGGTATTGGCCAACCGCGTAGGTAAGAGCGGGTTGACGGCCTGCGCATGCTGTAGTCTTGTCCGCCAGTTGTTAGCCGTTGGAACCCTTGTCGTATGACAGTGGCAAGTTTGGTACGCCACGGTATTGGGAACGACTCTTCGCCGATGTCGAAGAACTCAGACCAACCGCCTGGGGTTATGCCGCGTCCAGGTCCTTCCATGTATTCTTTCAGAAGTCTGGAGGTAGCTCGTGCAATGACCTTGCAGTCGGCCTCTGACCTTCCTTTCTCTACGTTGTACTGGTGCTCGAGCTCATGAGACAGCGGATTGCCAGCTACCCCGCCGCATCCGCCACACATGATTTGGCACTCTACCTCTGGGTCTCCTTTCTGCTCGAGCAACTTGTAGTAGGCGTCTGCGCTTAGGCCCGTAGGGAACCCGTACTTTTCCGGCAGCAAAACCCAGTCAGGTAGCTGCCACATTGGTAGCGTTTCTGACTTGCCGTTAATTGTAGCCCTCCGCATTTGGTTCTTCAAGATGCCGTTGATGAACAGGTCACCGGCCATGTTGAACCGTTTCTTGTTTGGATAGGCCAGTCCCCTCGAGATGTGCCTGAGCTGGTCATGGCAGACCTCGTGCGCCAACCCGGTGGCCAGTGTCCACGCATCGACGGTTTCTACCCACTCCGGCTCATACAGCAGCACTAGCCGGTCTGTGACCGCTAACGGGCCGCCTGCCTTTTGCGTAAGGCCCTCCACGGCGACGGGTATGAATCCGTACAATGTTGGCATCATGTACGGCGCCCACGTGCGCACATAGCTCCTGGCGCTGGCCATGCGTGAGCCGCGTGCCTGTGTTGACCAATGTGGCTGTTGTGGTTGTTGCCGTGATTTAGTCACTTGTTCTCCGTGAATTGGTCGACGAAACCTTCCTTGTACAGAGGCAGCAACACTTCCTGCGCGGGCTTCTTCATCTCGGTGCTTGCGCTGTGCCCAAGTCTTGCGTCGAGCAATGACTTTACGGAGGGCACCACGATATCAGTCAGCCCCGCGTCTCGCAGCCGCTTGAGAGCCTCCCACATTTTGGGGCCGAGTTCGAGCTGCTCTTTTCGGTCAGGTCGTTGCACGACGTAGCCAGTAGTTGAAGCGTACGCTGCTAGCACGATGTCTAGCCGTTCTTGCGTGATCTTCCATTTGCCGGATAGCACAGCTTCCGGCGACGGGATGTCGGTGTTCCTAGCGTACTCGGTAAACGCGGTGGCAGCGCCCACGCCAACACAAGCCTCGAGCAGCGAATCGCGGATGGTGTCTGAGCGACCCATGATCTTAGATGTAGCCCATGCACGTCTCCCGAAGTCCCAGGTGCGGTGAGAGGGCCAAGCCTTGGCGCTGTTTGGATCCTCTTGCGATGGTCGTTTGTGCAGCATTTTGTTGCCGCGCTGCGTGTGCATGAAAGCCGCGAACAGGCCCTGCACGCTTGGCCACACGCTTGGCCATTCTTTGGTTACTAGGTGCGTAAGGCTCTCTAGCGTGTTCGTCGTCTTCCAATTTTCCCCACCGGTGGACCACTGGATCCATTCGTCCTCGGTCGGCCCGTGGTCGTATAGGTGCACGAAACGATTGGCCACTGGGGCGGATAGACGATAGCCAGCGGTGGCGATGTCCTCTGGGTTCTGCGCCGCTACGATTCGAATCTCCCCTGGGATAGTTGAGCCGCCAGACTTTCGCTCGTGAATGAGGCTTTGAATCGCGCCTTGTGTGGCAGGTGCAGCCCCATTGATTTCGTCCAGGAATAGGATGCCGACCGCCTCCATGATGCAAGCGCGCAGCTCGTCTAGTGCCACGATGTTCTTAGCCCCGCCTGCGCCATCAGGGATAAGCGCGCCTGCGAAGCTCTCTGGCGGATGTGGTGCGGCAAAGAAGATGAACAGCTTTGCCTTCAGGCAGTTTGCGACTTGTTTGATGCGTGCCGTCTTAGCCGTACCGGGCTCACCCTCGATGAGGATTGGCAGCCCCCAAAGTACATCTGTCTTACCCGGGTAGCCGCCCATTGGAGTGGCGAAGCTCGTCTCGATGACGTCCATGAGCTCGAACGAGCTGAGTTGGATTAGAGCTAGTTGCTGCGCGTTGTTTTGCTTCTTGGTCATTTGCTATGGTTTCTTGGGCAATGGATACAGCGTGATCGGTCTCGCCAGCATCGTAGGTGTCTGCCTACAATGCAGGTTTCGTAGTTGTCGTAGTCGTGTACTTCTAGGCCGTCTTCTTCCTCTATCTGCGTGATGCATTCAATGCATAGGTGTGAGGCTTCTCCCATGCTTTGAAATACCATCGTCGGACTTCCACTCGGACTTCTTTTAGACCAGTGGATTTCGCCAAATACCTCTATAGCGAAAGACTCTCCTTCGCAGATGTCGCTTTGGCACACGTCG
>Ga0164306_10000910_pt1 | contig 12656 bp, 10 predicted proteins | sample Whisoiple_242_MG_FD_110213 | JGI IMG/M metagenome (GOLD analysis project Ga0164306, IMG submission 110213) | Soil microbial communities amended with fresh organic matter from upstate New York, USA - Whitman soil sample_242_MG | ecosystem: Environmental > Terrestrial > Soil > Unclassified >... | reverse complement strand
CGCCGGTCGGGGCGCGCCCGGCCGGGTGCCGGCTTGACGCTGCCCGGCCCTTTGCGGTTGTGGCACGCGGTTGGCGGGCTGCCGGCCGGCCGGTCCGACGATGGGATCGGCGCGGATGCCGACCGGCGTCACGGGGACCTGTGCAGGCATGACCGGGATGAGTCCCTCCGGCATCGGCGCGGACAGTGCGTCGGGATAGACGTCGAGGACGGGCATCAGAACGGACGGATCCGATGTTCCATCGGATCCGCTGAGCGCATCGGTGAACCGTTGGTCGGTCCCGCGCGAGCCGTCGAAGGCCGCCGTCATAGGCAAATGGTAGGCCGGGACACCGACGATGATCGTCAAGAACCGGATTCCCAGGGTGTTTCCGGGGTTCCCCCTGACCGGCGGACTCGGTCGGTCGGCCGGTGAGGTGCGGGCCGACCACCGCTCCGGTCAGCTCGCCGGCTTGCTCGCCGCCTTGGCCGGAGCCTTGCGCGCCGGAGCCTTTCGGGTGGTCGTCTTGGGTGCGGCCTTCTTCGCCGGTGTCCGCTTCGGTGCCGGACCCCGGGCCCGACGGTCGGCCAGCAACTCGGCCGCCCGCTCCACCGTGAGGGTCTCCACGTCGTCGCCCTTGCGCAGTGAGGCGTTGGTCTCACCGTCGGTGACGTAGGGCCCGAACCTGCCGTCCTTGATCACCATCGGCTTCCCGCCGGCCGGATCGGTGCCGACCTCGCGCAACGGCGGCGCGGCCGCCGCCGAGCGCCCGCGGGTCTTGGGCTGGGCGTAGATCGCGAGCGCCTCCTCGAGGGTGACGTCGAACAGCGCGTCCTCGGAGGTCAGCGACCGGGAGTCGGTGCCCTTCTTCAGGTACGGCCCGTACCGGCCGTTCTGCGCGGTGATCTCCACGCCGTCCGTCGGGTCGTTGCCGACCACCCGCGGCAGCGAGAGCAACCGCAGCGCGGTCGACAGGTCGATGGAATCCAGCGACATCGACTTGAACAGCGAGGCCGTCCGCGGCTTCACCGCCTTGGCGGCCTTTTTCGCCGTCGCCGACCCGTTCACCTCCTCCGCCACCGGCAGGATCTCGGTGACGTACGGCCCGTACCGGCCGTCCCTGGCGACGATCACGTTGCCGCTGTCGGGGTCGACACCCAGCTCGTTCTCGGCGCCGTCACCGGCCTGCGCGAACAACTCCTCGGCGACCTCGGCGGTCACCTCGTCCGGCGGCAGGTCCTCGGGCAGGTTCGCCCGCTGCACGGATGCGCCGTCGCCGCCGTCCTCCGGTCCGCCCTCGTTCTGCACCGCGCGTTCCAGGTACGGCCCGTACCGGCCGACCCGCACCGTCACCTGCCGGCCCTGTGCATCGGTCAGCAGCGGCAGCGAGTTCACCTCGCGGGCGTCGATGTCCTCCAGCCGGTCGCCGACCAGCTTCTTGAGCCCACCGGTCCGGCCGACCGAGCCCTCCGGGCCGACGTCGCCGCCGAAGTAGAACGCGCCGAGCCAGTCGGTGCGGCCGATCCGGCCGTCGGCGATCCCGTCGAGCTCGTCCTCCATCGCGGCCGTGAAGTCGTAGTCCACCAGCCGCGCGAAGTGCTGTTCCAGCAATCCGATCACCGCGAAGGCGATCCAGGACGGGACCAGTGCCTGCCCCTTCTTCCACACGTAACCGCGGTCGATGATGGTCCGGATGATCGAGGTGTAGGTCGAAGGCCGGCCGATGCCCAGGTCCTGCAGGGCGCCGATCAGCGACGGCTCGGTGTATCTGGCCGGCGGGGTGGTGACGTGGCTGGCCGGGATCAGCTCCCGGATGTCCAGCCGCTGCCCGACGGTCAGGTTCGGCAGCCGGCGCTCGGCGTCGTCCGCCTCACCGCCGGCCTCCGCGTCGACGGTCTCGACGTAGGCCCGCAGGAAACCGGGGAAGGTGATCGTCCGACCGGACGCGCTGAACACGCACTCCCGGCCATCCGCCGCAGCGGTGATCCGCAGCGACAGGGTGAGGCCCCGCGCGTCGACCATCTGGGACGCGATGGTGCGCTGCCAGATCAGTTCGTACAGCCGGAACTCGTCACCGTTGATCGAGTTGGCGACCTGGCCGGGGGTGCGGAACGTCTCGCCGGCCGGCCGGATGGCCTCGTGTGCCTCCTGGGCGTTCTTCACCTTGCGGGTGTACTGCCGGGGAGCCTGCGGCACGTACTCCGGCCCGTACAGCTCGCGGGCCTGCGACCGGGCCGCCTCCTGCGCGGTGGAGCTCAACGTCGTGGAGTCGGTCCGCATGTAGGTGATGAAGCCGTTCTCGTACAGCCGCTGCGCGGTGCGCATGGTGCGCTCGGAGTTGAACCCGAGCTTGCGACCGGCCTCCTGCTGCAGTGTCGAGGTCATGAACGGCGGGTAGGGCTTGCGGGTGTAGGGCTTCTCCTCCACCGAGCTGACGGTCGCCGTGCCGCCCTGCAGCTGCGCGGCCAGCGTGCGGGCGCCGTCCTCGTCGAGCAGCAGCACGTCGGTGCCGGCCCTGATCGCCCCGGTGGCCGGGTCGAAGTCCCGGCCACTGGCCAGCCGCCGTCCCTCGACGGTCGCCAGTGAGGACTTGAAGGCCTGGCTGTCCGGCTCGGTCGGGGCCATGGAGGCGTCCAGACCCCAGTACGTGCCGGTCCGGAAGGCCATTCGTTCCCGTTCGCGTTGCACGATGATCCGGGTGGCGACGGACTGCACGCGGCCCGCCGAGAGCTTCGGCATGACCTTCTTCCACAGCACCGGTGAGACCTCGTAGCCGTACAGCCGATCCAGGATGCGGCGGGTCTCCTGCGCGTCGACCAGGTTGTCGTCGAGTTCGCGGGGGTTCTCGGCGGCCGCCTGGATTGCGGCGGGGGTGATCTCGTGGAAGACCATCCGCTTGACCGGGACCTTGGGCTTGAGGGTCTCCAGCAGGTGCCAGGCGATGGCCTCGCCCTCGCGGTCCTCGTCTGTCGCCAGGTAGAGCTCGTCGGCGCCGGCCAGCAGCGACTTCAGCTTGGCCACCTGCGCGCGCTTCTCGGGGGAGATCACATACAGCGGCTCGAAGCCGTTCTCGGTGTTCACGCCGAGCCTGGCCCACGGCTCGCCCTTGTACTTCGCGGGCACATCGGCTGCGCCACGCGGGAGGTCCCGGATGTGGCCGACGGAGGATTCGACGATGTAACCGCTGCCCAGGAAACCGGAGATCGTCTTGGCCTTGCTCGGCGACTCGACGATCACCAGGCGCACGCCGGAGCCCGGGCCCGTCGCCTTGCTGCTTGTGGCCATCTGGCTCACGTTCTCCTTATATATGTCTGGTGACTTCGGCGTCGTGACCCCTCGGGACTCCGGAAAGTGTCGTCACCGGGGGTATCGCAGAGCAGGATGCCACAGTGTGCCAGCGGTCCGAGCCGCTGCGACCCCGTCAGACCCCATGACCCGGAGCGCCGAAGGCACCGGGCGGCGCCTCCGGCGGCGGCGTTCCGATCATCTCGGACAGCCGGGAGCAACGCCGATGCCCGACGATACGCACCGCCGGCCCACCGCCGCGGACGCCGAGCAACGATCCGGCCAGACCGGCCGCCGCGCAGGCTGCGGCCAGCGGCTCGTGGGTATCGGGCGCATGCGGGTCCAGTCCGAGGACGAATCCGACGTCGGACGGGTGGCCGGCGGCAAGTGTCCAACACCGCAGGAACCCCGGCGTCAGGCTGATGTCGCCGGGAACGGCCTTGACCGCACCTCTGGTCCACTGCGTGGCGAGCGGCTCCAGCACCGCGGTGCGGTCGGTGTGCAACAACACCGCCGTGTCCGGACCTTCCGGCTTTGCGGTCCGGGACGGCACGTCACGAACCCGGCATTCCCGCAGCAGCGCATCGGCCCGCCACCCGTCGGCCAGCAGGATGGACAGCCGGACACCGTCCTGTCCGCCGGCGACCTGCCCGTGCGCGGCGAGCAGGCCGCCCAGATCCTCCAGCCGGGGTGGCGTGAGGTCGGCGGAGAACAGCGACAGCTGCGTCATCGGCGACCCCCTCCCACGGATCGTCAGGGTAGCCCGCTGCTGCCGACGCTCTGTTCCACCGCCGGGTACAACGCCGATCCCGGTCGGTAAACACCACAGATCGCGTAGTACGCCGAGGTCGTCACGATCAGCACGGCGGAGGTCCCCAGGTACAACCCGGTGGCCAGGGCGGGCACCGCATCCGGGGGCAGGGTGTAGGCCAGCCACACCCGCGCACCGGCGTCTGCCAGCAGGCCGATCCCCCACGCCGTGCTGGACACCCGCCACATCCGCCGCCATCGCGACGAGCGGACCCAGAGCTCGTCCCAGTGCGCCGGCCAACGGAAACGGCCCTCCAGCAGCGGTTTCGAGAAGACAGCGGAGAGTGGGCGCCGGGTGCCTGCACTGACCAGGAACCAGGTACCGGCCACCGCGGTCAGGATCGCCTCCCTGGCCAGCAGGAATCGGCTGTCACCGGCCAGCAGTGAGACCGCGACGCTGCCCAGCACCATCGCGGCGAAGAACGCGGACAGTGCATTGATCCGCCGGGTGCGAATCAACCCGACCGCGGTGGGCAGCGCGGAGACGACGGCCGAGACCAGCAGCGCCAGGTAGAGGCCGGCGCCGGCGCCGCGCAACAGGTAGAAGACGACCAGCGGAACGAGCAGCCCGACGACCGCCCGGACGATCACCTCCAGCAGCTGCCGGCCGCGTGGTGCGCCGGTCATCGCCGTGCGGTGGCCAGTTCGAAGATGGTCACCACCTCGCGCGCGTAACCGGCGCAGTCGAAGTCCGGATCGGACTGCAGGACGAACGGCAGGCCGTCGACCGAGCGCTGCACCACCGTCGCCATCACGGCGGGGTCGAAATCCCGGAACTCGCCGGTCGACTGCCCGTGCCGCAGGATCGACTCGAGATCGGCCGTCGCCGCACGGTCCCCGGCGATACCGTCCTCGAAACCGGCTCCCAGCAACACCTCTGTGAGCGCGATCATCTGGGCCCGATGGGTGTCGATGAAGCCGACAACGGATTCCAGGTAGGTCCGCAGCATCGCGGCAGCCGTGCGCTGCGGACGGATCCGGTCGCCGACGTACCCTCCGATCTGACCAATCACCTGCTGCACCACGGCGCCCATCAGTTCGCCCTTGCTCTCGAAGTGGTACGAGAGGAATCGGGTGCTGGAAAGCCCCGCTCCCGCGGCGATCCGGGCGTAGGACGCTCTGGCGTAGCCGACCTCGGCGATCACCTCGATGGCGGCGTCGACGATCTGCGCCCGCCGGACGGCCGACGTCGCCGACCTGTCGGTCTGATTTACTGACATGAGTAAATATTAACTCAGCCAGGTAAACCTGGCAGATCTTTTTTCGACTAGAGGCCCTTGCACTCCGGAAGTTGTTGCGCGGCAGCAAGAACGGTCGGGTCGACGTCCGACATGGTGTTGGGGATGGAGGCGGTTGCCTCGGCCTCGACGGCGTCCTTGGCCACCTGGAGGTCGTTGAAGTTCGCCGGCGTCAGCGCCGCGATGGTCAACGCGCCCCGGCCGTAGACGTCGGAGGCGACGGTGAAGTATTCGATGGCCTTGGTCGCCAGGTCGTCCCCGCCGGACACCGTCGGCGGCGGCGTCTGCTGCAGCAGGCCGACCGACGTCGAGGCGCTGAGCGAGATGTTCGTGTAGGTCTCGACGATGGTGTTCTGCGCCTGGCTGAGCGTCTGGTCGGTGACCTCGGTGACGTACTGCCCGGCATCGGCGGCCCTGGTGCAGAAGACGGTGAACCACTCCGCCGTCACCGGGTCGAGACCGGTTGCCCCCTGGTCGGTTTCGGTCGAGGTCGTGGTTTCGGTGTCGTCCGTCGTCTCGTCCGTCGTGGTGTCGTCGGTGGTGCTCTCGTCCGACGTCTCCGTCGTCCTGGTCGCGGTTGTCCGGGTGGTGGCCGTCGTCCGGGTGGTCGCCGTCGTCTCGGAACTCGTGGTGGACAGCGGAGAACCGACCTGGGCCGATCCCTGGACAGCGGAGGAGCATCCGGCCAGAACCAGAACGGCGGCCGCGCACGCCGCCGTCGCCACGCTGATGGTCCGCCTCATGATCGTGCCCCTCCCGCGTCGCCGGACCCGTTGACCGTATACCGGTGAGGTCTACCCGAGCCCTGCGGCTGCCAGCAGAACGGAACGCGGAACCGGCGGGGTCACCCTGCTCTCGCAAGGTGTCCCCGCCGGTTCTGCGTGGAGCAGATCAGGCGTGTTGCGGTTCCTCCGCGTGCAACGAGGATTCCCGCCGCTTGGAGACGATCACCGCGCCCACGATGATCACCAAGGCCAGCGCGGCGATGCCGTACCGGATCGGCGCGCTCTCGGAGGCGCCGACGGACAGCGAGACGATGGCCGGTGCAATCAGCAACGCGACCAGGTTCATCACCTTCAGCAGCGGGTTGATGGCCGGTCCGGCGGTGTCCTTGAACGGGTCACCGACCGTGTCACCGATGACCGTCGCCTCGTGCGCGGGCGAGCCCTTGCCGCCGTAGGTGCCGTCCTCGACGATCTTCTTGGCGTTGTCCCAGGCGCCACCGGAGTTGGCCAGGAAGACCGCCATCAGGGTGCCGGTTGCGATGGTTCCGGCCAAGTAACCGGCCAGCGGGCCGACACCGAGCCCGAACCCGACCGCGATCGGCGCGAACACGGCGAGCAGACCTGGCGTGGCCAGCTCCCGCAGCGAATCCTTGGTGACAATGTCGACGACCTTGCCGTACTCCGGCTTGTTGGTCCCCTCCATGATCCCGGGGATCTCCCGGAACTGCCGGCGGACCTCCATCACGACGGCGCCCGCGGCCCGGGCTACTGCGTTGACCGCGAGCCCGGAGAACAGGAAGACCACCGAGGCGCCGAGCAGCATGCCGACCAGCGTTCCGGGCGAGACGACGGTCTCGACGAAGGCCGTCAACCCGGCGGCAGCGACAGTGGCGGTGTCACCGGCAATCGCCAACGCCTGGACGATGGCGTCGGAGTAGGAGCCGAACAGCGCGGTCGCGGCCAGGACTGCGGTGGCGATCGCGATGCCCTTGGTGATCGCCTTGGTGGTGTTGCCGACGGCGTCCAACTCGGTGAGGATCTGCGCGCCCTCGGCGGAGACCTCACCGCTCATCTCGGCGACACCCTGGGCGTTGTCCGACACCGGGCCGAAGGTGTCCATCGCGACGATGACGCCGACCGTGGTGAGCAGGCCGCAACCCGCCAGCGCGATGGCGAACAGGCCGACCAGGATCGAACCGGACAGCAGGAACGCGCCGTAGACGGCGGCCGCGATGACCAGTGCGGTGTAGACGGCGGACTCGAAGCCGACCGAGATACCCGCCAGGATGACGGTAGCCGCGCCGGTCAGGGACGACTTGGCGACGTCCTTGGTGGGCTTGGTGTCGGTGCCGGTGAAGTAGCCGGTCAGCCAGAGGATGACGCCGGCGAGCACGATGCCGATGATCACCGCAATGGTGGCGATGAGGGCCGGGTTGCCGGACTGACCGGCGACCGCCTCGACACCCAGGGCGTCGAACGTGGTCGGCAGGTAGGTGAAGGCGGCAACGGCGCAGAGCACGGCGGAGATCCCCGCGGAGATGTAGAACGAGCGGTTGATGGTGACCAGACCGGGCTCGCCGACCTTCGCCTTGGTGATGTAGACGCCGATGATGGCGGTGAGCACACCGATGGCCGGGACGATCAGCGGGAAGATCAGGCCCTTCACACCGAAGGCCGAGCTGCCCAGGATCAGCGAGGCGACCAGGGTGACGGCGTAGGACTCGAAGAGGTCGGCGGCCATGCCGGCGCAGTCACCGACGTTGTCGCCCACGTTGTCGGCGATGGTGGCGGCATTGCGCGGGTCGTCCTCGGGAATGCCCTTCTCGACCTTGCCGACCAGGTCCGCGCCGACGTCGGCGGCCTTGGTGAAGATGCCACCGCCGACCCTCATGAACATGGCCAGCAGCGCGGCGCCGAAACCGAAGCCCTCCAACACCTTTGGCGCTTCCGCGACGTAGACGAGGACGACGACGGAGGCGCCGAGCAGGCCGAGGCCGGTGGTGGCGAGACCGACGGCACCGCCGGTGCGGAAGGCGACCTGCATGGCCTTCTCCCGGCCGCCGTCGCCGTTCGCGGCAGCCGCGACCCGGACGTTGGCCCTGGTCGCCAGCCACATGCCGAGGTAACCGATGGTGGCCGAGAACAACGCACCGACGAGGAAGAAGATCGATCGGCCGATCCGTTCCCCCATCGTGGTCGCCGGCAGGGCGAACAAGAGCACGAAAACGATCACCACGAAGATGCCCAGCGTGCGGAACTGCCGGGTCAGATAGGCCGCGGCACCTTCCTGCACGGCGGCGGAGATCTCCTGCATCTTCGGGGTGCCCTGGCCCGCGGCCAGCACCCCGGCACGCAGGACGAAGGCGATGACGAGCGCGATCAATGCGACGACTGCCACACCGATGACGATCGCTTGATCACTGCCGGTAACGACGATTTCCGCGGCGATTTGGGAAGACATCGAGCTCCTGATCCATGCAAGCTGCATTACTTGGGCCCGGCCTACTCGATGCGGACCGGCGCTGGTCGAACGCGTCGCCCGCCGGTGGCCCGACGTGACGCTGAGTACTCTAAAGCACTGGTAAGGCCCCCCTGTGCCGCGTCGCTCACCGCGTGCCGTGATCCGGCTGTCGGTGAACAGCGAGACAATGCTCTGGTGAACTCTTTGGGGGCCTGGGCAGATCCTGGTGGGTTGCTCGGGGTGCTGAATCGGTGCAGCGGTTCGACAGTGACATCGGTCACACCGTGCATCACCCATGTGGAGCAGATCCCCTGGCGTCCCGGTCGGCCGGCGAGCTGGCCCGGCTGGGTGGCCCCGCCCGTCCGTACCGCCCTTGACCGTCAGGGCATCGACCGGCCCTGGTCGCACCAGGCCGAGGCCGCAGAGCTGGCTTTTGGCGGCCAGGACGTGGTGGTCGCGACCGGTACGGCATCGGGGAAGTCGCTCGCCTACCAGCTGCCGGCGCTCACCGCGATCGCCGCCAATCCGCGCTCGTGCGTGCTCTACCTGGCCCCGACCAAGGCGCTGGCCGCCGACCAACTGCAGTCCCTGGAATCCCTCGAGATGCCAGGTCTCCGGCCCGCCGCCTACGACGGCGACTCCCCGATGGTCGACCGGGACTGGGCCCGTGCCCACGCGAACTGGGTGCTGACGAATCCGGACATGCTGCACCGCGGGATGCTGCCGTCCCACGATCGGTGGGCCAGGGTGCTCCGCCGGTTGAAGTACGTGGTCGTCGACGAGTGCCACACCTACCGCGGAGTTTTCGGTTCGCATGTCGCGCTGGTGCTGCGACGGTTGATCCGGCTGGCCCGGATGTACGGGTCGGACCCGGTGTTCGTCTTCGCGTCGGCCACCTCCGCCGACCCGCAGGGCTCGGCGAGCAGGTTGATCGGGCGACCGGTTCGGGCTGTCACCCAGGACGGCGCACCCCGTCCCGGCGCCGACTTCGTGTTCTGGGAACCCGCGGTGGTCTCCGGCAACCAGGGCCTCGACGGTGCGCCGGTGCGCAGATCCGCCGCCGGTGAGGCGGCCAGGATGATGGCCGACCTGGTGGCCGACGGTGCCCGCACCCTGACCTTCGTCAGGTCCCGGCACGGCGCCGAGCAGACCGCACTGTCCGCCAAGCGCCGGCTGGGGGAGACAGCGCCGGAACTGGTGGACAAGGTCGCCGCCTACCGGGGCGGCTACCTGCCGGAGGAACGCCGGGAACTCGAGCGCGCGTTGGATTCCGGCGAACTCATGGGCGTCGCCTCGACCAATGCCCTCGAGCTCGGTGTCGACATCGAAGGCCTGGACGCGGCCATCCTGGCCGGCTATCCCGGCACGCTGGCGTCGATGTGGCAGCAGGCCGGGCGCGCGGGGCGCCGCGCCGACAGTGGGCGTCGGGCCCTGGTGGTCTTCGTCGCGCGGGACGATCCGCTGGACACCTACCTGGTCCATCACCCGGCGCGGGTGTTCGGCCGGCCGATCGAGGCGTCGATCATCGATCCGACGAACCCGTACATCCTCGGCCCGCACCTCGCGTGCGCGGCGGCCGAGCGACATCTGACAGAGGCGGACCTGGCGCTGTTCGGCGGGCCGTCGATCAAGCCGATCGTGCAGGACCTTGTCGATCGACGGGTGCTGCGGGCCCGGCCCACCGGCTGGTTCTGGGCCGAACCGGGGCATCCCGCCGATCGGGTCAACCTGCGAGGCGGAGGCGGCGGACAGGTCGCGATCGTCGATGAAGACACTGCTCGGCTGTTGGGCACGGTGGATCTGTACCGGGCACCGGCGGCGGTGCACACCGGAGCGGTTCACCTCCATCGGGGCGAGAGCTACGTCGTCCAGGATCTCGACCTGCACCACGGAGTTGCGTTGGTCCGGCCCGAGCGGCCGGACTGGACGACGATCGCCCGCTCGACGTCGACGGTGTCGATGCCCGGCCTTGGGGTCGCCCCGACCCATCGGGAGCGCAGTTTCCACGGTGGGGTACGGGTGGGAATCGGCCCGGTGGAGGTCACCGAGCAGGTGACCGGTTACCTGCGGCGGCGTCCGGATGGGGAGTTGATCGATGTGATCGGCCTGGACATGCCGCGGCACACGCTGCACACCAGGGCCGTTTGGTACACCGTCACCCTGGACGCGCTGCTGGCCGCGGGCATCTGCGAGAGCCGGGTGCCGGGAGCACTGCATGCCGCAGAGCACGCCGCGATCGGTCTGCTGCCGTTGTTCGCCGGGTGCGACCGTTGGGATATCGGCGGCTTGTCGACCGCGTTGCACGCCGACACCAGAGAGCCGACGGTGATCGTTTACGACGGCTACCCCGGGGGTGCCGGTTTCGCCGATCGCGGCCATGACGTGCTGGCAGCCTGGCTCGGTGCGGTGCGCGACGCCGTCGCCGGTTGCGCCTGCGAGGCAGGATGCCCGTCCTGCGTGCAGTCGCCCAAGTGCGGCAACGGAAATCAGCCACTGGACAAAGACGGTGCGGTCATCGTCCTCGAGACAGTGCTGGGTGCCCTCGCCCCGATGGAGCTGCTGGCCAACGCTTAGCGCCGGCCCACGCCTGACGGCTCAGCCAGGGACCACACCCACCTCCTCCACCGGACCGGCCCGCGCCTTTGCGGACGCGGAGCCGCCGAAAGGCCCGGTTCCGACCCGCACACCCACCATCACCAGCACATCGGTGCCGACGACCGAACAGGACTCGACGTCGCCGCCGTTGGCCACAGCGACCCGAACCACCGCGGCACAGACCACGTCCGGCCCCTGGAGCACCTTCGCCGCTCCGGCCAGCGCTGCCAGATCCGCAGCCGTCTCGGCTCGCTGCCGCGCAAGCCCGGCTGCTCCGAGACGAGCCCCGAGGCCAGTGACCAGCAACAACACCACGACTCCGATGCACGCGTAGACCGTCGCCACACCCCGGTCAGTGGCCACACCCCGGTCATCAGTCGACGGCATCGCCTGGCTGGCCGGCTCGGAGAGCGGGCAAGATTCGGGCTTCCGCGATCTCACGACTCGGGCTCCGGTGATCTCACGACTCGGGCTCCCGTGCCGCCGCGGCCGACGCCCGAATCGTCACGCCCGGCAGCAACCCGCCGATCGCCTGCACCGAAACCGTTGCCGACACGAGATCGCCGTCCCCGCCCAAGGAGAGGGCAGCACCGGCCGGCGCGAGCACCGCGACCGCGGCGCTCGCGCCGGCCGAATCCCCTCTCCCGGCCAGTCGCGCGGCCTCCCGAGCGGCGTCGGCACACCTCGACTGTGCGATCACACAAGCCACCCCGGCCAGACATGCGACCAGGACCACGGCGAGCACCGCCAACGCCATCGCCGCCTCAACCGTGACTCCCCCGGAGTCCCTGCGGTCGGCGATCTCGCCCAGGTCTGGTCCGGATCGAACTGCCGGACCAGCTTTGGCGAGAGCTGCTGCCTCACGGTTCATATGACCGCGACGTTGGTTGGCACTGCTCATGGCCGTGTCGCCGGTGGGCACCGGTCAGAAGCTCGTGGACAACGCGGTGTTGATCAGGTTGGTCAATCCGGAGATCACCGAGTCGCCGGTGACGATCCGGTACAGGACAGCCGCGAAGGCTGCCGCGACGACGGTGCCGACCGCGTATTCCACGGTGCTCATACCGGCGTCGTGTTGAGCGACCAATTCAGACTCGGTTGCCGGATGTCGCTCCGAACCGCGGCTTTCCGGGTCGTGATCATCGGTCGCCAGTTCGCTGCCGGCCCGAGCTGCCTCCTCCAGCGGTGGCGGCCCCACTCGGGTCGGCGTGGCCGAATCTTCGCGGCAGCAAGCATTCTCGATGAGCGAAACGCATGCAGTACAGTCCGCGGCTGACCGAACGCGGTATTCGCGAGCCGCTCGCTCACTCTCGGCCGGTCGGTACCACCTCGGGCGAATCTGTTGCAACACAAGGCCTCCCCAACTACGACCGGCCCGGTGCCGGCCACTACCGAGATCCTGCGCCGATGGCGGCGGACGTGGCGGTGGCCATCGTTGAAGGGGGAGGAAAATCGACCACGGGGACAAACCGAGACGGTCAGTGCGGTCTGGTGCTGCGCGTTCGTGTTGGGCCTCGCGGGATGTTTCCGCGATAGAGACAAATCGGACTCACGACGGAACCT
>Ga0164306_10000909_pt1 | contig 12670 bp, 8 predicted proteins | sample Whisoiple_242_MG_FD_110213 | JGI IMG/M metagenome (GOLD analysis project Ga0164306, IMG submission 110213) | Soil microbial communities amended with fresh organic matter from upstate New York, USA - Whitman soil sample_242_MG | ecosystem: Environmental > Terrestrial > Soil > Unclassified >... | reverse complement strand
TGAACCCAGTGCCAGAACTCGTTGATCGCCGCCCCCTGGGTGTTCGAGTAGCCCGCCTCGGTGGCGACGTCCTTGAACTGCTTGTACCGCGTCGAGGTGAACGACTGGAGTTGGCTCACGTCGACGGCCAGGCCCCACCCGTGGTTCGAGTGGCCGGGCGTCGCCGCGTTGACGGTGCGGCCCTTCTTGCGCCACCAGTTCCGGCCCTGGTAGTAGCGCTGGTCCCACTTCGCCGACTCGGCGTAGACGGGCGTGTAGTTGCGCCGGAAGATCGAGTCCTGCTCGGCGAGGGTCCGGTACGCGGTCCACCCGGAAGACGGCTCGGGGGTCCAGCCGTAGCGACGCTGGACCTCGTCGGCGACCCACAGCCAAGCCTGCGCCGAGATCGACAGCAGTGTGCGGCCGTGCGTGTCGATAGCGGAGCGCTTGGACGCCGGGACCTGACCGTTCGGGTAGGTGACCATCAGGCGAACGCCTCCACGATGACGACGCCGGGGCGACCGGGGCCACCCAGGGTGGCGGCACCGGAGGCGATGCCCTGGCCGCCCGAGCCGCCGCCGCCGTACTGCCCGCCGATCGCACCCGAGGCGGTCGTGCCAGGGTTGGCGGTCCGCGCGCGGACACCGAGCCGGGAGGCTGCACCGTAGCCACCGAGCGGCGAGTTGTTGATGATCATGCCGCGATCGCCCGTCTCGCCCGGCAGCGCGAAGTACCAGAGCACCCCGGCCGGGCCTGGGGGCGTAGCCCCGAGGCCGCCAGCGGCCGTGAGGATGCTGTTCGTGGCGGTGGCGACCTGCGCCGTCTGCCCGCCGGGGCCGCCCGGCGCGATGATGCCCGCGCCGAACGAGGCCTGGGTGCCGTTGCCGCCAGCCGCCCCGGACGCGCCCGCGCCACCGGTGCCGACGGAGACCGCGGTGACCGGAGCCAGGGTGGTCGCGTCGATCAGCGCCTCTACGTAGGAGCCGCTGGAACCGCCGCCGCCGACAGAGGCCTGGGCTGCGGAGTTCAGCGCCGAGCCGCCGCCCGCACCGCCAGGGCCCACGAGCCGAACGCGCAGGAAGCGCGCGCCGTCCGGCAGCGAGTAGTTGTCGTTGCTCGTGAAGACCTGGCCGCTGAGGAGGGTCAGGCCGAGCGAGGAGATGAGGAAGGGGTCCGATGGCGTGCCGAGTCCCTCGACCTCGATGCCGGGACCGGCGGTGATGCGGACGCTGTCGCCCGAGCAGCAACGTGGCACGTGTGTTCTCCTTGCGCTTCTACCTGCGCCTGGGCTCCACCCTGGCTGGGCGGCCGTCGTACGGGATTAGGGTAGCGCTCGCGGGTCAGTGGACCTTGAAGAAGTGCTCGATGATCAGGCGGCCCGGTGCGCCGTTGCCACCCGCCGCCGCAGCCTGGTTGAGACCGAACAGGCCCGAGCCGCCCGAGCCGAAGCCCTGACCGGCAGCCGTGAAGCCGGACTGACCCGGCTGAGCCGCGGCCCCGCCCTCGCCCCACGGGCCACCGGCGCCAGCACCAGGGCAGCCCAGCGCGGCGGTGGTGTTCCAGAACCCCTGCCAGCCTGACGCTCCGGTGATGCCCCACGCGCCCAGCGTGGACGACGACGACGTCGCGCCGCCGCCGCCGCCGGTGACCGTGAAGGCGCCGGTCGTGGCCGCGGTGGTGATGTTGCCGCCGAGCCCGCCGTTGCCGACCAGGAACGCGCCGAACGAGGTCGGGTTGCCGTTGCCGCCGCCCGCGCCCGAGACGCCAGCGCCCGCTGCTCCCACCACGATCGAGACGGACGAGGGCAGCACGGCCGCGTCGATGAACGCCTCCGCGTAGCCACCTGCACCGCCACCCGAGCCGATCGAGGCCGTGCCTGCCCCCGCCGCGCGGCCGCCACCAGCCCCGCCGGAGCCGACGAGCCGGACGCGCACGAACAGCAGGTTGTCCGGCTTCAGCCACGTGGCGTTCGCGTTGTAGGTGCTCTGGCTGGGCAGGGCGCCCGCCATGAGCAAGGCCAGCACCGACTGGAGGTCGGTGGGCGGGCTCGGTCGGCGCTCGACGCGCGTGATGCGCTTCTCGAAGGACCGCAGCAGGTCCTCGAACCGCTGGATCGGGGGCAGGCTCATGCGTCCGCCAGGTTGTAGGAGCCGGTCACCGGCACGTCGAGCGCGGAGGCCTGGCTGAGGGAGATCTGGATGTCCTCGCCGTCCTTGCTGTCGGTCACGGTGACCGAGTCCAACTTCTGCATCATCGAGTAGCGCCGGGCCGTTAGCGTGGCCCGCAGCGGGACGCGCGCACCGGGCACGAGGTCGTCGAACGACAGTCGCCCGCCGGGCACCAGCGACGTGTTCTCGGGCAGGCGCACGAGGTACGGGACAGGGTTGGTCCCAGCGAGCGCGGCGCGTGCCTGGTCGGCGAACACGCTCGGGTCAGGAGTGGTCGGCGTCGTGCTGGTGTCACCCTCCTCGTTGGTGGAGTTCACCAGCACCTCCCAGGAGCCGTAGTACGGGTCCGGGGCCCCCGCGACGCCGTAGACGCCGTTGCCATCGGTCGCGGCCGCCACGCTGGCCATCTGCATGCCGTACGCCGTGACGATGACGTCGCCGCGGAAGTCGGCCTCGGAGACCTCCGGGGTGGTGTGGAAGACGGTGTGCACATCGGCCATGACCAGCCGTCGGCCGATCACCGTGTAGTCGAGCCCCGCGTGCTCGGCCATGTTGTCCAACTCCTCGTAGACCGTGGAGCAGTAGGCCGGGGTCGAGCGCCGGGTCTGGGTGTCGCTGCCCGAGGTGTAGATGAGCCCGTACGGCAGGACGTTCACGGGCGGGTTCTCGCCCTCGCGCCGGGCGATCTCGGCCTTGATGATGCGCGCGAGCCGCTGGTGAACCTTGGTGAAGACGAGCCGCGTGCGCGTGCTCGTGCTGTTGCTGGCCGCGCCGTCCCACGCGTACGTGAAGTACGGCGTCGACGACTTGGAGCCGTCGAAGAACGGGGTGACCTGGTCGAGCGCGTCCGACTGCGTGGGGGCCAGTGCCGCGATCCACGAGTCGGTGAAGGCGTTCGAGCCGACCGGCGGGTTCCCCCCGGCCGCCGTGCCGAAGAAGCGCAGCGCCCAGCGGACGTTGGTCGTCCCGATGGGCAGACGCGCGGTCGCCGTGATCAGCGCACCGACCGTGCCGTCGATCGCGTTCATCGGCGTGGTGGCCGAGGCCAGGATGTTCGAGCCCGCGTCGCGGCACTCCCACTTCAGCGTGGCGTAGCGGATGCCGCTGAAGCCACGCACGCGCACCGCGACCGCGCCCCAGCCCTCCTGTGCGGCCATGGCTGCGATCGAGGCATGCGCCGAGGTCTGGTACATCTCCGAGTTGTTGTTCGCCGGGGCGGACGTGACGGCGTAGTTCGCCAGCCATGAGCCGCTGGCGCCGGGGAGGGCGTTCACCGTGCCGACGCGCGTGAGCGTCACCCACGCAGGGACGGTGACGCCAGTGAGGTTGGCCTCGAACGAGGGGTTGGCCACCAGGTTCCGCGTGACCTCGCCGGGCGTCGACGGGTCCTTCGAGTTGTCGTACGCGCCGGTCTGGATGAGCCGGTAGAAGTAGTAGGTGATGTCCTTCGCCTCGATGTTCGCCCCTGTGGAGGTGAACTCGATCCACGAGATCGGACCCTCCCAGACGCGCTGACCGTCGCGGAAGATGACCACCTCGTGGCGGTTCGGCTCCATCTGCGCCAGCAGCGCGGTGCACTCGGGCGTGACCGCATCGACCGTCAGCGTCGCGCTGGACATGTCGTCGCGGACCCGGCTGTACTTCACCTGGGTGATCAGGTCCAGTGAGCCGAGGAACTGCTTGCCTCCGCGGTCGTAGACAGCGGCCTTGTGGCGCGAGCACCCCAGTGGCACGGGGGACCTCCTAGTACGTCGGGACGACCTCGACGATAGCGTCCACCAGTGGCACACCGGAGGCGTTCGACCACGCCGTGGAGTCCAGGTCCACGGTGATGATGTACGGCTCGCCGCGAGTGAGCACCGGCCAGACGATCGGCCCGCCGTCCGTGGCGAACAGCATGGACGAGGCGTCCTGGGTCTGGTCGCCGCGCACGAACCACGCCGACTGCGTCGCGGCGTCGATGTAGAGCGAGGAGTTCGGCGGCAGGTAGGACACGATGAACTCGCCCGAGAACGAGCATGGGTCCACCGCGTAGGGGTCGCCGATGCCCTGGCTGTCGTAGAAGCGCACGCGCACGAGCCGCGCGGCCGTCGCGCCCGTCGTCAGCACCAGCCGGGGTGCCGAGCGCGGAGCGTACGAGGCCACCGACTCCGGCACGAACACCGCGTAGCGCTGCCACAGGCTCGGGATGATGAAGCACGTCGACGAGATGGCTGGCGGCCGGGGCGGCGCGGGCGGCGGCGGGCAGTCGGGGTCGTAGATGAGCCCGAACGACGAGCGCGAGTAGACCGACGTCGACGAGCCCGCCGCGCCGGTCCACGAGCCGTCGACCGAGTCGCCGTCGAAGTAGACGCCTGGGCGCAGGACGCCCTCCTCGACGAGCAGCGCGTCCAGGTCGGCGTAGTTGCCCGTCTGCCAGACCGCGCCGAGGCTGCCGTAGTCCGCCTCCAGCGTGGCGTCGATGAAGTAGAACGGCGTGCTGGGCGGCGGGATGAACGTGACCTGGAAGTGCGTCCAGGTGCTGTCGACGGGGAAGTCGCGGATGTAGGCCCCGACCGGCGTGGGGCCGAGCGAGGTCTGCGGCGACAGCGTGATGCGCAGGAAGGGCTTCTGCGTGATGAGTGCCCCAGGGTTGACGCGCACCCACCCCGAGATCGTCACGGGGGTGCCCGGCGCCGTGTTGGCGCGCGAGGCGACCAGCCGGGTGGTCATGCTCGTCGCCGAGGCGGTGGACGTCAGCCGGAGCACGTGCGTGCCGGAGATCGCGTCCGTGACCACCGGGTTGGTGCCAGATGCCGTGCCCGCGCCGACAGTGACGACCGGTGCCGCGTACTCGCCGGACGGGTTGGCCACGAGGTTCGTGCGCACGGCCGCGCCCTGCGAGCAGGCGGGGTCGAGGTAGACCAGCGCCCCGTCCCCCAGCCCGCTGCTTGCCAGGACCGGCTCCCCGAACATGTCTGGGACGTTCGCCCGCATCGTCCACTCGACGGTGGTGAGCAGCGTGCCGTCGGCCGCGATCTGCTCCGAGGTGATCGACGGCCCCGAGGTCAGCAGCACGTCCTCGAAGTGCCGGACCAGCCGGTCGATGGCGGCGGGCGGCGCCGGTGCGTCCAGCCCGACGACGTTCGCCTCGCGGATGACCAGGTAGGCCGGGTCGGGAGCCGTGGGCGTCTGCGAGGTGTCGTTCGTGACCCGCAGCGTGAGCGCGGGCGCGGTGGCGACGAAGGTGAGCACGCCCCAGGAGTACGTGGGGATGGTCGTGGAGGCGACCACGGTCGCCCCGTCCCGCACCGACAGGCGAGCCGGGAACGTGGGGGAGTCGATGCGCACGGCGACGCGGTAGGTCTTGCCGATGGTGAGCCCGAGCAGGGCCCGGGTCGCGCCGATCGTGTCCGCGACGAACGTCGTGGCTGTCGTGAACCAGCGCCAGGACGCCAGCGACTCGCGGTCGCCCGTGTAGGGCCCAGCGTTCCCGACCGCCGACACGGGGATGATCTGTCGCCACGCGCTGGCGGGCAGGGCGTCGCGCCCCGGCACCGTGGTCTGGGACACGGTGTCCGGCGCGACCTGGACCACCTGGACGTGGGAGAAGTTGATCTGGTTGACGTTGGAGTCGATGGCGAACACGAGGCGAGCGCGGCAGTCCGTCGCGACGAACGAGAACGAGCGGGGTCCGGGGGTGAGCCCGGTGACCTTGTTCTGCACGAGCCCGTTCCACGACAGCGGCCAGGTGAACGACGACTCGGTGCCCGCCACGCTGACGGTCATGTTGCCCTCGACCAGCGCCACGTTCGGCGACGTCGTGAAGGCGTCCAGGTAGACGATGTACTTCGCGCCGGGCGTGAGCCCAGTCAACTCGCGGTACATGCTGCCGGGGCCAGGTCCACCGTTGCGCGAGACGCTGATCCAGGTCTCGCCGCCGAACGTCGAGCCGACGACGACGGGGTCGGCCAGGGCCCCGTCGAACGACCAGTCCAGGGGCACCTGGTAGGCCGCGGTGTAGTCCGGCACGATGCTGCGGTAGTCGATGTCGAGCATGATGGACGCCCGCGAGGGCGGATCGGTCTCGCAGCAGGCCGGGCAGTCGGTCAGGAAGCGCAGCGGGACGCCCGTGCAGCCATCTGAGGCCCCGATCAGTGTCTCCCGGAGCCAGGACAGCCCGGCGCTCATTCCACGCGGCGAGAGGGCCGTGGCGAGCACCTTGAACCGCAGGTCCCGACCGGCGCGACGGCCGCGGTTGCCGTACGAGCCCGTGCCGATCTTCTCCGAGGTCGTCAGCGTCCACGTGGAGTCGTCCGTGCCGTCGACGGCCAGCGGGATGACGCCCAGGAAGTCCGCCGTGTCGTCCGAGTACGGCGAGTACCAGGGGGCGCCGTCCTGCTCGGGCGAGGAGTAGGTCACGCCGAGCCCTCCGCACGAGCAGCACTCACCCTGATGGATGCCGGGGGCGAGGTTGTCGAGGTAGGCGTAGCCGCGCTCGGCGTTGATCACCTCGGCTCCCCCGAAGTGGAACAGCCCGTCGTAGGTCACCTGGCTTCTCCTCCTACGCCGTCTTCATCGCGAGCCGGTCGAGCACGATGTTGGCCACGATGTGCGGGTTCTCCGTCGGCGTCACGATCTGGATGGCGCCGGTCGCCACGTTGACCCCGCCGCTGGCCGCGGGGTTGACGTTACCGGAGACGTTGTACCCCAGACCGCCGCCGGTGCCGACCGCGCTCACCATGTCGCGGGACATGGTGCGGACCGCACTGATGGCGCTGGTCGCGTTGCGCGTGACGCCGAGACCGGTGCCCTTGGCGATGAACCCGCCGATGGCCTCGAACACCTTCGACGGCGAGTGGATCTTCAACTGCTTGCGGACCTCGGCGACCAGGGCGTCGGCCATCGAGCGCATGGCCGCGTTCAACTCCTTCTGCTTCGACTTGATGCCGTCGACGATGCCCTGGGCCGAGTCGACACCGGCCTGGTAGAACCGCTTGGCCGAGTCGTTGCCGAGCCCCTTGGCGGCGTCGTCGATCTGCTTCTGGAGGGCGTTGATCTCCTTCACCGCGTCAGGCCCGCCGGACAGGATCGCGTCCGCGAGCGCCCCGCCCTGCTCCACCCCGGCGTCGGTGATCTGGCGCAGCAGCGTCGCCGAGATCCCCGACTTCTCCAGCGCCGCCAGGTTGGCGCGGAACGTCTTCAACTCGGCGAGCCGGTCGGCCATGTCCTGCTTGACCGTCTGGAACGACGAGCCCGAGACGGACAGGTCGGTGTTCAGCGCGGAGGCGTACGAGCGCGCGCTGTCGGCGACCGACTTGGAGTAGTCGGCGAACGCCTTCTTCGCGTCCGCCAGGGCCTTCTTGGCGTCGCCGAGGCGGTGGATGAGGTAGTCCGCGGCGACGCCGTAGTCGGCCATCGTCGCCTTGGTGTCAGCGAGCCCCGACTTGAACCCGGTGCCGTCGATGCGCAGCAGGTCGGAGACCTTGATCGAGCGCTTCGACTGCGTCTTGACGATGTTGTCGTACATCTTGGTGAGCGCCGCGCGCACGACCTTGGTGCTCGCGGTCGCGATCTTGGTCGCCTCGGTCGTCGAGATCGTGGGCAGCAGGTCGCGCAGGTCCTGGCGGTCGCCCGCCTTGCGGCCCTTGTTCCGCTTCTGGATGGCCTGGTTCTCGCGGCGGATCTTGTCGTTGGCCTTCTTGCGGGCCTCGATGATCGCCTTGGCCTCCTCGTTGATGAGGGCGGTCTGCGTCTTCACCACGGCCTTGCCGATGTCCTCGACGGCCTTCTGCACGTCGCCCGCGTCGTCCTTGATGCCGAGCGCGAGACCCTGCGAGATGTAGCGACCGAGTTCGCGCATCAACTTCGAGGGCGAGGCGATGTGGAAGAACTTCCGCACGGCCTTGGGGATCTTGTCGATGAGCCGGTCGATGGCGTCGGTCACGACGTGCCAGGCGCCGGTGATGCCGTCGACGAAGCCCTGGACGACGTCGCCACCGTAGGTCGCGAGCACAGACAGCCCCGAGCCGATCGCAGCGATGATCTTGCCCGGGACGCCCCCGAAGAACGCGATGACCTTGTCCAGCCCGGTGCGGAATGCCGTCATGGCGGTCGTGAACACACCGGTGGCCCACGTCAGCACCTTGCTCGCCAGGCTGGCCACCGCGTTGATGATCTTCGCAGGCAGCGTGATCCAGAACGAGGTGAAGTTGCCGATGGCCGTGGCCGTGCGGCTCACCAGGTTCGCAAAGAACGCCTGGATCTTGCCTGCGATGGTGGAGAACCACCGCGCCACCTCGGTGAACAGCGGCCCCAACTTCGAGAACCAGCCGATGATCTGGCTGATCGCCTTGCCGCCGGAGATGAACTGGACGATCACCGCGGCGATCGGAGCGATGAGGTCGATGAGCGGGGCGACCAACTTCAGCAGCCATGTGATCATGCCCGACAGCAGCATGAGGATGGGCGAGATCACCGGCGCGAGCACCTGGATGATGCGCAGGAACGGGCTCAGGGCGATGACGACCTGGACGATCACCGGCGCGAGCGAGGAGATGATCGGCAGCAGCGCCATGATCACCGGCTGGAGCGCGGTGAGCAGCGTGTTGGCGACGTCGAAGATGACCCGGACGAACGGCATGAACGCGTTGAGCACCGTGATGACGACCGGCACGAGCGCGGTGATGATCGGCGTCAGCGTGGTGACCGCGTTGACCAGCAGATCGGCGATCAGGCCGCCCAACTGCTGGATGATCGGCGCGAGAGCGGCGAACAGCGTGCCGACGGCCTTCAGGATGGGGGTCAGGGCCGGGCCGATGATGCCGAGCAACTGGGTCACGATGCCGATGAGCGGCGAGATGCCCTCGATCAGGCCCGCGAAGACCGGTGCGAGCCCGGCCACGACCGTCGACAGTGCCCCGCCGAGCGCCTTGGCCAACTGCCCGATGATCGGCAGTACCGGCTTGATCGCACCCAGGATCTCGCCGAACAGATCGACGAGCACGCCGAGGATGTCGGCCTTCGTGATGGCCGCGAACACCTGGCCGAGGATCGGAGCGATCGCGCCGAGCGAGGAGAGAAGGTCGACGAGGTTGCTGACGCTCTCCGGCGTGACCATCTCGCTGAACATCTTCCCGACGCCCGCCAGCAGCGGGCCGAGGGCCTTGAAGATGACCAGCGCGTTGTTGAACCAGACGCTGAGGGCCGACTGCCCGTCGGCCGACTTCATCCACTCGTTGAACTGCCCCACCAGGTCGCGCAGGATGCCCAGCATGGCCGTGCCGGGCCCCTGTCCGGCCTGGAACAGCGTGCCGAGGGCGCTCGTGAGGTTGAGCGCGAGGTCGACGATGGTGAACAGCGCGTCGCGCGCCTGCATGAAGAAGGTCGTGAGCGCCCCGGAGGAGTTCGCCGCCTCGATCATGTCGTTCCATGAGGTCGCCCAGGCGGCGAAGGCTGCGGCGATCTGCTGGGTGAACGGCGCCGCTGCCGTGACGAGTGTCAGCACGCCAGACATGACCGAGGCGAGCCCACCTCCGATGGAGGCGAACGCCGTCGCGAGAGGTCCCTCGATCGCGTCGACGAAGCCTGTCCAGGCGGGCGACTGGAGCACTGCGGTGAATGCGTCGGTGATCGACGCCATCGCCTCGCCGAGGTTCTGCGCCACGGTGTCGAAGCGCAGCGACGTCGAGAGTGTGTCCGCGAACTCCTTCAGCGAGCCTCCCCAGGCCTGTGCGAAGGCGGGGACGTCGACCTTGGTGAACGCATCCTTCAGTCCGGTGATCGACGCAGCGACGTCCGGCATCGACGTCTTGAAGTAGTCGAACGACTTGACAGCCAGCGCGATCGAGTAGGCCGCAGCCGGGCCGATGCCACCGATCGCCGCGGCCAGCCCGGAGGCGGCGAACGCGGCCGAGCCGATCGCGGCGACGAGCATGCCGCCGATCGCCGAGCCGAGCGTGGCGATCGGACCGCCGAGCACGCCGATGTACCGGCCGATCACGGTGACGCCCGCTGGGAACGCCGTCAGGAACTCGTTGTACCGGCTCTTGAACGTGTCGAGGAAGCCGCCGCCGGACGACGAGGAGCCCTGCGAGAAGGCGTCGCCGAACGCACGCCCGAGCAGGAAGCCGCGGGCGGTCATCTCGGCGCGGGGCGGCGTGTCGATGTCGACCGGGACGTCGATCTCCTCGGACTCCAGAGAGCGCAGCGCGGCCTGGGTCTTGGCGATCTCGTAGAGGTAGTCGCTGAGGGACTGGTGGGCGTCGTTCGTGTCGATGCCGAGGTTGCGGAACGCGCCGTCGTTGCCCACCTGGTCGAGCCGCTTCTTGATGACGCGGGTCGCCTCGTCGATGGTCTTGAACCGGTCGAGCACCGGGCCCCAGTCGCCCTTGGCCAGAGCACCGGCGATGTCGACGTCGAGGTCGCGCGCTTCGCGACGGATGACGTCCTGGAACTGCTTGGAGAACTCGCGACCGGACAGGGCACCGGTCTTCTTCATCTCCTGGCTGACGCGGTTCCCGAGGCGGCTCAGCGTGGGCGCCATGCCCTTCTCGAACTCGCCACCGAAGGACTGGCCCGCGACCTTGGCCGCAGCCTTGATCTCGCGGGCCAGCCCCTTGGTGTCGGCGTGGACGTCCAGGTAGATGGAGCCGACGTCATCCGCCACCGGTGCCACCCTTCTGGGCCTGTGCGGCCCAACCAGCGACGGCCATCAGGTTGGACGTCTCTCGCCTAGTATCCACAGTCGTGCGTGCCGAGGGCGACTCCCCCGGCATTGGTGCGTCGAGCAGCGCGTCGAACTTCTCCCGGTCGTCCACCTGCTGGGTGAAGTACCAGTAGACGAGGTTCAGGAACCGGTGCGCCGGGAGGGAGTACGGGTCGCCGGAACCTGACGCCTCGCTCCACCCCGCGAAGGCGTGGCGGTCGTCGTACGCGATGGCGCAGAGGCGGACGACGACTCGGTAGGGCGGTCGGTGCTCTCCTCCATCAGCGCGGAGAGGATCTGCATGATCTCGTTCATGCCGAACGGGTCGACGTGGTCCGGCGCGAGCAGCCGCTTGCGCAGGATGGCCCGGGTCTCGTCGTCGAACATCGCGAAGATGCCGTTGATCATCCCCGAGACGCCCTCGGCGTCGTCGTCCCCCGAGATCCCCGCCATCATCACGGCCAACTGGCCGCCAGAGGGCGGGTAGGCGTACAGCGCCTCCTCCGTCCCCTCGACGAAGAACTCGATGGGGTCAGCCTCGATCGGCTGCGGAACTGAAATCGTGAAGCCCTTGGTCATGGTGTAGGCCTCCCTTCGAGGGGGAGCCTACCGCCCAGGTCAGCCGATGTAGCGGGCGTACACGGCCATGGTCTCGCCCTTGCTGATGAGCACCCACTGGTTGGCCGCCTGGCCGCGTCGCCAGCCGGTGCGCGCGAGGTAGAAGCGGCCGTAGCCCGAGACGACGGCGTCGCGCTGGCGCGAGCGCCCTGGCCTGGCGTCGTTCGCACCGGCGCGCGCGTACAGCCGCATCTGCGCCCGCATCGGTGCGGTGCCGTAGTGCACGAACACGGCGTAGCCGACGTTGACCGACAGGGTCACCTTGGAGGCGTGCTGGTTGACCAGCACGTGCCGCGTCTCGATCGAGCGGGCCATGTTGCCGGTGCGCTTCGGGACGTCGATGTGGGCGTTGCGATCGAGCGAGCCGCGCACCCGGTCCATGAAGAACCCGATGGGGTAGCCCGGGCCGTGGAGCCTGGTGATCGCCGCGTTGTTGATCTTGACCTTGACGCCGGTCAGACCGCCCGCCACGACCTACCTCCAGTCCCGGGCCCAGACCTGCCACGTGCCGCCGACCAGTCCGCCGTCGGGCCCCTGTGGCAGGTACTGGCCGATGGTCAGCAGCGAGCCACGCTTGGAGCCCGCGCAGCACTGGATCGCGCGATACATGGCGGCCATCGCGGCGTGCTGCATGCGAGCGGCGTCCCACGCGTCCGAGGTCGAGATGGGCTCGGTGAGCATGGCGGCCGGGTAGCAGAACATCGCGCCGACCTCGATCTGGACGGCCAGCGGCGCCGAGCACGCACGGCCGGAGTTGTCGAGCGCGGGGAAGTTCGACGACGGGAAGATGTTGGCGGTGCGCACCCACGCCACGCCCTTGTCCTCCTCGGCGACGTCGAAGGGTGTCTGGTTGCCCGGCATGATCCCGCAGAAGCAGGTCTCGGGCAGGCCGGACTTGCGCAACTCGGAGCACAGGCACCCGACCAGGTCGACGAGGACCGGCCAGATGGTGGAGTCGAGCACCAGGTCGGGAGTCGGCTCAGACATCAGACGCCACGCGCCCAGGTCGTGGTGCGCGGCTGGCGGACGTCGGGGCTGTAGACCCCGGGGGTCTGCTTCAGCCGGTTCGGGTTGATCGTGCGCACCCACGCGTCAACGACGGGGATGCCAGTCGAGCCGCCCTCGAACATGTCCGTCTGGATCGTGATGCTCACACCCTGGCGGGCGATCGACTGCACACCGCGCGGCAGCGAGCACTTGCCGCCCGTGCAGGCCTTGG
>Ga0164306_10000906_pt1 | contig 12689 bp, 10 predicted proteins | sample Whisoiple_242_MG_FD_110213 | JGI IMG/M metagenome (GOLD analysis project Ga0164306, IMG submission 110213) | Soil microbial communities amended with fresh organic matter from upstate New York, USA - Whitman soil sample_242_MG | ecosystem: Environmental > Terrestrial > Soil > Unclassified >... | reverse complement strand
TACGCGGTCAACAGCACGTTTTGAGCGCGACCAGCCGCCGCGTGCGAACTACGCGGTCAGCGCTTCGTTCCGAGGCGGAGCGGCGAGCGCTGGGCGCAGATCGGCGGCCAGCAGCGTGTACCCGACGGCCGCCCAAAACAGCTCCTTTCCGCGCTTGAGCGCAGAAAACGCGGCGCCGACGGTGAGCGCATCAGGGACCCCCAGTGCGGTCAGGCACGAAACGTAGCCAACGTCTTGCACGCCAATCCCCGCGGGGACGACGAAGATGACGTTCTTCAAGAACGACAGGCACACCTCGACGCTCGCCACGGCGAAGAAGTCGAGCTCGACGCCCAGGAGCTTCAAGATCAAAAAGCTCTCCAGCGATTCACACAACCAGCCGCACAAGAAGAACACGCCTGGCGCCAAGGTGGTACGCTTGAAGCCGAGCTCGAAGTAGCGCTCGGTCAGCTGATCGGTGCTGGTAAAGCTCGCTTCGCGTCGCAGCAGAGCGCGCTGCAAACGCAGGTTCGGAATACGACGCAGCAACGCGAACACGCGTTCTGCGGCACGCCCGCAGGCAAACGCGCCGCTCAGACCGAACGCCGTGAGACACAGCACGCCGCTTGCTGCAAATGCCACCCAGGCCAAAGCGCCGTGCCCCATGAGCCGGAGCGAGAGTCGACACAGGGTCGCGAAACCGAACGCCGAGAGCAGCGCGACGTACACCGCCTGTGAGCTGACCAACAAATATTTGCGTGCGAACAGCCCCGCGACGGCTCGCCCCGCCGGCATGGCCGCATGGCGACCGAGCAGCATCGGTTTCAAAGATTCAGCCCAAATCACGCCCAACGGTAGCGTCTGGGCGACGGCTTCGGTCATCAACCTCACCCTGAGGAGTGAGCGGATTGCCACGCTCTGACCGAGGCTCTCGAACACGCGCTTCCAGCCCAGACACTCCAGGGTGAGTGCGACGAGAGCGGGGGCTGCGATCAGCGCGAGCCCTAGGACGCCGACGCCGGTGATGCTCTGGCTCACGCGCCCGAAATCGACCTCGCGAAACGTCCATGCCAAAAGCGACAGCGCACAGGTTCCGCTCGCGAGCCTGAGCGCGAACATGCCGCGGCCTTTAGAAGTTGCCACGGTACAGCAGGATAAGCGCGAACTGTCACGAGTTCGTGTCAGTACTCAAACTTACTCGCAACGTGAGCGACGAGACGATCACACTTTCGTCTCGCCACCTCTCGAGCTGATCACGCGTTTCCGCCACGACTTGCTCGAGTCACTGGTTCAAAAAGCAACGACTCGACCCGCCGCCGACTTGATACAGCGCCGGGAACTCCTTGGCACAGCGTTCGAAGGCCACGGGACAGCGTGGGTGGAACCGGCAACCGCTCGGCGGCCGCGCGGGTGATGGAACTTCACCGCCGAGCGGGGCGCGGGCACGCGCTTCCGCCTGCGAAACACGCGGGATCGAGGCCAAAAGCGCTTGCGTGTAGGGGTGCGCAGGCGACTCGAACAGGCTCTCGGTATCTCGCAGCTCGACGATTTGGCCGACATACATCACTGCGACACGATGAGCGATGTAGCGCACGACTCCGAGGTCGTGAGTAATGAACAGGTAGCTCAGGCCGCGTTCGCGTTGGACCGACCGCAGGAGCTCGAGGATCTGCGCTTGGATCGAGACATCCAAGGCGGAGGTGACCTCGTCACAGAGCAGGAGGCTCGGCTCGACCGCGAGGGCTCGGGCAATGCTGATGCGTTGACGCTGTCCGCCGGAGAACTCGTGCGGATAACGAGCACGCAGTTCGGGATCGAGCCCGACCTGAGCGAGCAGCTCGCAAACCTTGCCATCGACATTGCCGCGGCTGGCCTTTTCGTGCAGGAGCAGCGGCTCAGCCAAGGTTTGGGCGATCGTGAAACGCGGGTTGAGGCTCGCGTAGGGGTCTTGAAACACCAGCTGCAGCTCGCGCCGAAAAGGCCGCGCCGCCGCCCGCGAGAGCCCGGTGATGGTGCGGCCGTTGAGCTCGGCGCTGCCAGAAGTGATTGGATTCAGCCCGACCAGCGCCCGAGCCAGGGTCGACTTTCCGCAACCCGACTCGCCGACCAAAGCCAGAGTTTCACCCGCGCGGAGCTCGAAGTCCACGCCGTCGACCGCGCGCACGACGGCCCCTTCATGGGCGAAGTGAACACGTAGATCGCGCACCTCGAGCAGCGGCGCCGAGTGGCTCATGACAGCGCGGTTTCCATTTCTGCCACCGGCACGATGCAGCGACGCAAGCGCTCGCCGCCCGCGCTCGTGAGCGCGGGTTCGCCGTGGGTACATCCTTCACGCACGCGCGGACAACGCGGGGCGAACGTGCAAGCGTCGACTTTTTCGGCAGACAAGCGCGGGGGCAAGCCACCGATTGGGTGCAGCGAGCCGCCCCCCGGCACGTCGACCCGCGGGGTGCTCTTGAGCAGCGCCTCGGTGTAGGGGTGAAGCGGAGCGTTCAAAACTTCCGCCGTGCGCGCTTGCTCCACGATGCGACCGGCGTACATCACGATCACGCGGTCGCAAATTTCGGACACGACGCCCAGATCGTGAGTGATGAATAGGATCGACATCTTTCGGAGGCTGCGGAGTGAGCGCAACAGCTCGAGAATCTGCGCCTGAATCGTGACATCCAGCATGGTCGTCGGTTCGTCCGCAATCAGCAGCGCGGGGTTGCAGAGGAGCGCCATGGCAATACAAATGCGCTGGCGCATACCGCCGGAGAGCTGATGCGGATACGCTCGCAGCCGCTCCTCACCAGGAATGCCGACCTGACTCAGGATCTCGAGCATGCGCGCGCGCGCTGCTGGTCCGCGCAGCTGCAAGTGCAGTTCGAGCACTTCGGCGAGCTGCTCTTCTACCCGCAGATACGGGTTGAGGCTAGTCAGCGGGTCTTGAAAGATCATACTCACGCGATTTCCGCGCACCTCGCGCAATTCCGCAGGCGAAGCGCCGACTAGCTCTCGCCCTGCCAGGCGAATGCTGCCCGTCACGCGCCCGGCAGGCCGTTCATGCAGGCCGAGGATCGAGAGGCTGGTCACGCTCTTGCCGCACCCCGACTCACCCACCAAACCGACGACCTCACCCGGGCGCACGTCGAAGCTCACGTGATCGACGGCGCGCACCGTTCGTTCGCGCGTGACGAACGATACCGATAGCTCGCGGACACGCAGCAGCTCTTCCGCGCCTGCAGCCTCGTCGACCGGCACGCTTCGCGGGTTCACGTTTTGCCCTTCGGGTCGAGCGCGTCGCGCAGGCCGTCACCCAGGAAATTGAGGCTGATCAGCGTGACGCCGAGGAACGAACTCGGCCAAAGCAAGATCCACCAATACGAGCGGATGGGGTTGATCACCGCGATGCCGTCCGAGACCAGCTGTCCCCAAGAAAGCGCGACTCCCAAGCCCAGGAACGACAAGAACGACTCTAGGATGATCACCGAAGGGACCATCAGCGTGGCGTAGACCATGATCACACCGAACACGTTGGGGAGCACGTGACGAACCAAGAGGCGCGCGTCACTCACACCCAAGAGCTCGGCGGCGAGCACGAACTCTTGCCTGCGCAAAGCGAGTACTTGGCCGCGCACGATGCGCGCCATGGTGAGCCATTGCACCAAGCCCAAGGCCAAAAACACGGGCAGCATGTCGCCGCGAGCCGTCTCCGAGAACATGAGCATGATCAGGATGACCAAGAACATGTACGGAAGCCCGTACATGAAATCGACCAAGCGCATCATCGCCTCGTCGATCTTTCCGCCGTAGAACCCGGCAATCGCGCCATAGGCCACGCCCACGAGCACCGAAACGGCGGTCGCTGCCAGACCCACCAGCAACGAGGTGCGGCCGCCCACGAGCACGCGCGCAACCAAATCGCGCCCGAGGCCATCCGTACCGAACAGGAAGCGCGCCGATGGGGCCTGATTGCGCAGCGCGGGTTGAGTCAGATCGGGATCCAACTCGAACAAGATGGGCACGGCCACGCAGGCAAACGTGATCAGCGCGAGCAGCACGCCGCCCAGCACGGCAACGCGATTGCGCAGCAGCCGCTGCATCGCCAATTGAAAAGGGCTGCGCGTCATGCGCCGCTGCTCCGCAGCCGCGGATCGAGCCAGGCATAGGCCAAATCCACCAGCAAATTGAACAAGATGACCAAACCGAAGTACACAATCGCGGTGCCGAGCACGAGCGAATAATCGCGATTGATCGCGCCTTTGACGAACCATTGGCCCATACCGGGCACTGCGAACAAGACCTCGACCACGAACGAGCCGGTCATCGTCGCCGCAGCAGCGGGACCCAAGAACGAAACGACCGGCATGAGCGTGCCCCGCAGGGCGTGACGCACGACGACCCAGCTCTCCGGTAGACCTTTCGCGCGCGCGGTTCGGATGTAATCTTGCTGCAGGACCTCGATCATGCCGCTGCGAGCCAAGCGCGCGATGATCGCGGCATTCGGCAGTGCCAAGGCTACTGCCGGCATCAGCACGTGTCGCAGGCTCCCCCAGCCGGCCACCGGCAGCCAGCGGAACCAGAGCGAAAATACGATCATCGCCGCAGAGCCGAGCACGAAGTTTGGCAGCGAAACGCCGACCAGCGCCAGTGTCATGCTCAAATGATCGATGGCCGTGTTGCGCCGCAAACCAGCCAAAATCCCGAGCCCCAGCCCCAACGAAACCGAGAGCAGGAGCGCGAGGGATCCAAGCGCAACGCTGACGGGAAACGCCGGCCCAATCAGCTCCTCCACGGTGCGGCCCTGCACCTTGATCGACGGACCGAGCGTGCCTTCGACCAACAACCGACGCATGTAGATCTGGAAAAACGCCGAGGCGCTCTTGGGCACGCCATACTGGGCGCGCAGCGCCGCTTCGACTTGCGGCGTCGTGGCGCGCTCGTTCGCGAACGGATTGCCGGGCGCGCGGTACATGAGCAGCGTCGTCGCGTAAATCAACAGTACCAACGCCGGCACCAAGAACAGCACGCGCCGCAACACCAGCAGCGGAAAGAAGCGATAGCCAAGGGCGCTCGCGAGCAGCCCGCAGCCGATCGCCGCGGGAATGCCGAGCGCGAAGCGGAGCACGATGCCGAGCATGAGCGCGAGCAGCAGCGCTCCGAGCACGCGCGTGACGCGCGCTGGACACCAGGCCGTGGCGGCAAGCAATGCAACGCCGAAAAAGAGACTCAGCGTCTCGATCACTGCGCCTCACCTGCGCTGGCAGCGCGCCGAATGGAAACGTTGCGCAACGGGTGAATATTGCGCAAATTTGGCCGTTTTGTGCCGTTGCTGCTCACGAGCTCGCTGTAGATGCCTTTGACCTCGGGCTTCACCATGTCCATCGTCACGTATATGTAGATGGGAAGGATCGGGAACTCGTCGTGGATCAGGACGCGCTCCGCTTCGGCGAGCAGAGCCATCCGAAGCTCGGACATCCGCTGCAAGCGTTGCGCGACATCTGCCTCGCTCCGCGCAGTGTCCGCCAAGCGTTTCAGTTTCTCCGGGTCGTGCGCGTGCTCGATCACGAATCCGGGATCGGCCACGAAATGCTCCACATCGGCAGCGGCGGCGAGCAGGCGGTCGTAAAGTACGCTGCTCCAGCCGGTCTGATTGTTACCGCCGTTGGTGAGGAACAAATCCAGAAAGGTGTTCGGATCCTCGTAGTCGCCGACCCAGCCGGCGCGGGCCAAATCGTAGTCTAGCGCGCGCGTGCTCTGCTGGTAAGACTGCCACTCTTGGTTGTACGCCGCGACCTCGAGGTGCAAGTTGCGGCGCAGTTGATCGGCCACCACTTCGGCGACCTTCTTGTGGGATTCGAGCGTGTTGTACAAAATGCCGAACTTCGGAAAGCCGCGGCCCTCGGGGAAACCAGCCTCCGCCAACAGCTTTTTCGCCTGTTCGACGTCGAAGGCGAGCGCCGTTTCGGGCGGATCGTAGCCGCGAATTCCAGGAGGCACGAAGTGCGTCGCTGGCAGCTGACCGAGACGCATCACGTCGCGCGTGATCTGCTCCCGATCGATCGCCAAGTTGAGCGCCTTGCGCACCCGCACGTCATCGAATGGCTTACGAGTGCAGTTGATCCGATAGTAATAGGAGATGAACGCGGGACCGGTGAAGAAATCGGGGCGCGAGCGCAGATCGGGCGCCAGCTCTTGGGGCACCGTTTGATACGCCATCCAATCCACTTCACCCGTTAGGTATAAGTTCAGGGCGGTGGTCGTGTTTTCGATCGGCAGGGCGTCGATACTGCGCAGCGCAACGTCGCGACGCCCCCAATAGGTCTCGTTGCGCTCGAGGCGGATGTGATCGCCCACGCGCCAATCGGCCAAACGAAATGGACCGTTCGACACGATCTGGCCGGGCAGGAACCAGTTGCGCCCAGCGCTGTTTTCGATTGCCCAGCGCGGGACGGGCGACAGGGGATAAAAGGCGGTGAGCTCCAGGAAATAGGGCGTGGGCGCGACCAGCTCCACGAGCAACGTGTGTTCGTCCTTGGCGTACACGCCGCCGTCGACGCCGAAATGCTGCTTGGCTTCCTCGTAGAGCGCCGCTCGCCGGTTGCCCTCGAGCTCGAACTGAGCCGGCAACGCGCTCATCTCGGCGTGTGGCATATCCGCGGGCGCGCGCAGCAAGAAATGACGCAACACTTCATTGGTCGTGCCCTTGAGCGTCGCGTTCAGGTTCTGCTTCGCCGAAAACGCCAGCACGGCGGCCTTCGGGATCGCATCCGGATACTCTTTCAGCAGTTCGGCCGCGGCGCTTCGAATCGAACCGCGCAGGGCTTTGGCTTGCTCCTCGTGCGTGTTGTACGCCTGGGCGTAGCGCACCATGTGCATGATGTAGGCGTACTCCGAGCCCAAGCTCGGCTCTTGCAAGCGACGCCACGAGTAGCAAAAGTCTTGCGCGGTCACCGGGTGACCGTCACTCCCGCGCGCGTCCGCCCGCAGGTGAAAGGTGTACGTCTTGCCGTCTGCAGAAATTTCCCACGATTCAGCCACGGCCGGCACGGGCTCCAGCGAGCGCGCGTCGAGGCGCGCCAAACCCTCGAAAATCGCGCTCAAAAGCCGGTGCTCGGGGTCACCGGTGGCCAGCTGCGGGTCCAAAGTCTTGGGTTCGGCGCCGTTGGTGAAGCGAAAATCAGCACGCCGGTCGGTCGACGTCGACAACGTGAACCCCACGACCAGGAGCGCCGCGGCGAACACCAAGAATGCGCTAAGCAGACTTCTGAGCATCGTCGTACAGGTGGCACCACACGTGGTGCTCGTTTCGATTGTCTGCCTGACGGACGAGTCGCGCCTCGGGCACGACGCGACTGCAGGGTTCTAACACGTCCGGGCAGCGGGTGTGAAAACGGCAACCCATCGGTGGTTCGAGCGGTGAAGGCAATTCACCCTTCAGAGTGATAGGCCGGAGCGGCACGTCCGGATCAGGCACCGGGTTGGCAGATAGAAGCGCTCGCGTGTACGGATGCTGCGGCGCGCGGAACAACTCGGCCGCCGGCGCAACTTCGACCAGTTTGCCCAGGTACATCACTGCGATGCGCGCGGCGACGCTCTGCACCACGTTCAGGTTGTGGCTGATGAACAGATAGGTGAGCTTCAGCTCGTCCCGCAAATCCCCGAGAAGATTGAGAATTTGTGCCTGAATTGAGATATCGAGCGCGGAGACGGCCTCGTCACAGACGATGAATTCGGGCTCGAGCGCGAGCGCGCGCGCCATGCACACGCGTTGGCGTTGCCCGCCGGAAAACTCGTGCGGATAGCGACTGCGGTAGCTCCCCGGCAAACCGACGCGCTCGAGCAAGCGACTGACACGCCGATCGATCTCGGCCCCCTTGGCGAGCCCGTGCACGAACAGCGGCTCGCCGATCGCATCGCCCACCGTACGCCGCGGATTCAACGATGAGTAGGGATCTTGAAATACGATTTGCATGCGGCGGCGCATGCGGCGAAGCTCGGCGCGATCGAGCGTCGCCAAATCACGGCCCGCAAAGCGCACGCTGCCCGCCGTCGGCGAAAGCAACCGCAGCAGCAGCCGCCCGACAGTGGTCTTGCCGCAACCCGATTCACCCACGAGCCCGAGCGTCTCACCGCGCCGAATCTCGAACGAAACGTCCTCGACCGCGCGCACTTGCTGGACGCTTCCACCGAATAGCCCGCCCCGCACCGGAAAATACTTGCGTAGCCCAGTCACCTGCACGAGCACATCTGCTGGCGCAGGCTCCGTAGAAATCGATGCTGAGGCCGCGAGCGACATGGGAGAGCGATCGCGCCCAAGCTAGCACAGCCGCCCCCCCTGCCGGGGAACAGGGTGGCGCGCGGAAACCCATGTCGAGAGCTGAATCGCCGAGCCACCATTCGCGAAAACTGTCCCAGGGACGGATCTCGCCGAGAGTTTTTTGATGGTCACGATCAGCGCCACAGTCCGTCGAAGCCTTCGGCGGCGCGGACGAAAAGAGAGCCGAGGCTCTCAACGTAACACGTCGGGAACAGCGGGCGCTTCGAGGTGCGATGCGGGATCTCGAGCGCCCCCCTCCCTCAAAAAACACGCCGCCCGGTGCCCTTCGCCCACGGCGAACAGCGGCGGTTGTCTGCTGGCGCAGGGTTCGAAGGCGTGGGCGCAGCGGGCGCAAAACGCGCAACCTGGCGGCAACATGGCCGGCGTTGGTACGCGACCGGGGATCGCGGCCAAGCGCTTGCCGGGGTTTTGCGGATCGGGGAGCGCGGCGAGCAGCGCTTGCGTGTACGGATGCGAGGCGCGTTTGAACACGTCCCGCACCGAGCCTTGTTCCACGATCTTGCCGGCGTACATCACCAACACTCGTTCGGCAAAATGAGCCACGACGCCCAGGTCGTGGGTGATGAGCAGCACGGCCATACCCAACTCGCGCTGCAGGGAGCGCAAGAGCTCCATGATTTGGGCTTGAATCGTGACATCGAGCGCGGTCGTCGGTTCGTCCGCGATGAGCAGCCGCGGGCGACAGGCAACGGCCATCGCCAGCATCACGCGCTGCTTCATGCCGCCGGAGAGCTCGTGCGGATATTGCGCGAGGCGGCGCTCGGGCGCTGGGATGCCGACGTGTTGCAACAGTTCGAGCGCCTGCGCGCGAGCGGCGCGCGCTCCGAGCTGCTGATGCAAACTCAGCACCTCCTCGATCTGGCGCCCGATCGTGAACACGGGGTTCAACGAGGTCATCGGCTCCTGAAAGATCATGCCGATCTGCCCGCCGCGAATGCGGCGCATTTCTGCGTCGGGCACGCCGACCAAGTCGCGCCCTTGGAAGAGAATGCTGCCCCCGGCGATGCGCCCTTCGGTCAAACGCATGACCGACATCGCCGTGACCGACTTGCCGGAGCCGGATTCACCGACCAAAGCCACGGTTTCGCCCGCCGCGACGTTCAAATCGACTCCGCGCACGGCGCGCACGGCGCCAGTGTCGGTCGCGAAGTCCACCTCTAGCTCGCGGATCGACAAAAGCGGCTCTGCACCTGGGTCCGTCATCCGACTCGCTTCCGCAATTTCGGGTTCATGGCGTCGCGCAGCCCTTCACCCACGAGGTTGAAGGCGAGCACGACGAGCAAAATTGCCGCACCGGGGATCAAGAACAGCCACGGCGCGTCGAAGATGTACGATCGCCCATCAGCCAAAATGTTGCCCCAGGTGGCGTACGGCGGCCGCACGCCGAAGCCCAAGAAGGACAACGCGGACTCGGTCAAGATGGCGTGCGCGACGTTGATCGTCGCCGAGACGAGCACCGGCGCCATCGCGTTCGGAATCATGTGTCGGAAGATGATCCGCCACTCTGGCAAGCCGAGCGCCTGCGCCGCCGTAACGAAGTCTTGCTCGCGCAGCGCGAGGAACTCCGCGCGCACGAAGCGCGCGGTGCTCATCCAGCTCGTCATGCCGATCACGATCATGATGTTGTAGATGCTGGGCGGCAGCAGCGCCACGACCGTGAGGATCAAGAAGAAGGTCGGGAAACACAGCACCACATCCGTCAAGCGCATCAGCAACGAATCAACGCTGATCGGGCCTATTTTGCGCTGTCCGTAGAAGCCGGCCAGGCCCCCCACCGTGACGCCGATGCCGAGCGAGATGCTGACGGCGACGATGCCCACCGACAGTGATACGAACGCCCCCTGCAACATTCGAGCGAAGACGTTGCGTCCGAGCTCGTCCGTCCCGAATGGGTAAGAGTGGAGCGGGGGCAGGAGCTCTGGCGCCAAGGCGCTGGAAGCTGCGCTGAACGGCGGCAGCAGCTTGTCCGGCAGGCGCACGGTCGCCGGATCGAACACCACCCACCAGCCCGTCAGCACGTGGCCCACCAAGGCCACGACCATCAGCGCGAGCAAAACGTACAAGCCGAGCATCGCTAGGCGATCTTTGCGGAACGTACGCCAGAGCTGTTGCGCGGGGGTCTCGGCGATGCCCAACGCTTCTGCGTCCGCGTGCGGTGCGGCCAGCGCTTCGATGCTGGGGCTCGGACCGACTGGGATGGTCATTGCAGCCGGATGCGCGGATCGACCAGCGCGTACAGGATGTCCGAGAGCAAGATGCCGAGCAACGTGAGCGCCGCGGCCACGAAGTTGAGCGTCAGAATCATCGGAAAATCACGGGCCAAAATCGCTTCGTAACCGAGCAAACCGAGCCCCGGCCAAGCAAAGATCTGCTCGAAGATCACCGAACCGCTGATCAAGCCCGGCAAGAGCAAGCCGAACATGGTGACGAACGGCAAGAGCGCGTTGCGCAGCGCGTGCCCATAAACCACCTGATCTTCGTCGAGACCCTTCGCGCGCGCGGTACGCACGTAGTCTTGGCCCAAGACCTCGAGCATTTGCGCGCGCACGTAGCGAGACAGAACCGCAATGCCGGTCAGCGCCGCCATCAGCGACGGAATGACGAGGTGCCAGACGCGGTCCATCGCGCGCACCACGCCGCTTTCGTGCTCCGTGCCGAAGGTGGTGAGGCCGATCACGGGCAAGTGAAAGATGCGCACGACCCAAACGATCAACAGGTACGAAAGAAAGAAGCCAGGGATCGAAATCAACGTGTACGCGACGAATGTCGTGCCGCGATCGTAGCGCGAGCCCCGTTTGAGCGCGGCCTGGATGCCGATAGGGAACGACGCCGTCCAGACGATCACCGTCGTGCACAGGAACAACGGCAGCGAGTTCAAGAAACGCTCCCAAATCTTGGGCATGACGGGCAAACCGTCGCGAAAAGACTTGAGCTGACCGGTGCACAGATCTCTGACCCAGTGCACGTATTGCAAGTAAATCGGCTCGTCGAGGTGGAACGACTTGCGGATGCGCGCGACGTCCTCGGCCTTCATCATGGGGTTCATCGAGTCGACCTCGGTGGGCTCGCCGGGCGCGAGGTGAATCACCGTGTGTGACACGATCGAGATCACGACCAGGAGCAGCAGCCGCTGCACGATCGTTCGCGCCAGGAAGCGCCACATCAGCGTCGTCCCCCGGTGAGCGCGCGATCACGGCGCATAGCTGGGCTCCTGCGCGAGTTTGCGCCAGCGCGAGAAGAAGACGTCGATCGAGCCCGAGGGCAGTGGTTCGATCTTCCGGTACGTCTCTCTGCCATCGGGGTCGCGATCGACTTGCACGATGCGCTTGTCGAGCACGATTGGCTCGGTCGGCTCGTACAGAAAGGTGTAAGGCTGATCCGCCGCGACGAGCCGGTGCACTTCACGGGTCAACGCGACTTGCGCGTCGAAGTCATACTCTTCACGAATGCGCTCGATCAGTTCATCGACGCGCTGACTCTGATAGCCGGCGAAATTGAGCTGAAACTCGTGAACCTGGCTAGAGTGCCAGAGTTGATACTTGTCGGGATTGATGTCACCGCCCACCCAAGCCAGCACCACCGCGTCGAAGTTGAGTTTGTGAACGAAATCGTCCAAGAACACCGTCCACTCGAAAGCTTGAATTTTGCAGTCGATACCGAGCTTTCTCCACGCTTCTTGGGCGACGATCATGATCGCCTTGCGCTGCGGGTTCCCGTTGTTCGTGACCAGGGTAAACTGAAATGGCTTGCCGTCCTTCTCGAGCATGCCGCGCGCGTTCTTTTTCCAACCCGCTTCTGCGAGTAACGCGAGTGCGCCTGCTGGGTCGTAGGGCAACGGCTCGACCGTTGGGTCATAGTACGGCGTGTTCGAGTAATACGGCCCGGTCGCACGCTTGGCCTCGCCCGACAGCGCGTACTTGATCAAACTGCCGACGTCGATCGCCATGCCCAGCGCACGACGCACGCGCACATCCTGAAATTGTGGACGCCGCATGTTGTAGGCAATGTACGAATAGTAGCCGCGTCGGCGATTGAGCACGTGATACTCGGGATCTTTGCGCAAGCGCTCGGCTTGGTGCGGCAGCGCATCGTAACGATCCAGCGCGCCCGCCTTGAATTCGAGCTCCATCGTCAGATAGTCGGGGATGACTCGAAAGAATACGTCCTGCTGCTCGGCCTTTTTGCCCCAATAGTCGTCGTTGCGTTGCAGATGAACGAACTGGTCCGCGCGCCATTCCGCAAACCGGAATGGCCCAGTTCCGACCGGATGGCGACCGAACTCCGAGGTCCTCACGGAAAACGTCGCGCGCGCTTCTTTCGAAAGCGAGGTCTTGGACATCTCGCGTCGCAACGCTGCATCATCCAACAAGTGCTTCGGTATGACGCC
>Ga0164306_10000904_pt1 | contig 12692 bp, 7 predicted proteins | sample Whisoiple_242_MG_FD_110213 | JGI IMG/M metagenome (GOLD analysis project Ga0164306, IMG submission 110213) | Soil microbial communities amended with fresh organic matter from upstate New York, USA - Whitman soil sample_242_MG | ecosystem: Environmental > Terrestrial > Soil > Unclassified >... | reverse complement strand
TCCCCGCGCAGGCGGCGCCGCTTCCTCCGCAGGGGGCCCCGCTCCCTCCGCAGGCGCCTCAGCAGCCGGCCCCCGGCGCGCCGAACCCGCCCGCACAGCAGCAGCACCAGCAGCAGCCGGAGGGCTACCGCCCCCAGCAGCCCGGCCCCCAGGCCCCGCCCGTCGACCCGCGCACCGGGGCCGCCTGGCCGACGCCGGTCACCCACGACCAGCGCGAGCGCTCCGTGCCGGGTGCCCCGCTCGGTTACACCGCCGCCGTCGAGCTGTCCTCGGACCGGCTGGTCCGGGGCAAGCAGAAGGCCAAGAGCAGCCGCACCCCGTCCGCCGCATCCCGCTTCAAGCTGGGCGGCAAGAAGGAGGAGCTCGAGCGGCAGCGGAAACTGGACCTGATCCGCACGCCGGTGCTGTCCTGCTACCGGATCGCGGTCATCAGCCTCAAGGGCGGGGTCGGCAAGACCACGACGACCACCGCGCTGGGCTCCACGCTGGCCACCGAGCGGCAGGACAAGATCCTCGCCATCGACGCCAATCCGGACGCCGGAACGCTCGGCCGGCGTGTGCGCCGGGAGACCGGGGCGACCATCAGGGACCTGGTCCAGGCGATCCCGTACCTCAACTCGTACATGGACATCCGGCGCTTCACCTCGCAGGCGCCCTCAGGCCTGGAGATCCTCGCCAACGACGTGGACCCCGCGGTCTCCACGACCTTCAACGACGAGGACTACCGCCGGGCGATCGACGTCCTCGGCAAGCAGTATCCGATCATCCTCACCGACTCGGGCACCGGTCTGCTCTACAGCGCGATGCGCGGTGTACTGGACCTGGCCGACCAGCTGATCATCATCTCGACGCCGTCCGTCGACGGCGCGTCCAGTGCTTCCACCACCCTGGACTGGCTGTCGGCGCACGGCTACGCCGAACTGGTCCAGCGTTCCCTGACGGTCATCTCCGGTGTCCGCGAGACCGGCAAGATGATCAAGGTCGACGACATCGTGCAGCACTTCGAGACCCGCTGCCGCGGTGTGGTGGTCGTGCCGTTCGACGAGCACCTGGCCGCCGGCGCGGAGGTCGACCTCGACATGATGCGCCCGAAGACCCGCGAGGCGTACTTCCACCTCTCCGCGCTCGTGGCGGAGGACTTCCAGCGGGCCCAGCAGCAGCAGGGGCTGTGGACAGCGGACGGCAGCAACCCGCCGCCGCAGTTCGCCCCGCCGATGCCGGGACAGCAGACGCCCGGTCAGCAGGCGCCCGGTCAGCAGCAGTACGCGCCGCAGCCCGGTCAGCCGTATCCGGGCGGGCCGTACCCCGGACAGCCGTATCCCGCGCAGCCGCAGCAGCCGTATCCGCCCCAGCAGCCCTACGGCGGCCAGCAGCCTTATGGAGGCCAGCAGCCGCCGCACCAGCAGCCCGCCGCACCGCAGCAGCCCTACCCGCCGCACCCTGGTCAGGGTGCGCAGAACAACAGCTGGCAGCAGGCGCAGCCCGCCCGGGCGCACCCCGGGGGCAACCCGGCCGGACCGCCCCAGCCGCCCGCGCAACCCGATGGCCAGGCACATCAGTCCGCCCGGCCCGAAACGCAAGGCCCGGTTCCGCCCGCGGGCTGGCAGCAGTACCCTCCGCAGCCGCCGCCGGCGCCTCAGCAGTAAGGCAGTAGAGGTCTAAACCAATGAGGGCCCGCACCGTTCACACGGTGCGGGCCCTCATCGCATTCCCGCAGACCACACGCGGTTTGGCGGACCGTTGACGCGACTCGACCGCCGCTGATAAACCTTCGCTTCACCAGCTGGCGAACCAGAGATCTGCCCGCCTTAACCGTGCGAGTCATGACGCGAGGTCCCCGTCCATGGTCACAAGATTCCCTCCACGTTCCTCCCGCCCACGCGGCCGTCTGCGCATCCTTCTCGCCTCCGGAGCCGCCTCCCTGGCGCTGGCCGCCGGATCGGTCGTCCCCGGAAACCCGCTCGCCCCCGCGCCGCAGGAGGCACACGCCGACGGCGGGGGGTCGACCCTCACGGTCGCGGTCGCGCAGAGCGTCGACTCCCTGAGCCCGTTCCTCGCCCAGCGGCTGGTCTCCACGAGCGTCCACCGGCTGATGTACGACTACCTCACCAACTACGACGCCAAGGACAACCGCACGATCCCCGGACTCGCCACGAAGTGGGAGACCTCCGCGGACAAGCTGACGTGGACGTACACCATCCGGTCGGACTCGAAGTGGTCCGACGGCGAGAAGGCCACCGCCGAGGACGCGGCGTGGACGTTCAACACGATGATGACCGACGAGGGCGCGGCCACCTCGAACGGAAGCTTCGTCAGCAACTTCAAGAAGGTGACCGCCACCGGCCCGGACAAGCTGGTCGTGGAGCTGAAGCAGCCTCAGGCCACCATGACGGCGCTGGACGTGCCCATCGTCCCCAAGCACGTGTGGGAGAAGGTCGGCGACTTCTCGAAGTTCAACAACGACACGAAGTTCCCGATCGTCGGCAACGGGCCGTTCATCCTGACGGACTACAAGGTCGACAGCTATGTGAAGCTCAAGGCCAACAAGGACTTCTGGCGGGGTGCGCCCAAGTTCGACGAGCTCGTGTTCCGGTACTACAAGGACCAGGACGCAGCAGTCGCCGCCCTCCGAAAGGGTGAAGTTTCCTTCGTCGCCGGCAGCCCCAGCCTGACCCCGGCCCAGGCGGACTCGCTGAAGAGCGCCGACAACATCAAGGTGAACGACGCCCCCGGCCGCCGCTTCTACGCACTGGCCACCAACCCGGGCGCGCAGACCAAGGACGGCAAGAAGTTCGGCGACGGCCACGTGGCGCTGCAGGACCAGAAGGTCCGTCAGGCGCTCTTCATGGCCGTGGACCGCACGGCCATCATCGACAAGGTCTTCCAGGGCCACGCCATAGAGGGCGAGGGCTACATCCCGCCGCGCTACGACTCGTACTTCTGGAAGCCGTCGGCCGAGCAGAAGCTCGCCTACGACCCGGCGAAGGCCGCGGCCCTCCTCGACGAGGCCGGCTACAGGAAGAACGGCGCCGGCAAGCGGACCGGGAAGGACGGCAAGCCGCTCGACTTCCGCATCCTGTGCCACGCCACCGACCCGAACGACAAGGCCATCGGCAAGTACCTCCAGGAGTGGTGGGGCGAGCTCGGCATCGGTCTGAAGGTCGACTGCCTCGACAACGTCTCCGACCCCTGGTACGCCGGCGAGTACGACCTCGCCTTCGACGGCTGGTCCGTCAACCCTGACCCGGACTTCGTCATGTCGATCCACACCTGCGCCGCGCTACCGGCCAAGGCGAAGGAGTCCGCGGCGACCGACAACTTCATCTGCGACAAGCAGTACGACGCGCTCTACGCGAAGCAGCTGGCGGAGTACGACCCCGCCAAACGGGCCGACCTCGTGAAGCAGATGGAGTCGCGGCTGTACGACCTGGGGTACATGAATGTCATGGCGTACCCCAATGCCGTCGAGGCCTACCGCACCGACCAGATCAAGTCCATCACGACCATGCCCTCGGCCGCGGGCAACATCTACGGCCAGGACGGTTACTGGAGCTGGTGGTCGGCGGTCCCGGCAGCCGGCGCGTCGGGCGACTCGTCCGACGGCGGCGGCTCCACGGGAGTCCTCATCGGTGTCGGTGTCGCCGTAGTCGTCCTCGCCGGTGGCGGACTGCTGTTCGCCATGCGTCGTCGTTCCACCGCGGAAGACCGTGAATAGTCCATGAGCACAGAAAGCACTCCCGCGCTCGTGAAGGGCGCGGCGGGCGTGGACGCTGTGGGGACCGACGGCCCGGCTCCGGCCGGGCCGTCGGCCCGCAGTCCTCGCGCCCGCAGCACGACCGCTTATCTCCGCTACACGGCGGGCAAGCTGGCCGGTGCGGCCGTCTCGCTGTTCGCCGTGCTCGTCACCAGCTTCTTCCTCTTCCGTCTGATCCCCGGCGACCCGGTCAAGCAGATGACCGGTGGCCGGCAGGTCTCGACCGAACAGATCGCCGCGATGCGCGAGGAGTTCGGCCTGGACCTGCCCCTCTGGCAGCAGTTCACCGACTACTGCGGCAAGGCCCTGACCGGGGACTTCGGTACGTCGTACCAGTTCCGCGCGCCGGTCATGGACAAGATCACCGAGGCGCTGCCCGCGACGCTGCTGCTGACCGGCACGGCGTTCGTGATCTACACGGCGATCGGCATCTGGCTGGGTGCCAGGTCAGCGTGGCGCAACGGCTCGGCCGGCGACCGCTTCCACACCGCCTTCGCCCTGACGCTGTACTCGGTGCCCTCGTTCTGGCTCGGCCTGCTGCTGATCGTCACCCTGTCGGTCGGCATCGGACCCGTCCCCGGCATGTTCCCGACCGGCGGCATGGAGTCCGGCGACGAGAGCGGCTTCGCCTACGTCCTGGACGTGGCCCACCATCTCGTCCTGCCGGTCGTCACCCTCGTCGCCGTCGAGTACGCGCGCACCCTGCTGGTGATGCGCTCCTCGCTGCTCGACGAGATGGGCAGCGACTACCTCACGACGGCACGCGCGAAGGGGCTCCGGGACGACCTGGTGCGTCGGCGTCACGCCGTCCCGAACGCGATGCTCCCGACGGTGACCCTGCTCTTCGTCAACCTGGGCAACACCGTGGCGGGCGCCATCCTGGTCGAGACGGTGTTCTCCTGGCCGGGTCTGGGCGGACTGTTCTACCAGGCCCTGAGCGTGCCCGACCTGCCACTGGTGCAGGCGCTGTTCTTCATCTTCGCCGCCGCGGTGATCCTGATGAACACGCTCGCCGATGTGATCTATCCGCTCCTCGATCCCCGGGTGGGCCGATGACGACCACGACAGACGCCGCACGGATCGCCGGCCCGCGCGCGCTTGCCTGGGCCCGCCGCCGCCAGGCCGCGGCCCGCTTCTGGCAGCAGTACCGCGGCCACCGCACGGGCGTGGCCGGCCTCGTCGTCCTCGCGGTGATCGCCCTGACGGCGCTCTCGGCGCCGCTGCTGGTCGGCGCGGGCTCGCAGAGCGTCACCGCCGCTCCGGGCGGTCCGCTGGAATCTCCGAGCGCCGAGTTCCCCCTGGGCACCGACCAGTTCGGCCGCAGTCTGCTCGCCCTGCTGGTGTGGGGGACGCGGGTCTCGCTGACCGTCGGTCTGCTGGCCGCGTTCCTCTCGGTGGCCATCGGGACCCTGGTGGGCATCACGGCCGGCCACTTCAAAGGCTGGTACGGCAACGTCGTCATGCGGATCACCGACTGGTTCCTGGTGATGCCGACGCTGGTGCTCGCCATCGCGCTGGCCACCGTGCTCTCGCGTTCGCTCTGGACGACGATCCTCGCCATCGGGGTGACGACCTGGCCGACGACCGCGCGGCTCGTGCGGGCGCAGACGCTGTCCGTGGAGTCCCGTCCGTACATCGAGCGCTCCAAGGCGCTCGGCGGCGGGCACGGCCACATCATGTCCCGTCACGTCCTGCCCAATGTGATGCCGCTGGTGCTCGCGCAGACCACGCTGGTGATCTCCACCGCCATCCTCACCGAGGCGACCCTCGCCTTCCTCGGGCTGGGCGATCCCACGATCGTCTCCTGGGGCGGGCTGCTCCAGGACGCCCGTGAGGCCGGGGCCGTCAGCTCCGGCAACTGGTGGTACCTCGCCCCGCCCGGACTCGCCATCGCGGTCGTCGCCCTCGCGTTCACGCTGTGCGGCCGCACCATCGAGTCCGTGCTCAACCCCAAGCTGGGGGTGTCCCGTTGACCGCCGTCAAGACCGAGAGCGTTCCGAAGCCGGAGACCGGGCAGCCGTTGCTCGACGTCCGGAACCTGCACGTCACCTACGGTTCCGGGGCGTCGGCCGTCCCTGCCGTCCGGGGTGTCGACCTGCGGGTGGAGGCGGGCCGGAAGCTCGGCATCGCCGGGGAGTCCGGCTGCGGGAAGTCGACGCTGGCGCTCGCCCTGCTGCGCCTCCTGCCCGCGTCCGCGACCCTGAGCGGCGAGATCCTGCTCGACGGTGAGGACGTCCTCACCATGAAGTGGGGGCGGCTGCGGGCCGTGCGCTGGGCGGGGGCGTCGATCGTCTTCCAGGGCGCGATGCACTCGCTGAACGCCGTGCACCGCATCGGGGACCAGATCGCCGAACCGATCCTGCTGCACAGCAAGGCGTCCCCGGCCGCCGCCCGTCGGCGCGCCGGTGAGCTGCTGGAGCAGGTGGGGCTGCCGGCCGCGCGCGCGGACGCCTATCCGCACGAGCTGTCCGGCGGGCAGCGCCAGCGTGTGATGATCGCGATGGCACTGGCCTGCGACCCTCGGCTGATCATCGCCGACGAGCCCACGACCGCCCTCGACGTGATGATCCAGGCGCAGATCCTGCGGCTCATCGAACAGCTCGTCAGTGACCAGGACCTCGGTCTGATCATGATCAGCCACGACCTGGCGGTGCTCTCCGACACCTGTGACCGGCTGGCGGTGATGTACGCCGGACGGGTCGTCGAGGAGGGCCCGGCCGACCAGGTCTACGAGAACGCCAGGCACCCCTACGGCAGCGCCCTGTCGGCCGCCTTCCCCCGTATCGGGGACCCCGCGTCCCGGCACGCGCCACGGGGTCTGCCCGGGGATCCGCCGGACCCGTCCGCGCTGCCCTCGGGCTGTACGTTCCATCCGCGCTGCACGGCGGCGCTGGACTCCTGCGCCACCGAGGACCAGGTGCTGCGGCCGGCCGGTCCGTCCCGGCGTGCCGCCTGTGTGCTGGTGGAGCCGGAGGCCACGGCCGCGCCCGTTCCGCCCGACGGCGCCGAGGAAGCAAGGAGCACATCATGACCACCACCACTCCTCTGCTCAGCGCGGAGGGACTGAAGGTCACCTTCCCCGGCCGGCCCGGTGCCGCCACGGCGCGCGCGGTGGACGGCGTCGACCTGGACATCCGGCCCGGCGAGATCGTCGCACTGGTCGGCGAGTCCGGCTGCGGCAAGACGACGCTCGCCCGGTCCCTGCTCGGCCTGGTCCCGCCCACCTCGGGGCGGGTCACCTTCGGCGGCGAGCCGCTGGACTACGCGGGCCGGGCGCTGAAGGCGTACCGCAAGCGGGTGCAGCTGGTGCTCCAGGACCCCAGTGGTTCCCTCAACCCCCGTCACACGGTGTACGACGCGGTGGCGGAGGGCCTGCGCATCCACGGGTACACGGGGGACGAGGGGGCGGCCGTGTCCGGGGCGCTGGCGCGCGCGGGGCTGCGGCCTCCGGAGCGCTTCCTCCTGCGGTATCCGCACGAGCTGTCCGGCGGGCAGCGTCAGCGCGTCGTGATCGCGGGCGCCCTGGTCCTGGAACCCGAGCTGATCGTGGCGGACGAGCCCGTGGCCTCGCTGGACGCGTCCGTCCGCGGCGAGATCCTGGCGCTGCTGCTGAAGCTGCGTGACGAACTGGGCCTGTCGGCCCTGGTGGTGACGCACGATCTGGGACTGGCGTGGAACATCGCGGACCGGGTCGCGGTGATGTACCTGGGCCGGATCGTGGAGACGGGTGACGTGGAGCAGATCCTGACGGCTCCCCGGCACCCGTACACCCAGGCCCTGCTGTCCGTGCTGCCGGAGGCGGACGGGGAGCCGGTGATCCTGACGGGCGAGCCGCCGGACCCCTCGAAGGTCCCGTCCGGCTGTCGCTTCCACGCCCGCTGCCAGGTGCTCGCCTCGGGTGAGGCGGAGCGGGCGGGCGTGGCGGACGCGTGCCGCACGAAGGACCTGCCGGTGCTGGAGGGGGGCGGCCGTACCCAGGTCGCCTGCCACTGGGTGGCGGCGGAGACGGCCCGGGCGGTCTAGAGCGGGGCGTGGTGGATCGCTCCGGACAGTTCGGCCAGGGGCCGGCCCGTGCCGCCCCAGCGGTGCTGGATGATCTCGGCGGCGATGGACACGGCCGTCTCCTCGGGTGTACGGGCTCCGAGATCGAGGCCGACGGGTGAGGCGAGGCGGGCGAGCCCCGCCTCGTCCACCCCGGCCTCCCGCAGCCGGGCGAGCCGGTCGGCGTGGGTCCGGCGGCTGCCCATCACCCCGATGTACGCGGCGGGGGACCGCAGCGCCGCGGCGAGCAGCGGCACGTCGAACTTCGGGTCGTGGGTCAGGACGCAGACGACCGTGCGCGCGTCCACCGGGGTCGAGGCCAGGTAGGTGTGCGGCCAGGCGCAGACGACCTCGTCCGCCGTGGGGAAGCGTTCCCGGGTGGCGAAGGCCGGACGGGCGTCGCACACGGTCACGCGGTAGCCGAGGAAGGACCCGATCCTCGCGGTGGCCGCGGCGTGGTCGATGGCGCCGAAGACGAGCATGCGGGGTGCGGGGGCGTAGGTCTGGACGAAGACGGTGACGTCCTGCATCCGGCGTTCACCGTGCGCGCCGTACCGGATGGAGCCGGTGGCTCCCTGGGCGAGCAGTCCGCGCGCGTCGTCGGTGACGGCGGCGTCGAGCCCCTCGTCGCCGAGGGAACCGTCCGCCCGGCCGTCGCGGACCAGCAGCCCGGCACCCCGGCGCGCGGCTCCGGACACCACGGTGGCGAGCGCGACGGGCTCCCCGGCGGCGACGGTGCCGACGAGTACCCGCAGTCCTTCCCGGTCCGCAGGCGCGACGCAGGGCCGCACCAGGACGTCGATCGTGCCACCGCAGGTCAGCCCGGCGCCGAAGGCCTCGTCGTCGCTGATGCCGTAGGTCCGCAGCTCCGTCCGGCCCGTGGTGAGGGTCTCCGTGGCGACCTCGTAGACATCGCTCTCCACGCACCCCCCGGAGACGCTGCCCGCCACCGCGCCCGAGGCGGTCACCGCCATCGTGGCGCCCGGGGCCCGGGGCGCGCTGCCCCGCACCGCGACGACGGTGGCGAGGGCGAAGGGTGTACCGGCGGTCAGCCAGTCGCTCAGTTCCGGCAGCAGCTCACGCACGTGCGGACTCCTCCTGGGCCGACGGCCCCTGCCCACGAGGATGCCCCGGCGCCGGCCCGCGCACCACAGGGCGGCGTCAGGACCGTTCGTACGCCTCGATCAGCTCGCTCGACCGCTTGACGTCGGCGGCCATCGCCACGAGCAGGTCGTCGATCGACTCGAACTTCAGCATGCCGCGCACGTAGGCCAGGAAGTCCACGGCCACGTGAAGTCCGTACAGGTCGAGACCGACGCGATCGATGGCGTACGCCTCGACGGTCCGCTCCGTGCCGTCGAACTGCGGGTTCGTGCCGACGGAGATCGCGGCGGGCATCGCCTCGCCGTTCACCGTGAGCCAGCCGGCGTAGACGCCGTCGGCGGGGATGGCGGTGTGCGGCAGGGTCTCCACGTTCGCCGTGGGGAAGCCGAGCTCACGACCGCGCTGGGCACCACGCACCACGACGCCCTCGACGCGGTGCGGGCGGCCGAGGATCTCCGCGGCCCCCGCGACGTCGCCCTCGGCGATCAGGCGGCGGGTGAGCGTCGAGGAGAACGGCTCGCCGCCGCCCGCTTCGCCGCTGACGTAGAGGTCGATGACCTCGGTGCCGTAGTCGTACGTCGCACCGAGTTCGGTGAGGAACGTGACGTCGCCGGCCGCGCGGTGTCCGAACCGGAAGTTGGGGCCTTCGATGACCAGCTTCGCGTGGAGCTTGTCGACGAGGACCTTCACGATGAAGTCGGCGGGCGAGAGCTGCGAGAACGCGGCGGTGAACGGCAGGATCAGCACCGCGTCCACCCCGAGCCCGGCCATCAGCTCGGCACGGCGCTGGTGCGGTGCGAGCAGCGGCGGGTGCGTGCCGGGGCGGACGACCTCGCTGGGGTGCGGGTCGAAGGTGACGACGACCGAGGGGACGCCGAGCTCCCGCGCCCGCTCCACGGCACGGCCGATGATCAGCTGGTGTCCGCGGTGCACCCCGTCGTAGGACCCGATGGTGACGACGCTGCGTCCCCAGTCCTCAGGGATGTCCTCCAAGCCACGCCAGCAGTGCACTCTGACCGCTCCTCGCCCGAACCTGTGTACGTGTGTATGTCCATTACGCAGGTCTAAGACTGCCATGCTCACGTCCCGCGGCCTGCATCGGCATGGGGATCGCGGGCCGTGGTCCGCCGGGTGCCTCGAGGGCGAGCCGGGCTGCGGGCCCCACCACGGTGGCCCATTCCTGGGGGGCGTCCGTCAGCCACCGGGAGACGAGGGCGGCGAATCCGGGAAGGTCCCGGGCGAGTTCGGCCAGCCCCCGGTCGAAACGGCCCGCGCCCTCCGCCGTCCGGGCGAGGAGCGTCCCGGTGCGGTGCACCAGGGCCCGGGTGCGGGCTTCGGGACGGAGTCCGCAGCCCGCGGCGGCTGCCCGCAGCAGGGCGTCGAGGACCTCGGGGTCCCTTCCGGTGTCCTGCTCGAAGTCCAGCAGGACCTCCAGCAGCTCGGCCCGCACCGGCCGCGAAGCGGAGGTTCCCGGAGCGGCGAGCACCCGGGCGAGCGCGGCGCGCACGGGCGGCGGCGCCGGGTTGTCGCGCAGCAGGCCCGTCATCAGGGGCAGGAGCAGCGCCCGGGCGGCGGGGCTGTGCTCCAGCCTGAGGTCCACGTAGGAGGCGGCCTGCGCCGCGGCGTCCGGGCCCGGCCGGCTGTCGATGAAGCAGCGCACGAGCCCTGGGGCGTGGAGTGCGAGGGCGGGGGTGTCCAGGGCGGCCATGTCCCGCAGCACCCCGTCGGCGGCCTCCCCGGGCAGCGACAGGCGGGCCCGCAGCGCGGCGAGCACCGGCTCGGGGTGCTCGGGGAAGACCTCGGTGAGCAGGGCCACCGGCAGCCGGGGGTCGCCAGCGGCGAAGACTCTCAGGGCCTGCGGGAGGTGACGGCCTCCTGTCCCCGGATCGCGTACGAGGACGGTGAGCGCCTGGGCGTGCAGGACGGCGTCGTCCGGCCGGGCCAGCAGGGTGAGCGCGGCACGGCGCAGCAGGGCGCGGTCGGAGTCATGGAGGGTGCGGGCGGCGGTGAGCGGGAGGTGCACGGCCGCGGTGGCGCGCCGCGCGGGCCGCTCCTCGTCGCGCGCCCAGCGGTCCAGAGCTCTGCACAGCGCCGCCGGCTCGTCCTCGGCGAGGGTGGCGAGCAGTTCGGCGGCCCGCGGATGGGGGGTGTCGACGAGCGCCTCGGTGAGGTCGTCCACGGCGAGGTCCCGCCTGGCGTACAGGAGGGCCTGGGCGGCGGCGGCCACGGTGAGCCGCATCGGCACGCCCTCCTCGGCGGGCAGCGGACTGTCGTCCGTGAACCAGCGGCACAGCAGCGGCTGGACGGTCCCGGGGCGGGCGGCCAGCCGCCGGGCCACCGCGTCGAGGTAGCGTTCCCCGCCGTCCGGGCGGGGGGCTCCGTCGGCCGGCAGGAGGCGTCGCAGCAGGTCGATCCGGTCCTCCTCGGGCAGCCGGACACGGCGCCAGAACCACGGCCCGAACTCCGCGTAGGGGCCGAGGGCGTCGGGCCCGCCACCGGACTGGGAACGCCGGGTGATCCGCCCTGCCAGCACCCGGAGCACCCCGAGGCAGGGCCGGGCGTCCGGAACCCTCAGGAGGCTCTCGCGAAGCAGATGGGCAGCCCACCACGCGGCGTCGGTGTGCCGCTGCCGCGTGCCGGGCGCCAGGCGGTCCATCGCCTCGATCAGGTCGGCCATCCGGTGGGCCAGCGCCGCGTGCCCCTGGCGCCGCTCCAGCAGGAGCATCGCCTGGAGCACGGGGCCGGTGCGGTGACGCGGCACGGGGAGGTTCCGGGGCTCGGCCGGGTCCTGCGGAGGCTCGGGCACCACCGGCGCGCCGTCCGTGTGCCAGCGGTGGACCAGCGAGTACAGCGCCGCGTCCAGGTCGAGGTGCGCGCCCTGCACCCAGTCGCCCAGCTCCTCGTGGGCGAACCGGTAGCCCGCTCCCGCCGGGACCAGCAGCCCCTCGGTGAGGACCGCCGAGGCCCACCCGGTGCGCCAGGGGAAGATCTCCTCGAAGGACGCCCGGTCCAGCTCGCCCTGTCCCGGGCCGAGGCAGCGCCTGGCCGCCTCGTGGACCTGGCCGGCCACCTTCGCCGCCAGCCGGCGGACGGCCGTGCCCCGGAGCGCGGGCTCCGCCTGCGCCCCGATGCGGACGGCGATGCGGACGCAGGCGAGGTCCAGGTGCGCGGCGAAGACCTCCTCCGTGCCGGGACGCCCGGGGACGTCGGGGGGCAGCGCAGCCCGCACCTCGGCCAGCAGGCGCAGGGTGAGGGGATGCCGGTCGTGGCCGGGTTCGATCGCGCCGGGCGGGATGCCGTACCGCTCCCGCGCCAGCTCGGCCTGTTCCGCCGTGAGGTCGCCGAGCCGGACGGCCGGCGGCATGCCCCTGGCCGGCCGCTCCGGGCGGTGCAGGGCACCGGGCGGGTACAGGGCGCCCGCGGTCTCCCAGTGTTCGGGGCGGCAGGCGACGAGCAGGCGCACCTCATGGGCCCGGAGCCACTCCGCGCTCGCCGCGGCCCAGCCGGCGAAGCGGTGGGCCAGCAGGGGCGGCATCTCCTCCGGGCCGTCCACGACGACGAGCAGCGCCCTTCCGGACGCCGAGGCGAGGCGCGCCACCCGTTCCGGGGTGGCCGCCTCCATGTCGCCGCGGGCCCCCGCGGCGGTGAGGATCCGGCCGGAGCGCCCCAGGGTCCGGGTCATCGCGTCGGCGACCGAGCTGTCGTCGGCGAGCAGATCGGCTCCGCGCAGCCAGAGCGTCAGGGCGGGGACCGGGCCGCGGGCCCGGCGGGCGGCCAGGGCGGCGAGTTCCGT
>Ga0164306_10000903_pt1 | contig 12694 bp, 9 predicted proteins | sample Whisoiple_242_MG_FD_110213 | JGI IMG/M metagenome (GOLD analysis project Ga0164306, IMG submission 110213) | Soil microbial communities amended with fresh organic matter from upstate New York, USA - Whitman soil sample_242_MG | ecosystem: Environmental > Terrestrial > Soil > Unclassified >... | reverse complement strand
TGGCATGGCGGCGGCTGGCGTGGCGGTGGCTGGCGCGGCGGCGGTTGGGGCTGGGGCGTTGGGCCCGGGTTCGCGCTCGGACTCGGCCTGGGCGCCGCTCCATATTACGCGTACGGCGGCCCCTACTATGGCTCCTACGCCTATGGCGGGGACTGCGTAATGCGCAGGCGGGCCGTGATCAACCGTTGGGGTCACCGCGTGTGGCGATGGGTACGCGTCTGTTACTGAGCGTTCGAAGCAACAAAAAAGGCAAACGGCCGGGCTTGCCCGGCCGTTTATGTCTTGTCGAATGCCACACGCCGAATTGCTGACGCGCGACTGACTAGCGATGCGTCGAGCTCATCTGGCTGGTCGGATTGACCGGGAAGTCGCCGCGCAATTTGGCATCTGCGACGGACGAATAGTTCGACCAGGCCGAGATAACCAGCGCTATCAGGCAAGCAGTGACAAGGAGCATACGCATTTGACATCTCCCTTTTCTGCTGCAAAGGCGATCGAATTCAGAGCCCTTTGCGTTTTCTGGTCGGACCATATGCGCATCGTCAATCCGCGCTGTGCTCGTCATCACAAAAAAGCGTTTTGCTGAACTGGATCCCCGCCCGTCTCCAATATCAGACGTGCCATTTCCACCGGGCCGGCTCGGTTAACTGCTCCTTTTTTAATTAAAACCGACACCAATTCTCTTACGGGTTCCACACGGACCATCAGTAAGGATGGCCTCCGATCAGGATACCTCTTTTGCCTCGGGGGACTCGCATGGATAAGCCGGAGCAGCACGCACGCCGCGCGGATATCTTGAATTTTCCGCACATGTCGCGGAAAGACGAACAATTGTTGCAGACCGTTCTCAACAATATGTCCCAGGGCGTCCTGATGTTCGATTCAGAAACACGCCTAATATTCTGCAATAAACGTTACATAGAATTGTACGCACTCTCTTCGGAAATCGTTAGGCCCGGCTGCTCTCTTCGCGATCTTCTCAGGCACAGAATCGAGCGCGGCAGCTTCTCGGGCGATCCGGACGAATACACTGCACGGCTTGCCGAAGGCATCGCCGAGGGCAAGACTTTCAACAACATCGTCAATTTGCCGGACGGCCGCGCGGTTTCCGTTGTCAACAAACCCGTCGCCGGTGGCGGCTGGCTCGCGACCCACGAGGATGTGACCGAGCGTCAGCGTTCCGAAGAGCGCATTGCGCACATGGCGCGGCATGACGCCTTGACCGACCTGCCCAACCGCATGCTGCTGCTGGAACAGCTCAATCACGAAATCAAACGCGTCAAGCGCGGTGAATGCCTGGCGGTTCTCTGTCTCGATCTCGATCAGTTCAAAAGCGTTAACGATGCCCTTGGCCATCACATCGGCGATGAGCTGCTGAAGCTCGTCGGCGAGCGATTGCGTCGATGCACGCGCGAACTTGATATCGTTGCGCGCATGGGCGGCGATGAGTTCGCCATCATCATGACGCAGATGGAGCAGGCAGCGGACGCTGCGACGCTCTCGAAGCGCATCCGCGACTCGGTCATCAAGCCTTACCAGGTCGAAGGGCATCAGATCGTCACCGATATCAGCATCGGAATTTCAGTTGCACCGATGGATGCCGTCGAATCTGACGAGCTTCTGCGAAACGCAGACATGGCCCTCTACGACGCGAAGGCCGACGGGCGCGGCACCTTCCGCTTCTTCGAGCCCGAGATGAATACGCGCATGAAGGTGCGCCGCGAGCTGGAGATGGACCTGCGCAAGGCGCTCGCCAGCGAGCAGTTCGAACTCTATTACCAGCCCCTCGTCGTCCTGGAGACGAACGAGGTCAATGGATTTGAGGCGCTGCTGCGGTGGAATCATCCGACGCGTGGGCTCGTGTCGCCAGCCGACTTCATTCCGATTGCCGAGGAAACGGGGTTGATCGTTCCACTCGGCGAATGGGTCCTCAAGGCGGCATGTGATGAGGCCGTGAACTGGCCCGAGCACATCAAGGTTGCGGTCAATCTTTCGCCTGCTCAGCTCAACTGCCGCAATCTCGTCAGCATGGTCAACGCGGCGCTGAACGAATCCGGAATGAAGCCGCGCAAGCTGCAACTCGAGATCACCGAAACCGTGCTGCTCCAGAATACATTCACAACGCTCGCGACGCTGCACGAGCTTCGCAAAATGGGCGTTCAGATTGCGCTCGATGACTTCGGTACCGGCTATTCCTCGCTCAGCTATCTGCGCAGCTTCCCCTTCGACAAGATCAAGATCGATCGCTCCTTCATTCAGGACCTCTCGAATGGTGCGGAGCCCCTGGCAATCGTCAACGCGGTCGCCGGCCTCGCCAAGTGCCTCAACATGACGTCAACGGCGGAGGGGGTGGAAACACAACAGCAGATGGACGTTTTGCAGGCGATCGGCTGCACCGAGATGCAGGGTTACCTGTTCAGCCATGCGCGTCCGGCGCACGAAATCCGACAGTTCTTCTCTCAGACTCCGGCGCGCAAAGCCGGAGCCGCCTGATACCAGTATAGCTTGGCGAAATTGCCCGCCCGGCGAAAGCCCGGCGGGCTTTTTCTTTGCCTCGGGCCCGCGTCTGCAAAAAATCAAGCCCGCCTCAACGAAAAATCCAGACGGCCTTCAAGGTCGCGGAAGAGCAACAGGCTATCTGCAAGGCTGCGCGCGGGTACTGGTGTTTGAATGAAAGACCGTGTCACAAGGATCGCCGCCATTTGCCTCGATATCGGCATCATCGTGTTGGTATTTGTATCTTTGTTTTGGAAATGGCCTGCAATCAAGGCACAGGAAAATTCGCCATCCGCGATCCCTCACGTGCACGCTCACGGGCAGCGGTGACCCGGGCCCCGGAGAGAAGCGAGGTCACATGATAACGCGCATTTTTGGAATCGCATGGCTATGCGTTTTGGCGCTTGTTTCGACGCCGGCCGGCAGCCAGACCGCGGCGCCGCAGCCTGAATGGATCAATGCGTTGCGTGACGGCGGATACGTGATCATCTTCCGTCATGGCGCGACCTATCAGGACCAGGCCGACACCGATCCCCTCAACCCGAGCAACGTTGCCAAGCAGCGCCAACTCAACGACGACGGCCGGACGCTGGCAAAATCGATTGGGGAATCGTTGCGCAAACTCAGGATACCTGTCGGCCAGGTTCACAGCAGTCTTTTCCAGCGCGCTGTCGATACCGGCACGCTGATGGGATTTGGAGACGTAACGGCCTCCGCCGACTATACCGAGGGAGGACTCGTGGTCACGCCGATCGAAAACAATCGCCGTGCAGCGGCCTTGCGAAAGATAGCCGGAACAACGCCTCCCCCCGGGACCAATATCATCGCGGTCACCCACAAGCCCAACATCCTCGACGCTTTCGGCAAAGACTGGTTCGAGGTGCGTGAGGGCGAAGCTACGGTGTTCAAGCCTGATGGCAACGGCGGTTACAGGCTGGTCGCTCGTATCCAGGCCGGCGACTGGAGCAAGCTTGCACAGGCAATGGACTGAAGCCGTGCGGCGGACGTTCTGGCTTGCTACTCGACCACTTCGTCGGCCATCGCGATCAGGTTCGGCGGCACGGTCACGCCAAGTGCTTTTGCCGTCTTAAGATTGATCGCCAGCTCATATTTTGTCGGCGTCTGTACCGGGAGGACCTCCGGTTTCTCACCCTTGAGGATACGATTCACGTAACTCGCAGCCCCACGCCATTGATCGATCTGATCCGGACCGTACGAGATCAGGCCTCCATCGGCTGAAAAATATCTATACGGATAGATTGCCGGCAATTGATGTCGCGCGGCCAGAGAACTGATCAATTTCCGGTTCGCAATCGTTTTCGGGTGAGGAAAAACGATAAGACCGGAATTCGGCTGGTCGTTGTACGAAACGATCGCACGTTCAATGTCATCCCGAATATCGACGACGCTGACGGAAATTCCGACAGATGGCGCGACCTGCTGAGCCGCATCCAGAAACGATGCATGGGGCTTTGCGTCTGGCATGGACAGCGCGCCGACACGCTTCAGATTGGGCGCAATCTCCTTGAGCACCTCGAGCCACTTGCCACCTATCGCCGGCTCGAAATTCTGAAAACCGGTCATATTGCCGCCCGGACGCGCAAGGCTGGCAACAAGGCCGGTTTCGACCGGCTCCGAAATCTGGGTGAATACGATCGGAATGGTCTTCGTCAATCGGTGAAGTTGCGCCAGCACTGGATCGCTCGTGGCGACGATGACATCCGGCGAAGATTGCACCGTTTCCATCGTGAGCTTCCTGGCTTCTTCGGTGTCGCCCGCCCCCCACCGATAGTCTATGCGGATATTGCGATCGGGGTTCCAGCCGAGGTCCGCAAGCGATTTCAGGAAAACGGCAATGCGCGCTTGCCCAGCTTTGTCGCTCTCTGTGTAAGACCCAAGGAGTATGCCAATGCGCGGTACGCGCTCACCCTGCTGCGCTCTCGCAACAAGCGGCCACACGGCCGCAGCGCCAAGAAACGTGACGAACGCGCGCCGCCGCATATCTGCTCCCGCTTCGGATACCAACACTATCGGTTCAACTCCTTCTGACCTTACCGGCACAGCTCCATCATGATGCGACGAGCAATACTGCGCAGGCCATCGTCGGAGAATCCACGAGCGCTCGCAACCACTCCGAGCACGTTGTTGAGAATTTCGTCCGGCTTTACGGACGGGATTTTGGGATCTTGCAGGAATTTCCCTAACCCATCCACAAACTCTCCGGCGCCATCTTTTAACCGTCCGACAACCTGCGGGAAACTTTTCTTCGGATTCTGGAAAAAGTCATTGAGCGCCAGAACGAACTTCTCGGCATCGGCTTCCGACGCGACAACCTTGCCTGAAAGTTCGTCGTTCAAATCTTTATTCACCCTTTGCGCGGGGGCAGCCAGTCCCAGCAAGCCGCCGAGCGCATCCTGAACCTCGCCAGACGACAGTATGAATGAGTGATGCAGAATGCCGGCCACGGTTTTGCGGTTGTCGCTGGGCAGTGTAGCTAGGTGGGTCGACCAAGCCGGGAGAACCTCGTCGCCCGCACCAAGTTTGTCCGTGATCGGTGAGTCCTGGGTCCTCGGATCGAAATTGGCATCGATGAGCTGCCAGTTTGTGCCGCAGATCGTCTGTTGGAGGGTGCGACCCAACGCAGCCTGAACGCCCCGGATGTTGAAGAATTTTTTGGCCAGATCGTCCGGCAAGTCCGCCACGAGTTGCTTGCAAACGTCGCGCCCAAGCTTGAGTTCATCCAGGCTAAAGCCCAGGCGTGTCGCGTAACGAACCCGTCCATTCCGATCCGGTTCGGGCGGATTGTATGGATCAGCGCCTTCCTTGCTTGGATAATCCTGTATTGCAAAGTCACCGGTCCCCAACGGCGTGCGGACCGTGTTGAATGTGTCCTGCCCCAACCAGTTCAGTGCATAGCTGGAGGGCAGCGAAGAAAGCGTCTTGATAATGTCAATTTTGTTTTCACCCAGATGGTTGAGCAATGACTCCCCCTCAAACCATCGATGGAGCTGTCCTCCGTAACCGTAGAACGGCGTCGCAACCGTGATCGCCCGGTTCATTCCGTCGAGCCGGTGCCCGCCGGTCCGCAAGATCAGATTGACGACCATTCCCCCGAAGCTGTGGCCCACGAGGGTGTAGTTTGTCAGCGGACCGCTGTTGCCCAAACGTTCGTTGAGGCGAGGCAAAAATTTGTTCAGGAAAAACGCGGCAATATCGCCAAGAGGCCGCCGCCAATCCCAACCGAAGACAAGCAAACCAATCTTGTTGGCTTGGCACCAATCCGCGAAATCATCGTAAGGCGTTACACCCGCAAACTTGATGCAGCCGTGGGCGACGATTATTCGATTTTCTTCGTCGTGATAGAACCCATCCGCCTCCTTGTGCATTTTGAGCTTGAGCGCGTTCAGTTCGGGATGACCGAAAGTCCACGCACTCAACCAGACTTCTTGACCGTCGTAGTCAAAACTTTGCGGCGTAGAGATATTGGGGTTGTAAGGCGTTTTTGCGCGCAGCAGGCTCGATGCCAGGCCGCCCGGGAAAAAAATGATGGTCTGGCTTTGTGGCGGACGATCTTTGAGGAATTCAGTGATCGCTTCGTCCAGAAACCGGAGTTGCTCACTGTCCCTGGTTTCCTGATAATTCATGTCAGCCTCCACAAGATGCACAGGGCACAATATAGATTAGGCGCCGCGCAAGTGACAAAAGGACGCGAGCATGGGTTAGGCCGCCGATGTCTAGGTGGGAATGGTTGATATCCAGCGTCTATTTGATGACGCGGTCGGCGACCTCGAGCACGCCGGCGGGAACGGCAAGGTCCATGAGCCGGGCCGTCCTGAGATTGATGACAAACTCGAATTTGCTCGGCCCTTGCACCGGCATGTCGCCGGGCTTCTCGCCTTTGAGAATGCGATCAACGTAATCGGCCGCGCGACGGTACTGATCAATCATGTCGGGGCTGTAAGCGCACAGACCGCCGTCCGCCGCGAAAAAGGGACTATAGTATATGGCCGGCAGCTTGAGTTTCGCCGCAAGGGCGATAATTCGCTCGCGAAAGATCGCTGAGTAGGCGCTTGGCGTGACGATCAGACCGCTATTCGCATTGCCTGCGAATTCGGTGATGGCACGTTCCATCTGCATCGCGTCACGCGCATCTATCGCGGTTACATCCACGCTGAGTGAAGGTGCCGCTTTCTCAATCGCAGTCACCAGGCTTCTCCACGAAAATCGCGTAGGATCGCGGAGCACAGCGACACGTGTGACATTTGGCGCGATCTTCCTGAGCAGTTCCAGCCACTTTGCACCAATGCTCGGTTCGAACTCGATAAAGCCGGTGAAATTGCCACCCGGCTTTTCCATGGTCGCGATCAGTCTGCGATTGACCGGATCGCTGGTGGCCATGAAGACGACAGGTACAGTGCTGGTCACCTCTTGCAGCGCGCTCGCACTGGATCCGCTCACAGCCAGAACAACCTCCGGATTGGCGGCAAGCAGTTCTCGCGCAAATCGTCGGTAAAGATTTTCGTCATTGGCCCAGCGGTATTCGATCTTCAGATCGTTGCCGGGTTTCCAGCCATGATCCGTCAGACCGCGCTCGAACGCCGACGACCAGACGGTCGATTGCGAATCGCTTTCGGCGATGCTCATGAGGGCGCCAATCCGCCTGACGCGAAGGGCTTGCTGCGCGCGCGCGGCAAGCGGCCACGTGGCCGCAGTCCCGCCGAGTAATGTGATGAACTCGCGCCGCCTCATAGAGACCCCCAGCCCGCAAGTAACACTCTACCGGGACATCTCGGTATGCCGGAAGGGGGAGAAGGCAAACCAGTCAAAAAAGGTGGAAAATGACTTTAATACAAACAGCTTAGGCGCCATCCAAGCCAAGTGAAATCAGCGGTTTGCGTTATTCGATGACCTCGTCGGCGGTCGCGAGCAGGGTCGGCAGGACACTGAGGCCCAGCGCTTTGGCGGTCTTGAGATTGAGCACAAATTCAAATTGCGTCGGCTGCATCACCGGCATGTCCGCGGGGTTCGCGCCTTTGAGAATCTGACCAATGTACAGACCGGCCTGACGATACATCCAGCTGATGCTTGGCCCGTAACTCAGCAGTCCGCCGGCAACTGCGAACTGACGCACGAAATATACGGCGGGCAAGGTGTGCCGCTCGGCGAAGGTGACGATCTGTTCGCGGCGATCAAGAAGGATCGGATCTGTCGCAATGAAAAACGCGTCGGCCTTGGCCTCGAGAAGTTTTTCGAACGCGACGTCGATCTCGTGTGCGTTGCCGGCCTTCAGCGCGATGGTTTCAAGACCCAGCTTCCGTGCGCCGTCCTCTGCATCCGCCTGCTCAGCGCTCGCGGTCGGATTGCTTGGATTCATCACCAAGGCAACGCGAGAGACCTTGGGAGCAACTTGTCGCAACAGCTCTATGCGCTTTGCGCCAATCATCGATGTCAGCAGGCTTACGCCAGTCACATGCCCGCCCGGCCGATTGAGACTTGCCACTAGTCCGAAGCGAACCGGATCAGATCCGATCGTGAAAACGACCGGCACTTTGCCCGCCCCTTGAGCGGCTTTCGCTGAAGCGACATCGCCTGTTGCCGCAATCGCGACAACGCCTTTGGCGATGAGTTCGGCCGCAAGACCCGGTAGCGCTTGATAATCACTCTTTGCCCAACGTTCCTCGATGCGCACGTTGCGACCTTCGACAAATCCGGCCTGCGCCAGACCTTCCCGAAAAGAGTCCGCGTTGAAGCGGTAAGTGTCGGGTGACGCGCTGTTCAGGAAACCGACAAGCGGCACGGTCGCGCTTTGCGACGGTGGCCCGGCCCCTTGCTGCGCGTGCGCGCCTAATGGCCACGCCGCCGCACCGCCGAGAAAAGTAATAAACTCGCGACGCCTCATGTCTCTCCGCCCCCGGAGTACAACGCGTCATCGTAGCGTGTCAGACCAGAGCCGTTAAGTAGCCGGATCAGGATGCCATCCGATGAGGGCCAGCATCACGAAAAATCCGACTACATAGGCAAGTGCAACGTGCCAGCCATGCCTGAGCCAAAGACCAACCGACTTTGCTTCCGGATACTGGTTTGACAGCGCAACGCCTGCCGACGAACCAAACCAGATCATCGAACCACCAAACCCGACCGCATATGCGAGGTAGCCCCAATCGTACCCGCCTTGCTTGAGGGCAAGGGCCGTCAGGGGAATGTTGTCGAACACCGCCGAGACGAAGCCGAGGCCCAATGCTGTCTGCCATGACGCGGCCGGCAATTCGTCGACGGGCATCATCGAGGCGGCGGTCACGAGCGCGAGGAGAAAGATCGTGCCCTTGAATGCTTCAGGCATCACGCTCCAATCCGGCCGCCGCAACGGCGCGGTTGCCAAAAGCACCGCCCACACTGAAAGCCCCAACACCGGCACGCGACCAAGCAATCCAGGAAACCGCAAATTGGTGACGATGTTCACCGCAAGTGCGACGACCAGTATCGCAGCGACGATGAAAACGCGCGTCCAGTCGATGACGAGCCCTTTGCGCGCATGTTTGCTGATCGGCGAATAGCGCTGCTGCTGCAATGAGGCCGGTACGGCAAAGAGCACCAGCGCCACAATCGCGGCGCAATAGGCTTCCAGCACGCTCAGCGCGCTGACACCGGACACCCACATCATCGTTGTTGTCGTGTCGCCGACCACGCTGCCCGAGCCCCCGGCGTTCGACGCGGCCACGATGGCTGCGAGGTAACCGATATGGACCCTGCCACCGAACACGTGGCGAGCGACCGTGCCACCAATGATCGCGGCCGCGATGTTGTCGAGGAAGCTCGACAGCACGAACACCATCACAAGCAGCACCAAACCGCCTTTCCAATCGTCCGGTAGCAGCGCCGGCATCTGGTCGGGAATGGCGCTTTCCTCGAAGTGACGCGACAGCAGCGCAAATCCCATCAGCAGAAGGAACAGATTGCTGAGGAGCGAAAACTCGTGGGCCAGATGCAAGCCGAGACCTGCCAGGCCAGCACCGTCCCGGAAGCCGGTGAAGGAGAGTTTGTAAGCGACAATGATGCCAAGACCGGTCAGCGCGATTGGCAAGGTATGTCGATGAAACAGCGCAATGCCGAGCAATGTCAGCGCGAAAAGAATGAAATCGAACGGGATTCCGAAAAAGAGAACCGGTTCAGCCAATGTGTTTCAAGAACGGCACCAAATCCAGGCCGTCCTCCCCTGCGATGCATGCGAGACACTGCATCGCATAGGTTTCATATAAAAATTTGCGATTTGCAATCCGCATCGGCGCTGAAACCGACGCGGACCGCCCGGAAAGCTAAGCCGCGACCAGTTTCAGTTTCTTCTTGTCCCGATTCGACTTTGCCTTGACCAGCGCAGCGTGGTCGATCGCCGTCTGTCCCGCATAGGCTATGGCAAATGAGGCGAGCGCATCGTCCATCGTTTCGCTTTTGCCCATATAACCTGCGATAAGGGCTGGATCGCCCGATCGCGCATGGGCCCGCGCAAGCGTACGACCGCACACGCGCGCGTAATCCGACAGTGCCTCCAATTCGCTGATTTCGCTGATCCCGCCGAGTCTGTGGTTCTTCAACGTGCGAACATAGAATTGACGCCCGGTTTCGTCGTCTTGCGTGTAACCAAGAAAAATGTCGCTCGCGGCCTGCATCATCTGCTGACCCTCCACGACACGTCGGCCCTGATGCCCGACATAGGCTATCCCGCCCCCAAGCCGTTCCAGCACCGACCGTTGCGCCTGCTTAAGCTGAAGGAAGAGAGGCTCGCTGTCGCCGGTCATCAGCAGCGCGATGTAGCAATACGTGCCAACAGACCCGACGCCGACGGCCTTGAACGCAAGGTCTACGATCTTGTGGCGGTCAAGGATGTGACGCCGATCGGTCCCGAGGCAGTCTCGATACATTGCAAAAATGCGGTTGATATCGAGTTTGTGCGCCAGGTGGGTGCTGGGGTCGAGATGGAATATCGCCGGCGGTTTGTCGGCAATGCGCAGCTCGCTCCCCGTGATCAGGCGCGGAAAGTTGTCATCCTTTTCGAGCCCTTCGCCGCGCGCCTTGCTGATGATTGTCGTCAGTTTGCGCCGCAGGGCTTTGTTACTGATCAACTTGAGTTGCTCTTCGAGATCGATGCGGCTGTGCCAGATCTCCAACGGTGACAGATTGAGAAGATTGAACATATGTTTTCGATAGGCCGACACGCTTGCCGCAGCCATTGCGCGAGCGCGGTTCTTGCTTTCGCCGTTCGCCAGAACTGCAACTGCGACACTCGCCGCCAGGCGCTTCAGGTCGACGGTGAAATCAACACCTGCGATTGTCTCGTCAAAGTCGTTGACGTCAAACAGGATGTTGTCTTCCGGGGTGATGAATGCACCGAAGTTCATCAAGTGGCTGTCACCACCGGCTTGAACCTTGATTCCGGGCACCGGCTGGTGTGCCAAGTCTGCTGCCATAACTGCGGCCGCACCGCGCAGAAATGCGAAGGGATTCTGCATCATGCGTGCGTAACGTTCGGGGACGAGTTCCGGAACGCGTTCCGCATCGCTTTCGGCGAGTATGGCCACGGCGTTTCTCGAACTCACGCCTTTCAGATCGGCGTGTCTCTCTCGTGCGACATGCTGCCGAAGTTTTTTGCCCTGACCGAACCTCTCGGCACGCGTCCCCAGATTCACGGCTCGCAACTCTACTGACAGCGGCATTTTGTTTTCTCCACGATACAGCCCGTCGCGAAAAGGTTACGCGGCGCCCAGGAAGGCCTGTTGCAACTGCGCGTGCTGCGCGAGGCTATTAAGGTGCCAACTATTGCGCGATTGGCCGGAAGGCCAATAAATCCTGCATAAACATTACCTAACCACCGGAATGGGCTCCGGGTTCACGCCCGCTTGCCGGCCTCATGAAGGGAAGCAATCGCGCGCGGCAAGGTGACGCTGATTTCCGTGAACTCGCCGGGCCGCGTCTCTACCTCGATCGATCCGCCGTGTTGCTTGACGATAATGTCGTGGCTAATGGAGAGGCCCAGGCCGGTCCCCTCGCCCGCCGGTTTCGTCGTGAAGAACGGATCGAATATCTTCTCCTTCACATCGGGCGGAATGCCGGTGCCGTTGTCCCGGATCCGGATTTCCACACGGTCGCCGAGGCTCTTCGTCGAAGCGGCCAGGACCGGCTCGTAGCCATCGCTACCCGCTTCCGCCTTGCGTTTTGTCGCCGCATAAAAACCATTCGCGATCACGTTGAGGAGGGCGCGGGTGACGTCCTGCGGAAAGACTTCGGCCTCGCCTGCGGCCGGATCAAACGAGCGCTCGATGGTGATTTCGAAACCCTGCTTCTCCGCCCTCGCACCGTGCCAGGCGAGGTTCAAGATTTCCTCGACAATCGCATTGATGTCGACACGCCGATGCTCGCTGGAGACTTCCCGCGAGTGCAACAACATGTTCTTGACGATCGCATCCGCCCGCCGGCCGTGATGCACGACCTTCTCAAGATTGTTCTTCAAGGTACCGGTCAGTTCATCGAGCTGGGCGCGTGCGTCATCGGCAAACGGCAAGCCCGTCAACGTATCGTTCAGCTCATCGACGAGCTCCGCGGAAAGTGCCGAGAAATTATTGACGAAATTGAGTGGGTTTTTCATCTCGTGCGCGATCCCGGCGGTCAACTGGCCGAGCGACGCAAGTTTCTGGGTCTGCACCAGCCGATCCTGGGTGGCGCGCAAATCTTCCAAAGAAGCAGCCAGTTCGCGCGTACGCGCCTGCACCTCATCGAACAGACGGGCATTTTCGATAGCGATGACCGCCTGGTCGGCAAATGTCGTGACAAGTTCGACCTCCCTTTCGGTGAACGTGTTCACTTCCGTCCGCATCAACGCGAAAACGCCGATCACCGAGCCCTCGCGCACGAGTGGCACACCGAGGTTTGACCGAAACCCGAACGCCTTCTGGTAGACGCTCGCCTGGTACTCGGGGTCGGCGAGGACGTCGTGGATATTGACCGGCCGGCCGCTCATAGCGACCCGACCGACCAGACTGCCGCGGCCGGGCTGCAGCGGCTGATCCCGCGTGTAGTGTTCTGCCTGCGTTTCTTCTTCGCGGGACATCCCGTAGTGCGCGGCGAGCCTATACAGATCGCCTTCTTTCTCGAAAATGGCGCCTTTCTCGGCCTGACAAAGTTGCGCGGCAGAAGCCGTCAGCGTTCC
>Ga0164306_10000902_pt1 | contig 12705 bp, 14 predicted proteins | sample Whisoiple_242_MG_FD_110213 | JGI IMG/M metagenome (GOLD analysis project Ga0164306, IMG submission 110213) | Soil microbial communities amended with fresh organic matter from upstate New York, USA - Whitman soil sample_242_MG | ecosystem: Environmental > Terrestrial > Soil > Unclassified >... | reverse complement strand
TCGTACCGCGAGCTGCCGCTGCGGCTGTTCGAGTTCGGCACGGTGTACCGGTACGAGAAGTCCGGCGTGGTGCACGGCCTGACCCGCGCCCGCGGCTTCACCCAGGACGACGCGCACATCTACTGCGCCCGCGACCAGATGAAGGGCGAGCTCACCAGCCTGCTCACCTTCGTGCTCGACCTGCTCAAGGACTACGGCCTGGACGACTTCTACCTGGAGCTGTCCACCCGGAACCCGGAGAAGTCGGTCGGCGAGGACGCGGCCTGGGAGGAGGCGACCGAGACGCTGCGCCAGGTCGCCACCGAGTCCGGCCTCGAGCTGGTCCCGGACCCGGGCGGCGCCGCGTTCTACGGCCCGAAGATCTCGGTCCAGGCGAAGGACGCGATCGGCCGCACCTGGCAGATGTCGACGATCCAGCTCGACTTCAACCTGCCCGAGCGGTTCGACCTCGAGTACACCGGCGCCGACGGCACCCGCCAGCGCCCGGTGATGATCCACCGCGCGCTGTTCGGGTCGATCGAGCGGTTCTTCGCGGTGCTGACCGAGCACTACGCGGGCGCGTTCCCGGCCTGGCTCGCGCCGGTCCAGGTGCTCGCGGTGCCGGTCGCCGAGCCGTTCGAGCCGTACCTCGAGGACGTCGTGGCCCAGCTGCGCGCCCAGGGCATCCGCGCCGAGCTGGACCGGTCCAGCGACCGGTTCGGCAAGAAGATCCGCAACGCCAGCACGCAGAAGATCCCGTTCGTGCTGATCGCGGGCGGCGAGGACGCCGAGGCCGGGGCGGTGTCGTTCCGGTACCGGGACGGCCGCCAGGAGAACGGCGTGCCCGTCGCGGAGGCCGTGCAGCGCGTCGTGACCGCGGTGCGCGAGCACGCGCAGGTCTGACCCGGTGACCGCGCGCGACGACGGCTCGGGGGAGCCGGCGGTGGAGGACGCCGCCGGCCTCCCGGGCGTGCCCGACGGCTTCGGCCGGCTGTGGACCCCGCACCGGATGGCGTACATCGGCGGGGAGAACAAGCCCGCCGACGGCGCCGAGGGCGACGGCTGCCCGTTCTGCCGGGTGCCGTCGCTGTCGGACGAGGACGGCCTGGTCGTCGCGCGCGGCGCCGTCGCCTACGTCGTGCTCAACCTCTATCCGTACAACGGCGGCCACGTCCTGGTGGTCCCGTACCGGCACGTCGCCGACTACACCGACCTGACGCCCGCGGAGGTCGCGGAGGTCGCGGAGCTGACCCGCACCGCCATGCGCGTGCTGCGCGCGGTCAGCGGGCCGCACGGCTTCAACCTGGGCATGAACCAGGGGGCCGTCGCGGGCGCGGGCATCGCGGCGCACCTGCACCAGCACGTGGTGCCGCGCTGGTCGGGCGACAGCAACTTCCTGCCGATCGTCGGCCGCACCCGGGCGCTGCCGGAGCTCCTGCACGACACCCGGGCGCGCCTCGCGGCGGCCTGGCCGGCGGACGACGACGTCGCCGCCGGCGACCAGAAGGGATGACCGGCCCGTGCTGAACGGACTGCGGGGGGCCATGACGCGGCTCTTCACCCCGGTGGCGGACGCGCTGCTCAAGCGCGGCGTCTCCCCGGACGCGGTGACCATCACCGGCACCGTCGCCGTCGTCGCGGCGGCGCTGTGGCTGTACCCGACGGGGCACTTCCTGGCGGCGAGCCTGGTCATCGCGCTGTTCGCGCTGACCGACAGCCTGGACGGGGTCATGGCGCGCCGCGCCGGCCGGTCCGGGCCGTGGGGCGCGTTCCTCGACTCGACCCTCGACCGGTTCGGCGACGCGGCGATCTTCTCCGGCCTGGTGCTGTGGTTCGTGCACGGTAGCGACTCGTCCTGGGCGGGCTGGGGCTCGGGCCTCGCGCTGGCGTGCCTGGTGCTCGGCGCGATCGTGCCGTACGCCCGGGCGCGCGCCGAGGGGCTGGGGATGACGGCGGCGGTCGGGATCGCCGAGCGCGCCGACCGGCTCGCCACGGTGCTGGTCGCCACGGCGCTGGTCGGGGTCGGGGTGCCGGAGCCGGTGCTCGTCGTGGTGCTCGGCCTGCTGGCGGCGGCGTCGTTCGTGACGGTCGTGCAGCGGATGCTGACGGTCCGGCGCCAGGCGCTGGGGGCGGCGTGAGGCGCCCGCAGGTGGACGTCGCGCGGCTGTTCGCGTTCGGGTGGCGGGTCGTCGGCAAGGTCCCCGACCCCGTGGTGCGCGGCGTGTTCCGGCTGGTCGCCGACGTGGTGTGGCTGCTCCGCGGCGCGGGCGTCCGGCAGCTCGAGGCGAACCTGGGCCGGGTGCGCCCCCAGGCCCGGCCGGAGGAGGTCCGCCGGCTGAGCCTGCTCGGCATGCGGTCGTACATGCGGTACTACGGCGAGTCGTTCGCGCTGGTCGGCGCGAAGCCGGAGCAGATCGACGCGCGGGTCCGGCTGGTCGACCCGGGCGAGGTCGTCGCGACCATGAACCAGGGCCGGATGGTCGTCATGGCGCTCGGCCACCTGGGCAACTGGGACCTGGCCGGCGCGTGGGCCACCCGCAACCTGGGCCGGACGGTCACCGTCGCCGAGCGGCTGAAGCCCGAGGCGCTGTTCCAGGAGTTCCTCGCGTTCCGCGAGGGGATCGGGCTGGAGATCATCCCGCTGTCCGAGGGCGGCGCGGGCGGCGGCGTGTTCCGCGAGCTCGTCCGGGTGGCCCGGCAGCCCACGCCCGGCCTGATCCCGCTGCTGGCGGACCGCGACCTCACCGCCCGGGGCGTCGAGGTCGACCTGTTCGGCGAGCGCGCGCGGGTCGCGGCGGGCCCGGCCGCGCTGGCCGTGTCGACCGGCGCCCCGCTGTGCGCCACCTCGATCACCTACGAGCGGCTCACCGGCGCGCGTCGGCGCGCCGCCGGGACCGCGTGGGGCGTCGTCATCGAGTTCGGCCGGCTGCTGACCGTGCCCGAGGACGTGCCGCGGTCCGAGCGGGTCGCGGCGCTCACCCAGGCCTGGGTCGACGACCTCGGCCGCGGCATCGCGCGGGCCCCCCAGGACTGGCACATGCTGCAGAAGGTGTTCGTGGCCGACCTCGACCCCGAGCGGTACGCGAAGACGCTGGCGGCGGAGGCCGGGGGAGCCGGCGCCGGGCGGGCCGCGCGGTGATCGCCGGCCTGGCCCCCGGGCCGTCCCGGCCGCTGCGCGTCGGCATCGTCTGCCCGTACTCGTTCGACGTGCCGGGCGGCGTGCAGTTCCACGTCCGCGACCTGGCGGAGGCGCTGATCGACCGCGGGCACAGCGTGTCCGTGCTGGCGCCCGCCGACGAGGACACCCCGATCCCCGACTACATGACGTCCGCCGGGAAGGCGGTGCCGGTCCGGTACAACGGCTCGGTCGCCCGGCTGGCGTTCGGCCCGATCACCGCGGCCAAGGTGCGCCGCTGGCTGGAGGCCGGGCAGTTCGACGTGCTGCACCTGCACGAGCCGGCCACCCCGTCGCTGAGCATGCTCGCGCTGTGGATCGCCGACGGGCCCGTCGTGGCGACGTTCCACTCGTCGCTGGTCCGGTCCCGGTCGCTGCAGATCGCCTACCCGCTGGTGCGGCAGTCGCTGGAGAAGATCGGCGCCCGGATCGCCGTGTCCGAGGACGCGCGCCGGACGCTCGTCGAGCACCTGGGCGGCGACGCCGTGGTGATCCCGAACGGCGTGTTCGTCGACGCGTTCTCCGGGACGCCGGCCGACCCGCGCTGGGCCGGGACCCCCGAGGCGCCGACCGTCGTCTTCCTGGGCCGGCTGGACGAGCCGCGCAAGGGCCTGCCGGTGCTGCTGGGTGCCGTGCCGGAGGTGCGCCGCGCGTTCCCCGGCGCCCGGTTCCTGGTCGCGGGCCGCGGCGACACCGGCCCGGACGAGGTGCGCGAGCTGATCGGCGACGACGCGGACGCGGTGGAGTTCCTCGGCGGCATCAGCGACGAGGACAAGGCCCGGCTGCTCGCGTCGGCGGACGTGTACTGCGCGCCGCAGACCGGCGGCGAGTCGTTCGGCATCGTGCTGGTCGAGGCGATGAGCGCGGGCACCGCGGTGCTGGCCTCCGACCTCGGCGCGTTCCGGCGGGTGCTCGACGACGGGCAGGCCGGCGCGCTGTTCCGGACCGGCGACTCCGCCGACCTGGCGCGCGTGCTGGTCGGGCTGCTCGGCGACCCCGCGGAGCGGGCGCGGATCGCGGCCGCGGGCGAGGCCGCCGTGGCGCGGTACGACTGGTCGACCGTGACGCACCAGGTGCTCACGGTGTACGAGATGGCGGTCGAGGGCAGCGCCGCGCCGGTGGGCGAGGACCCCACCTCGCGGCGCGGGGCCCGGACGGCGCTGAAGCGCCTGCGCGGGGACGAGGGATGATCGGATGATCACACCCCACGACATCGCTCGCTGCGCTCACGATCCCGCGGGGGCCCCGAGATGAGCTGGTCCGAGACCGCCGTGCTGGTGGTCGGGGTGCTGCTGGTCGTGCTGTGGTGGTCCTGGGTGGCCGCGTCGCGCATCGACCGGCTGCACCGCAAGGTCGCCGCGTCCCGCGCGGTGGTGGACACGCAGCTGCTCCGGCGCGCCTCGGCGGCGTCCACCCTGGCCGCGTCCGGCGTGCTCGACCCGGTGAGCTCGGTGCTCGTCGGCGAGGCGTCCTGGGCGTCGATCGCGGCGGGCAGCCCGCAGACCCAGGGCATGGCCCGGCTGCCGGCCGAGCTGCGCGGGCCCGAGCGGGCCGACCCCGCCACCGCGGACCGCGGGCTGGTGGAGTCCGAGCTGTCGGCGACGCTCCGCGAGGCGCTGGACGACCCCGAGGAGGTCGCGGCGCTGCGCGAGGAGCCCGGCGCCGCCGAGCTGCTCGACGCCCTCGGCGACGCCTGGTACCGCGTGCAGCTCGCGCGCCGGTTCCACAACGAGGCCGTCGCCCAGGCGCAGCGGATGCGCCGCGGCTGGGCGGTGCGCACGCTCCGGCTGGCCGGGCGCGCGCCGATGCCGCAGACGCTCGAGCTGGACGACGCGTGGCCCGCCGCGCTCGGCCGGCCCGGGCAGCCGCCGGCCGCGGCCTGACGGCGACCGGGACCGCGCCGCGCGCCGGGTGGACGCCCGCCCGGGCACGCGCCGCGCGCGACTACGATGGGAGCCGGAAACTCCCCTGACTCGAACTGCGAGGACCTCCGTGACCACCGACACCACCCAGCCCGCCACCGGCACCGACGTCCCCGCGGTGGGCACCGCCCGCGTGAAGCGCGGCATGGCGGAGATGCTCAAGGGCGGCGTGATCATGGACGTGGTCACGGCCGAGCAGGCCAAGATCGCCGAGGACGCCGGCGCGGTCGCCGTCATGGCGCTCGAGCGGGTGCCCGCCGACATCCGCGCCCAGGGCGGCGTCGCGCGGATGAGCGACCCGGACCTCATCGACGGCATCGTCAACACGGTGTCCATCCCGGTGATGGCGAAGGCCCGCATCGGCCACTTCGTCGAGGCGCAGGTGCTGCAGAGCCTCGGCGTGGACTACGTCGACGAGTCCGAGGTGCTCACCCCGGCCGACTACGCGCACCACATCGACAAGTGGCAGTTCACCGTGCCGTTCGTGTGCGGCGCGACCAACCTGGGCGAGGCGCTGCGCCGCATCACCGAGGGCGCGGCGATGATCCGCTCCAAGGGCGAGGCCGGCACCGGCGACGTGTCGAACGCGACCACCCACATGCGCACCATCCGCGACGAGATCCGCCGGCTGTCCTCGCTGCCCGAGGACGAGCTCTTCCTCGCCGCCAAGGAGCTGCAGGCGCCGTACGACCTGGTCGTCGAGGTGGCCCGGGCCGGCAAGCTGCCGGTCGTGCTGTTCACCGCCGGCGGCATCGCGACCCCGGCCGACGCCGCGATGATGCGCCAGCTCGGCGCCGAGGGCGTGTTCGTCGGCTCCGGCATCTTCAAGTCCGGCAACCCGGCGCAGCGCGCCGCGGCGATCGTGAAGGCCACCACCTTCTACGACGACCCGGACGTCATCGCGAAGGTCTCCCGCGGCCTCGGCGAGGCGATGGTCGGCATCAACGTGGACGACGTCCCGGTGCCGCACCGCCTGGCCGAGCGCGGCTGGTGACCCACCCCGTGCCGACCGACGGCCCGTCGACCCCCTCGGGGGCCGGCGGGCCGTCGCCGTCGGGGGAGCCGGCGCACGTCGCGACCCCCGCGTCGTCGCTCGGCGCGGACTGGGTGCTCGGCGACGACGGCCTGCGGTTCCGCCGGGCCGCGCGGGTGCTGCTGCTCGACGCCGAGGACCGGCTGCTGCTGGTCCGCGGGCACGACGTCGACCAGCCCGAGCGGTCCTGGTGGTTCACCGTCGGCGGCGGGATCGACCCGGGGGAGTCCGCGCGCGAGGCGGCGGTGCGCGAGGTGCGCGAGGAGACCGGCCTGCTGCTGGACGACGCCGCGCTCGTGGGGCCGGTGCTCACCCGGTCGGCGCTGTTCGACTTCTACGCCGAGCACTGCCGCCAGGACGAGGAGTTCTTCCTGGCGCGGGTGGCGGACGCGCTGGACACCGCGGCGATCGCGCGGGACGGCTGGACCGAGGTCGAGCTCGACGTGCTGGACGAGCTGCGCTGGTGGCACCTGGACGACCTCGCCGCCGAGACCCGCGAGGTGTTCCCCGAGGGGCTGCCGGACCTCGTGCGCCCGCTGCTGGCCGGCTGGGACGGGTCCGTGCGGCACCTCGGGCTGCAGCGCGACGACTGACGTTACCGGGCAGTAACGTCCGGGGCCCGATCTCGGCTAGGGTCGGCCGGTGCCCATCTCCACCTCGCCCGTCACCCGCATGCACCGCAGCGGCATCCGCACCCTCATGGAGCTCGCCATGCGCGACCCGGAGGCGATCCGGCTGGAGATCGGCGAGCCCGACGTGCCCACGCCGGCGCACGTCGTCGCCGCCGCGGGCCGCGACGCCGCCGCCGGGCACACCGCGTACACGTCGAGCACCGGCACGCCGGAGCTGCGCGCCGCGCTGGCCGAGAAGGTGCGCCGGGTCAACGGGCTCGAGGTCACGGCATCCGACGTCGTGGTCACGCACGGCGCGATGCACGGCCTCGCGATGGCGATCAACGCGCTGGCCGGGCCGGGGGACCAGGTGCTCCTGCCCGACCCGGAGTTCCCGAACTGGCGGATGGCCGCGGTCGCCGCCGGCGTGGACGTCGCGACCTACCCCGCGCACGCGGCGAACGGCTTCGTGCCGACGCTCGCCGACATCGCCGCGGCGATCACGCCCGCCACCCGCGTGATCGTGGTCTGCTCGCCGAACAACCCGACCGGCGCGATGTACCCGCCGGAGCTGCTGGCCGGCGTGGTCGAGCTGGCCCGCGAGCGGGACCTGTGGGTGTTCTCGGACGAGTGCTACGAGGCGATCACGTTCGACCGCCCGCACGCCAGCCCCGCCGCGTTCGACACCGACGGCCGCGTGCTGACGTTCTTCAGCTTCTCCAAGACCTACGCGATGACCGGCTGGCGACTCGGCTACGTCGTGTCCCGGGACGCGGGCGTGATCGACCTGCTCGGCCAGGTCGCCGAGGCCACCGTCGCCTGCCCGTCGTCCGTCAGCCAGCGCGCCGCGCTCGCCGCGCTGGCCGGCCCGCAGGACGACGTCGTCGCGGCCGTGGACTCCTACCGGGAGCGGCGCGACGCCGCGGTGGCGCTGCTGGACGCGCGCGGCATCCCGTCCGTCCGGCCGCAGGGCGCGTTCTACCTGATGGTCGACGTCTCGGCCGCCACGGCGGACTCCGAGGCGTTCGCGCTGCGGCTGCTCGCGGACCGGCACGTGTCGGTGTCGCCGGGCAGCGCGTTCGGGCCGGGCGGCGAGGGCATGGTCCGGGTGTCGCTGGCCGCGGAGCGCGGGGCGCTGCTCGAGGGCCTGTCCCGGCTGGCCGACGCGGTGGCGGACTGGTCGGGCGCGGCCTCCGGAGCGACCACGGGCGCCACGGCCGCCGCGGGCGTCGGCGGCGGTGCGCTGGCCGGCGTCGCCGATTCGTAGGATGTGCGGGTGACCGCCACCCCCACCATCGGTGTCCTGGCCCTGCAGGGCGACGTCCGCGAGCACCTGGCCGCCCTGCGCGCGACCGGGGCCGAGGCCGTGCCCGTGCGCCGCGAGTCCGAGCTCGACGCCGTCGACGGCCTGGTGCTGCCCGGCGGCGAGTCGACCACCATCGACAAGCTGCTGCGCGCGTTCGACCTGGACGTGCCGGTGCGGGAGCGGCTCGAGGCGGGCATGCCCGCGTACGGCTCCTGCGCCGGGATGATCCTGCTCGCCGACCGGATCGTCGGCGGCATCGAGGGCCAGCGCACGCTGGGCGGGCTCGACGTCACGGTGCGCCGGAACGCGTTCGGGCGGCAGGTCGACTCGTTCGAGACCGACCTCGAGATCGACGGCGTCCCGGACAGCGCCACGGAGCCGGTGCACGCCGTGTTCATCCGCGCGCCCTGGGTGGACGAGGTCGGGCCGGCGGCCACGGCGCTCGCCCGCGTGGAGTCGGGGCCCGCCGCCGGTAGGATCGTCGCGGTGCGCCAGGGCTCGTTGCTCGCCACGTCCTTCCACCCGGAGGTGACGGGGGACACGCGGGTGCACCGGCTGTTCGTCGAGATCGTCCGCGACGCCCTGTGAGAGCGGGGGCGCGCTCCGCTGCCGGGGCGCGCCGCACCGCCGGCCCGGGCAGCGCCGGGGCGGCGCGGGAAACGAGAGGGAAGCGATGTCGGGTCACTCCAAGTGGGCCACCACCAAGCACAAGAAGGCCGTGATCGACGCGAAGCGCGGCAAGCTCTTCGCGAAGCTCATCAAGAACATCGAGGTCGCCGCGCGCACCGGCGGTGGTGACCCCGCGGGCAACCCGACGCTGTTCGACGCCATCCAGAAGGCCAAGAAGACCTCGGTCCCGAACGACAACATCGAGCGCGCGGTCAAGCGCGGCTCGGGTGCCGAGGCCGGCGGCGCGGACTACCAGACGATCCTCTACGAGGGCTACGGCCCCGGTGGTGTCGCGTTCCTGGTCGAGTGCCTCACCGACAACCGGAACCGCGCGGCGGCCGACGTGCGCGTCGCGTTCACCCGCAGCGGCGGTCAGATGGCCGACCCGGGCTCGGTGGCGTACCTGTTCTCGCGCAAGGGCGTCGTCATGGTCCCCAAGGAGGGCACCACCGAGGACGACGTCATGCTGACCGTGCTCGACGCGGGCGCCGAGGAGGTCAACGACGCGGGCGAGGCCTTCGAGGTGCTGTCCGAGGCGACCGACCTCGTCAAGGTGCGCACCGCGCTGCAGGAGGCCGGCATCGAGTACGACTCGGCCGACGTCGTGTTCTACCCGGCCACCCAGATCGAGGTGGACGCCGAGGGCGCCCGCAAGATCCTGCGGCTGATCGACGCGCTCGAGGACTCGGACGACGTGCAGAACGTCTACGCGAACTTCGACGCCTCCGACGAGGTCATGGCGGAGCTCGAGGAGGACTGACGTCCCCTCGGCCGCTGCCGCACGCGACGACGCCCCGCCCCGGACCCCCCGGGCGCGGGGCGTCGTCGCGTCCGGGCCCGTGTCCGTCCGGGGCTGCGGCACACCTCGACAGTGGATGGTGGTGACGGACACGCCGTCGGCGTGTCCGTCACGACCATCCACTGAACGCGGCTGGGAGGATGGGGGCGTGCGCGTACTCGGTGTGGACCCCGGCCTGACCCGCTGCGGGCTGGGCGTGGTGGACGGGTTGCCCGGCCGGAAGGTGCGGATGGTGGCCGTCGGGGTCGCGCAGAGCCCGCCGTCCGCCGACATCGACCAGCGCCTGCTCGTCATCGCCGCGACGATCGACGAGTGGCTCGAGGAGCACGCCCCCGACGCGCTGGCCGTCGAGCGGGTGTTCGCCCAGCACAACGTCAGCACGGTGATGGGCACGGCCCAGGTCGCCGGCATCGCGATGCTCGCGGCGGCGCGCCGGCGGATCCCCGTCGCCATGCACACGCCGTCCGAGGTGAAGGCGGCGGTCACCGGCAGCGGCCGCGCGGACAAGCCGCAGGTGCAGACGATGGTGCAGCGGCTGCTGTCCCTGGACGAGCTGCCGCGCCCCGCGGACGCCGCGGACGCGCTGGCCCTGGCGATCTGCCACCTGTGGCGCCCGGCCGGCGCGGTCGGCGCCCCGCAGCGCGCGCCCGGGTCGATGACCGCGGCGCAGCGCGCCTGGGCGCAGGCCGAGCAGGCGGCCCGCCGGGTCCCGTCCCGCTGACCCCGGCGGGGCCGCGTGTCGTTCGTACACGTGTTCGCACGCGTGGCAGACTGCACGGCGGACGCCCGGCCGCCCGGCCGCGCGCCCCTCGGACTGGGAGGAGCCGGAGTGATCGCCTCGGTGCACGGGACGGTGCAGGCCGTGCGGCTGGACGCCGCGGTCGTGGAGGTCGGCGGCGTCGGCATGCTCGTGCAGGCGACCCCGGCGACGCTCGCGGGCCTGCGGGTCGGGGCGACCGCCACGCTGCACACCTCGCTGGTGGTGCGCGAGGAGTCGCTGACGCTGTTCGGGTTCGCCGACGACGACGAGCGCGAGGTGTTCGAGGTGCTGCAGCAGGTCAGCGGCGTCGGGCCGCGGCTCGCGCTGGCGATGCTCGCCGTGCACACCCCGGACGGCCTGCGCCGCGCGGTCGCCACCGAGGACCTGGCCGCCCTCAAGCGGGTGCCGGGCATCGGGCAGAAGGGCGCGCAGCGGATCGTGCTGGAGCTCGCGGACCGCCTCGGCGCCCCGGCCCCGGTCGCGCTCGCCGGCGGCGCCGCCGCCCCCGCGGGTCCCGCGGACCGTCGCGACCAGGTGGTCGACGCGCTGGTCGGCCTCGGCTGGAACCAGAAGGCCGCCGCCGACGCGGTCGCCACCGTCCTGGACGGCAGCGACGAGCCGGTGGGGGAGGCGGAGGTCGCGGGCGTGCTGCGCGCCGCGCTGCGCACCCTGGGCGGCGGCCGTGGCTGACGAGGCGGACCTGGGCGTCGACCTCGACCCCGCCGGCTCCGTCGTCCGGCCGGGCGCCGACGACCTGGAGCGCGCCGCCGAGGCCGCGCTGCGCCCGCGGCACCTCGACGAGTTCGTCGGGCAGAAGGTCGTCCGCGAGCAGCTGTCGCTGGTGCTGCAGGCGGCGCTCGGCCGCGGCCGGGCCCCGGACCACGTGCTGCTGTCCGGCCCGCCCGGGCTCGGCAAGACGACGCTCGCCATGATCATCGCCGCCGAGCTCGGCACCTCGCTGCGCGTCACCAGCGGCCCCGCGATCCAGCACGCCGGCGACCTCGCCGCGATCCTCTCCTCGCTGGAGGAGAACGAGGTGCTGTTCATCGACGAGATCCACCGGCTCGCCCGGCCCGCCGAGGAGCTGCTCTACGTCGCGATGGAGGACTTCCGGGTCGACGTCGTCGTGGGCAAGGGCGCGGGCGCGAGCGCGATCCCGCTGGCGCTGCCGCCGTTCACCGTCGTCGGCGCCACCACCCGCGCCGGGCTGCTCCCCGCCCCGCTGCGCGACCGGTTCGGGTTCACCGGGCACCTCGACTTCTACGCCGACGACGAGCTGGAGCGGGTGCTGGTCCGGTCGGCCGGCCTGCTCGGCGTGCCGCTCGCGCACGAGGCGGCCGCGGAGATCGCCTCCCGGTCCCGCGGCACCCCGCGCATCGCCAACCGGCTGCTGCGGCGCGTCCGCGACTGGGCGCAGGTCCGCGGCGACGGGACGCTGTCGCTCGACGCCGCCCGCGCGGCGCTCGAGGTCTACGAGGTGGACCGCCGCGGCCTGGACCGGCTCGACCGGTCGGTGCTGACCGCGCTCTGCACCCGGTTCGGCGGCGGACCCGTCGGGCTCACCACGCTGGCCGTGGCGGTGGGCGAGGAGCCCGAGACCGTCGAGACCGTCGCGGAGCCGTTCCTGGTGCGCGAGGGGCTGATCGGGCGCACGCCGCGCGGCCGGGTCGCGACCCCGGAGGCCTGGGCGCACCTGGGCCTGTCGGCGCCGACCCCGGCGGATACGCTGTTCGGCTGAGACCCCGCGCGCCGCGGCTGCCCGAACAGGTCCCGCACAGGGAACCGGCGCGCCCCCGCGGTCGTTAGGAGCCCGGAGCCGTGGCGCCTAGACTGCGGCCGACGTCGTACGCAGTCAGGAGCTGTTTCTTCGTGGACCCGACCTTCCTCATCATCCTCGTCATCGGCCTCGGGGCGATGTGGCTGCTGTCCAGCCGCCAGCGCAAGGCGCAGCGGGAGCAGCTCAGCTTCCGCGACAACCTGCAGCCCGGCCAGCGGGTGATGACCGGCTCCGGCATGTACGGCACGGTCGTCGAGGTCGACGGCGACGAGGTCACCCTCGAGTCGATGCCGGGCCAGCAGTCCGTCTGGATCAAGGCCGCGATCGCGCGCCTCGTCGAGCCGCCGGTGGCGGACGAGGAGGAGACCGACGAGGTCGCCGACGACGACGCCGAGTGGCGCGACGAGCCCGGCGCCATCCCGCCGGGCCGGATCGACGTCCCGGACGACCTGTCGTCGCTGCAGCCGCCGCGCGACGACGAGGGCCCCGACAGCAAGAAGTCCCAGCAGTAGTCGACCGGGCGTCCCGCCCCCCGCACGCCGCGGGGGTGGGGCGCCCTTCATCCGCACCGCCCGCCGTCCGCGGGCGGTGCGCGCACGAGAGAAGACGGTCCGTTGGCCCCACCCACACGCCGCCGCCACCCGGCGCGCATCCTGCTCACGCTCGCCGTGATC
>Ga0164306_10000901_pt1 | contig 12705 bp, 13 predicted proteins | sample Whisoiple_242_MG_FD_110213 | JGI IMG/M metagenome (GOLD analysis project Ga0164306, IMG submission 110213) | Soil microbial communities amended with fresh organic matter from upstate New York, USA - Whitman soil sample_242_MG | ecosystem: Environmental > Terrestrial > Soil > Unclassified >... | reverse complement strand
GATGAACGGCGATTATTTCAAAACCTTTACGCTGAATTATCACGACGGCGAGAAATTTGCTCACCTGGTTCGCGATGAATCGAAGCCGGACGTCTTGAGCGAGATCATCAAGCCGCTGACGAAATGAGCAACGGTACGATCGCCGCAGATTTCCGCTGATGGGCGCAGATCAAAAAGAGGCAGCCGCGAATTTCGCGAATAAACACGAATTAAAAGTTTGAAATAGGATTCGCGTGTTTCGCGTTGATTCGCGGCAATATTTTTTATCAGCGTTTATCTGCGAGATCAGCGGCAAAGGCTTTTCTTTCATTCTTCCACTCCCGCGAACAAATCCGTTTCCACCTCGACTTTGCTAGGCTTCACGCTGTTGGCCAGATGGAAAACCTCTGTCTTGCCGCGCTTGCGGATGGTCTCTTCAAAAAAGCCGAACAGCGGCGCCTGGGACGTGTGCATCTTGAACGCGGCAATTTTTGCATCAATCTCATGCTGCTTCAGTTCGATGATCGTCGTGGTGGGCGCCAGCGCAACCGGCTGGCGGTCAGGCATGGTGAACAATGCCGTGGCGTAATAGAGCTTCTGCGTCTGGTGCGTCGCCAAGCCGCCTTTCAGCTGCTCCGGGAAGCGATTGCTGCGTCCGGCCCAGTGGCAGGCCATGGTGGCGAAGATGGAGATCATGGAATGGTCCGGGTGCGCCGTAATGGCGCCTTCAGTTCCCATCGTCATGACGACGTGCGGCCGCAGCTCGCGTACGCGCCGGGTGAGGTCCGCAACCACAGCGTAAAAGTCCTGGCGGTCAAGCCTGGCGTCAGGATAATCCAGGACTGTACCGCGGCTTACCTTCAGCAGCTTGCACGCAGCTTCAAATTCGCGCCGCCGCATGGCGGAGAGCTCCTCATCGGATTTGGCCCCGCCGCGGTGCGTGGCCGCCTGTCCGGGCGTCAGGCAGACGACATGGGTTTCCACCCCGAGTTCGGCATAGCGCAGCAGGGTCCCGCCAAAGCCGCCCGCTTCGTCGTCCGGATGGGCGGTAAAACAAAGGAGCCGAAGCATCTTTTTTCTCTTTATCCTTCTCTCATCAAGTGAGCTTCTTGTGTATCACGCCAGGGCCGTTTCACGCCACACGCGGGAAGTGGAAAGAGTCCAAGGTATGAAATCACATCGCATTGCCCGGAGTGGAGTGCTCGCCATGATTGCCGCATTTGGGCTGGCCGCCATCGCCGGAAACGCGCCGCGGGGCGGCAACAGCCTGCACCCCACCCTGCCCGCCGGATATGACGTGGTGGTCCTCAAGCCTTCAGGCGCCAATCTTTCCATGATGGGACTGATCGAGTGCCCTGAACTGGAGGGCGCGAAGATCGTTTCTGAAGGCGCAAACAAAAAGCTTGTCTCCGCCGACGGCGATACCATCAGGCATTTTCCCCAGCGCTTTAGTTTCCGCATTACCGCATCGCTCAGGAAGATGCTCATGGACCGGCCGGTGGCATCGGTTGACGTAAGCGATGAACCGCGTGAACTGCTGCTCAATCTCAAGTTTCGCATCCGCGCCTATAACGGCCTGGAAAATCATGAAATTGTTCCGGAATCGGTGGAGATGATCGGCATGCCCGCCGATGTCCCTTACGACGAACGCGTCTACCGCATCAATGTCAACCGAGTCGACCTTCCCATCACCGCCAGGCTGGTGGTGGAAGTTCGCACACCCCAGGGCGAGCTGCTCACGCATTTTCCTTTTAGTCTGCTTTAGCTCTTCAGCGGGGCGGGCTCCCCGGCAGGCTGCCATTCGGTTGTAGCCGCTAATCCAGGGATTGTCACTGGCGCCGCAGTAGTGGCAGGAGCGGGCATCCAGGAACGAATTTCGGGCATGGCTGCGCGGGCAGCCACTTCTCCGCAGCGAATCAGGTCTGGCGCGCGCACAAAGTCATCATAGGCAAATTCGCCGATCTCCGGTTGCAGCACGATGTCTGAAGCCGCTTTCCACGGTCCGCACATCCGTTCCTGGGCGATGGAAAAACACTGCCCAATCACGTCAAACACGTGGCGCGGCCCGCCGGGTTTGAGCCAATGCGCGGCCAGGTGGACAGAGATCACACGCTCGGCGCCCATATCGCGCAGCGGCATGGCCGGCACCGAGTGGGCCAGAAGGCCGTCTACGAGCAACTGTCCGCCAATTCTTACGGGCTGGAACATGCCCGGATATGCGCAGCTTGCGCGCACGGGATCCACCAGATCGCCTTTGGCAAAGATCACGGCATCGCCGGTAATAATGTCCGTGGCCGCGATGGCCAGGGGAATTTTCAGTTCTTCAAAAGTTTTGCAGCGCAGCACTTTGCTCAGGAAAATCGACATTTTGTCGTTGCTGAAAAGGCCAAAGCGGGAGAAAGTCCAGCGGGAGAAATCCTTGAAGCGTACCAGGGCCGCAACTTCTTCCAGCTCTTTGGCGCTGATACCGCTGGCATACGCCGCACCGATCACCGATCCCACGCTGGTTCCAGCGATAAAATCCACCGGAATGTTTTCTTCTTCCAGGACTTTCAGTATCCCGATGTGGGCCAGCCCGCGGGCGAAACCTCCACCCAGCGCGACCCCGACTTTGGGACGGCGCGCCTGCTCTGGCGGCGCTACAGGCGCAGTCTGGCGGGCAAGCTCGCGGCCAAAAGCGCGCACAGAACGCACGATCTTATTCAGCGGATTCTTCACGGCGCTCCTTCAAGCTGTCACATGCCGCGCCAGCTTTGCACCTGAAACGTAAGATGCCGCTTTAGCGCAAAGGGTGCACAACAAGTTAAACGCTACAGATGAACTATTAGTTTCAGGATATTTTGGCCCAAAACGAGACAAGCTTCAGCGACCTTTGGTAACCTCAAACAGTCCGCAACAGGGAACAAATAAGCGGTAAAAATGGCCCGGTTGGTTTCACTTTCCGCGATCAGGCAGGCGCTTTCTTAACAAAATGCTGCGAGAATTCTCCGCCGGCGCGCTGGTGCTGCGCCACATGCAAAAACAATGGTGGGTGGCCGTGATTGAGCCCGGCCGGGAAGGCGAACCGGAGGACCGCAAAGACGTTGTCGCCCTGCCCAAGGGCAATGTCGATTCCGGAGAAAAGCCCTCGGAAACCGCGCTGCGCGAGGTCCACGAAGAAACCGGCCTGCGCGCCACGCTGGTGGCCAAATTAGGCGACATCAAGTACGTTTACGTGCGCAAATGGGCGGGCAACGAAAAAGCGTTCAAGATCGTCTCGTTCTATCTCACCAAATACCAGTCCGGCCAGATCGATGACCTGACCGAAAAAATGCGGCATGAAGTCCGCCGTGCGTACTGGATTCCGTTGTCCGCTGCTCCCGCCAAACTCAGCTACAACGGCGAACGCCAGATGGCAGAAAAAGCTTTGGAGTACTTGCAGTCTCACGCGGACAAACTGAGCTAGACCATTTTCAGCGTAAATGTAGACCATGATGGATCCGAGCAGGCAAGGTCTGCTTTTAAATTTTGGCAATTTTGGCAATTCCGGCGATTTTGGCAATCTCTCCTGTGTCCCAGCTTTTTCCACTGTGGCAATCTTGCGCTACAATCCACCAGCATTCTTGGAGTTCGAACCATGCCGCAAGGTTATAACGTTCCCTATGTCGCCAAAGACGACGTTCCGTATTGGCTCTACAAATTCGGCCAGGGTCCCAAAGCGAACAATACAGCTGGGACCATTCCCAAAGGCGGCCTGATCCATGTGCAGGGGCCGGCCGGACACATGGGCGGCACCCACCAGAGCGGATACCTCATGGGTGTGGGCCGAATCATCGTCCGGATCGGCGATTTTCAGCCCGCGCCGGCAGTGAGCACCAATAGCTAACCAAAGACCAACTGCCACCGCGTGGCAGCAGTGGTCAAAGAAAAACAGTTCCTCCGCGGCACGCCATGCCGCGATGCACGCATGAAGTTACCAGCCGCTGGGCATGATTTTTCAAAGTCGGGGCTTCCAGCCGTTTGGCCGATACTCTTAGTTCAAAATAGTTTCTTCTGACTTCAAAATAAATCCGTTTTCAGCCGGATCTTAAAGTGCACGTCCAGCTGCCTCACGAACTGCTCCACCGGTACATTGGTGTGCATGAACGTTATCCATGCCGGGTCCATATATTTCTTGCCGCTGAGAAGTATCTCTTGGGTAATGCAACTTACTGATCCGGTGTTGAGAGATCACAACTGTTCGTGTACTCATCGCTGCCCGGCGATTGTGTAAGTGACATGTCAAAAGGCGAGATGATTTTCAGCGATTTTTTTTCGCAGGGCCACAGTGTATCTGCAAGACCCTTGTAACTGAACGTTAGCTCTAGCGGGAGCGCCATCGTTCAACTGCAAGTCAACACAACCAGTAAAACAAGCGGGATTGGGCCCCCACCATGGGTCGCCCACCTGCCGCAGCGCGGAGATTGAGAGGCCAAGAGCGTTCAGCACCAATCACATTGAGGAGAAACAATGAACCAAGCAGGAAGATATTCAAGGATGTTCCCAAAGATCAGGAATTTTTCGGGCGCGATGGCCGCGGCTATATTGTTCGCGGTTTGTATCGTTGCCCCGGCACACGCACAATTGGCGTCGACAGTCCTGCAGACGTCGACCTCAACCGACGGCTTGCTCACGCTGGTACTGTCGTCCACCAACCCGTCAGGCGCTGTCGATGTGAACAACACCTACACCTGGACGGTGACCAACAATTCCAGCAGCATCACCCTCAACGGGGTCATTCTCGGAAGCCACTGGGGAGACTATTGTATCGGCGCTACCAACGCCGTCACCAACTGCCCCATCGCGCCTCCCGCGGGGCCCACGCTCATCTCCCTCGCTCCTGGCTGCGGCGGCCAGTCCCCCAGCGAGTTCCCCACGGACGTTGCAGTTTTAGGCATATGGTGCACGCCCAGCACAGGCGTGACGCTCGCGCCCGGCGCCAGCGTCAGCGGATCGGTCACGGTGCGTCCAGGTACTGGCGGTCCTGCGTTTTACACAGTGTATTCAGGTCACACTCCCCTTGCCGGACCTGGACCCGGGCCACTCGACCCTGTTATCAATTACCGTGGCACGGTAGCCCCCGCGGCAACCGACATTCAGATCTCAGGCGCCGCGAGTGTCGGCTCTCCGCTGGTCGGTTCCACCTTCACGTATACCTACCAAATCAAGAACGCGGGGCCATGGGGCACGTACGGTGGCATTATCTTCGCGGATACACTCCCGGCGTCGCTCACGTATGTCAGCTCTTCGGTGGAGCAAGCCACCCTGGATCGAACCACAGGGCAGGCGGTGCAATTCACAGTACCCAATGCGTGCAGCGCGGTGGGGCAGACCGTAGTATGCCCGCTCAGAGACATGAGGAACGGTGGCCCGTGGAATCAGGCTACGATTACGCTAACAGTCGCGGTGTCCGGCGTTGCCCAGCTAATCGCGAATACGGCCTCGGTCCACACCGTTTCCCCGCAGGACGACTCGAGCCTTGCGAACAACAGCGTAACCGTGAACGTCGCCTCGAGATGATGCAGTGGTGTAGCTCCTGACCAGTCACTGATCGCCGGTGCTGGAGCGGGAAAGCGATGAAAGAATTCAATACAGCTTGACGATTGGGCCGCCGATACACAACGGCGGCCTGTTCTGTTCTGGCGATTTCCTGATTCAGCAAGACGCGACTTTGGCCCATTTTTAGGCATCACTTCAGCTCCCAGTTCCCGTTCCATTGGCGCCGACGGATCGAGCTTGTAACCCAATGAAAACAGAGATTTACTGTTGACTGAATGAATGTTCATTCACTACAATAAAGGAGTTTCGTTTGTCTTTATTGTGGGTCGATTCCCCTCAGTCAACTTTCAACATATTTTTGCGGGGCTTCGTTACATTTTCATTGCTTTGCGGCCGGCCTCACGTCGGGCACGCATCTCTGAATGGATGATGAAAACTGTTATGATTCTGAACGTCTCTAGACTCGCCTACTCGCCCGCACCATTCCAACCCCAGGAGATGTTCAGATGAGTAATGTTGCAGTTCCCGCCGCGCCGCAGTCGCGCAGCTCAAATGGAGCGCAAACCAACCAAGGCGTGCAAGGTCAGAAGACCGGTCATCAGCGCATCAATAAGGTCGCCGTGCTGGGCGCCGGGACCATGGGAGCGCGGATTGCCGCCCACTTTGCCAATGCCGGCGTGCCTTGCGTGCTGCTCGATATCGTGACGCCAGACGCCGCCCAGAGCGCCGATTCATCCCAAAGTAAAGACAAAGCAGCGCGCAGAAAGCTCGTTGCCGGCGGACTCGACGCAGCCGTCAAGTCCAAGCCCGCCGCCTTTTTTGAGAAGGGATTGGAGCGGCTCATCACGATCGGCACCTTTGACGACGACCTTAAACTTCTGGCTGATGCCGACTGGATCATTGAAGCCGTGGCCGAGAACCTGGAGATCAAGCGCGGCCTGCTCAAGAAAGTGGAAGCCGTGCGCAAACCCGGCAGCATTATTACCACCAACACCAGCGGCCTGCCGGTGGCGAACATCGCGCAGGGCTTCAGCGATGATTTTCGGCGCCACTGGTTTGGCACGCACTTTTTCAATCCGCCGCGCTACATGCGCCTGCTGGAAATCATCCCCACGCCGGAAACCGATCCCGCCGCGATTGAGACGGTGGCGCATTTCTGCGATGTGCGCATGGGCAAGGGAATTGTCACGGCCAAAGATACGCCCAACTTCATCGCCAACCGCATTGGGACATTTGCCGGGCTCAATGTCTTCCGCGTGATGCAGGAAATGGACCTGACGATTGAAGAAGTGGACGCGCTGACTTCGAGTGGTGGCTGGACCAAAGCGCCCACATTTCGCACCATCGATCTGGTTGGCCTTGACGTGCTGGGCAGCGTGGTTACCAACTTCAGCAAGAATGTACAGGACGAGCGCTCTGACCTGAAGCTGCCGGACTTCTTCAAGCAGATGCTGGAACGCAAGCTGCTGGGCGACAAGGTGAAATCCGGCTTCTATAAAAAGGTGAAAGGCCCGCAGGGAGAAGAGAAGCAGGCCATTGACTGGAAGACCCTGGAGTACCATCCCACGCAGAAGGTCAAATTCCCCGCGCTGGAGATGGCCAAAAACATTGAGGACATGGGCGAGCGTCTGCGCACGATTTTGGCGGGCGACGCGCGCGACAAGGCCACGCAGTTTATCTGGACCACGCTCAGCGATCTCTGGACCTATTCCGCCAACCGCATTCCTGAAATTGCCGATACCGTGGTGGAAATCGACCAAGCCATGCGCATGGGCTTTAACTGGGAAATCGGTCCATTCGAAGTATGGGACCTCGCAGGCGTGGAGCAGACGGTCGCGCGCATGAAGAAGGAAGGCAAGCCCGTGGCCGCGAACGCTGAGAAGTTGCTGGCTGCCGGCGCAAAGACCTGGTACAAAGACGATCCTTCATCGCCCAGCGGCCGCGCTTACTTTGATCTGCGCACAGGTAAGTACCAGCCGGTGAAAGTGGCTGAAGGCGTGTGGTCTGTTTCAACCGCCAAGAAATCCAACGGCGTGGTGAAGAAGAATGCCGGCGCTTCGCTCATCGACCTGGGCGATGGCGTGGGCTGCATTGAATTTCATTCCAAGATGAACGCGCTGGGCGGCGACATTGTGCAGATGGTCACGCAGTCGCTCAAGACCGGCGGCATTGGCGACCAGTTCGAAGCGTTTGTGATCACCGGCGACTCCGCGAATTTCTCCGTCGGAGCGAACCTGATGATGCTGATGCTGGCCGTGCAGGAAGAAGAGTGGGACGAAGTTGACATGGCCATCAAGCAGTTCCAGGGCATGACGCAGGCCATCAAGTTCTGCTCGCGCCCCGTGGTCACGGCCTCTTTCGGCATGACGCTGGGCGGCGGATGCGAAATCAACCTGCACTCCGCGGCGCGCCAGCCGCACTCTGAACTCTACATGGGACTGGTGGAAGTTGGAGTCGGCCTGCTGCCCGGTGGCGGCGGCTGCAAAGAGATGCTGCTGCGCGCGCTGGACAACGCGAAGGCCGTCCGGCCCGATGGCCGCGGCGAGTCGGTGGAAGTGATGGAAGGCATGAAGCGAATCTTTGAAACCATCGCGATGGCAAAGGTTTCAACTTCAGCGTATGAAGCCCGCGGCCTGGGTTTTCTTTCCGACGGCGACATGATCTCGATGAATCGCGAGCGCATCCTGGCGGACGCGAAAGATCGCGCGCTGGAACTGGCCCGCGCCGGCTATCGCGCGCCGGTGCCACGCACCGACATTCCTGCCCCGGGAGAGAATGCGCTTGCGACGTTGCGCCTGGGAATCCATCTAATGAAGCAGGCGGAATACATCAGCGACCATGACGTGAAGGTGGCGACCAAGGTGGCCGAGGTGATCTGCGGCGGCAACGTGACGCCGGGAACGCCCGTCAGCGAGCAGTACATTCTCGATCTGGAGCGCGAAGGCTTTAAGTCGCTCTGCGGGGAGAAGAAGACGCAGGAACGAATCCAATACACGCTGAAGACCGGCAAGCCGCTGAGGAACTAGTGAAAAAACGCGGACTCGTCATCTTAGGCGTGGTGGTCCTGCTGGGAGCCTGGCTGATGGTGATCGGCTATGAGTTCCTGGAAAAAGAGAATGCTCTTTTTCAGAAGCGGGTGAAGGCCGCGAAGGAAGAGCAGCAGCGTTGCGCGGCGCGAAACTCGAAATACCGGAATTACGACCAGTTTCGCACCAGCATCCGGCTGCCTTACACCAGCGACCTGCCGCTGGAGCGATGGATGCATCAGTACGACACGTTGCGCGCGGGCATGAGCGAATCAGAGGTTGAAATCATTCTGGGCGCCCCGGATTACGCGCGCTGTGACGTAAACAAAGACGGCGACAAGTTCGTTGGATCGACCTGGCAATATGCGGTGGCGGTGCCCCAGGATGTGGCGAACGACGGCCAGAACAGCGGGATCAAGATAGTGTTTGGGCCGGACGGGAAGCTGGTGGACAAGAACGCGATGAACATGCAGGCGAAACCTAGCCCGACGGCAACGCCAGTGGCAGCGGCAACGCCGTCGCCGATGGGAACGCCGGCACAGGATGCAACGCCATCGCCGACTGCGACGCCGCAGCCGACGCCGAGCGTGAATGCAACACCGGCAATCGTTCCGAGCGCGACGCCAGTGACGACCGCAACACCGAGTCCGACGCCGCAGTGAGAATTGAACGCAGGCGAGGGCGCCTGCGGTCCACGACTTTTGAAAGAGGCGCACAGGCAAGAGTGCCTGTGCCACAAATGCAAGGTATCGCAGGCGAGGGCTTCTCTACCCTATTCAAGCCAAACCGGGCTTGATGGGGGCCTCAGGTCTGCGGTCTACGACTTTGAAAGAGGCGCACAGGCAAGAGTGCCTGTGCCACAAATGCAAGGTATCGCAGGCGAGGGCTTCTCTACCCCATTCAAGCAAAACCGGGCTTGATGGGGGACCCAGGTCTGCGCTCCACCGAGGATTGAGCGCCGGAGGCGCGACGAGAGGTTAGCCCACCCTGAGGCGAGCGAATGCGAAGCTGGAAAGGTGGGTAAGATGCAAGATGAATTTAAGCCCTGTAAGGGCGGCACAGATTGAATGAAATATCTGGTTATTTACGAGAAGTCTTCGAGCGGCTGGGGAGCTTATGTCCCCGATCTTCCTGGGCTGGGCGTCGCAGGGACAACGCTGGACGAGGTAAAACAGTTGATTCGTGAAGCCATGGATTTTCATCTTGAAGGCATGAGGGAACATGGCGATCCGATCCCCGAGCCCAGCGCTGTGACGGAATATGTTTCGGTAGGTTGATGATTTGACCGCAGGCGAGGGCGCCTGCGGTCCACGACTTTGAAAGAGGCGCACAGGCAAGAGTGCCTGTGCCACAAATGCAAGGTATCGCAGGCGAGGGCTTCTCTACCCCATTCAGGCCAAAACCGGGCTTGATGGGGCCCCAGGCCTACGGTCCACGACTTTGAAAGAGGCGCACAGGCAAGAGTGCCTGTGCCACAAATGCAAGGTATCGCAGGCGAGGGCTTCTCTACCCTATTCAAGCCAAACCGGGCTTGATGGGGGCCCCAGGTCTGCGGTCCACGACTTTGAAAGAGGCGCATAGGCAGGAGTGCCTGTGCCACAAATGCAAGGTATTGCAGGCGAGGGCTTCTCAACCCCATTCAAGCCAAAACCGGGCTTGATGGGGCCCCGGGCCTGCGGTCCACGTTCGATAGAGATTATTAGAGGCTGTGGCCAAAAGCCAAAAGCCAAAAGCCAAAAGCTAGGAGCTATTTATGCGTGAAGTTGTCATCGCAAGTTCAGTTCGAACCGCAGTCGGAAAATCCGGCAAAGGGACCTTGCGCGCCACGCGCCCGGACGATCTTGCCGCTGTGGCCATCAAAGGCGCGCTGGACCGTATTCCGCAGCTAGACAAAAAAGGGATTGAAGATGTGATCATCGGCTGCGCCACGCCGGAAGCCGAGCAGGGAATGAACGTGGCCCGCATCGCCTCGTTGCGCGCGGGGTTGCCGGTGGAAGTTTCCGCCATGACCATCAACCGCTTCTGCTCGTCAGGATTGCAGGCCATTTCCCTGGCGGTAGATTCCGTGGCGGCGGGCCGCGCTGAAGTCGCCATCGGCGGCGGGACGGAATCGATGAGCATGATTCCCATGGGAGGGAACAAGGTCTCGATCAATCCCTGGCTGATGAACAACTATCCGGACAGCTATCTTTCCATGGGGCTGACCGCGGAACGGCTGGCCAAGCGCTTCGGCATCACGCGCCAGGAGGCCGACGAGTTTTCTCTGAACAGCCACAAGAAAGCCATCGCGGCGATTCAGGGCGGCAAATTCGAGGACGAGATTGTGCCGGTGCCGGTGAGCTTTACCACGCCCAACGGCTCCAAGCCAAAGCGCATGGAGATCATCTTTAAGGTCGATGAAGGCCCGCGCGCGGATTCGACCATCGAAGCGCTGGCCGCGTTGAAGCCCGCTTTCCATGCCCGGGGAAGCGTCACGGCCGGGAACTCTTCGCAAACATCGGACGGCGCGGCTGCAACGGTCGTCATGACGAGTGACAAAGCCCGGCAACTCGGCATCAAACCTATGGCGCGTTTTGTGGCCTTTGCCACGGCGGGCTACCTGCCGGAAGAGATGGGCCTGGGACCGGTTTACGCCATTCCCAAAGTACTCAAGATGGCAGGACTAAAGCTGGAAAACATTGACGTGATCGAGTTGAATGAAGCTTTCGCGGCGCAGGCGCTCTCTGTGATCAAGGAAGCCGGGCTTGATCCGACGAAGATCAATCCCAACGGCGGAGCGGTGGCCCTGGGGCATCCCCTGGGCTGCACCGGCGCCAAGCTGACGGCAACGCTGCTGCGCGAACTGAAACGGCGCAACGGGAAGTACGGAATCGTAACTATGTGCATTGGTGGAGGCATGGGAGCGGCGGGGATTTTCGAGAACCTCAGCTAAAAGCTAACCACAAAGGTCACGAAGGAACACAAAGGTTTTAGGAATTATGTCAGAAGCAGCGGCAAGGCTGGCGAACAGACCGATGACGGCGAATGAAGTCAGCCATCACATTATTACGGCTGCGATGAAAGTCCACTCTGCGTTGGGGCCGGGGCTACTTGAGAGTGCCTATGAAGCGTGTTTGGCGCATGAACTCAGAAAGGCTGGGCTCACAGTTGTGACGCAAGTGGGACTGCCGATTGTCTATGATGGCATCAAGCTCGAACTTGGCTATCGGATCGACATGCTCGTGAATGATCTTGTCGTGGTTGAGCTAAAGTCTGTCGAAGAGATTTCGAGAATAGACGTTGCTCAAGTTCTTTCTTACATGAAGCTCAGCAGGAAGCAATTGGGTCTAATCATCAATTTCAATGTCTTACACCTGAAGGATGGCATTAAGCGGCTGGTCGAGGGCACAGGTTGGAAATAACCTTCGTGTTCCTTCGTGTCCTTTGTGGTTAAAAAAGAGGAGAAACAATGGCAACAGTAGCAGTCCCAAACAAAATCAAACTGGCGGGTGGAAGTTTTCTCATTGAAGAGCACGCCACTGACCAGGTTTTCACGCTGGAAGACCTGAGCGAAGAGCACCGGCAGATCGCGCAGACCACGGAAGAGTTTGCCCGCAATGAGATCCTGCCCAACGCGGAAAAGATCGAGCACAAGGAATTCGACGTTACCCGCGGCCTGCTGCGCAAGGCATGTGAAATCGGCATCGCCAACGTGGACATCCCGGAGCAGTACGGCGGATCGGACATGGACAAGATCGCCTCCGCCATCATCTCCGAGCATATCTCCGTCTCCGGCAGCTTCAGCGTGGCCTTTGGCGGGCACACCGGGATCGGCACGCTGCCCATCGTTTATTTCGGCACGCCGGAGCAGAAAGCCAAGTACCTGCCCAAGCTGGCGACGGGCGAACTGATCGCGGCGTATGCGCTTTCGGAATCCACGTCTGCCTCTGACGCCATGAACGCCCGCACCAAAGCCGTGCTCTCGCCTGACGGCAAAGAGTGGATACTGAACGGGGAGAAGATGTGGATCACCAACGGCGGCTTTGCCGACGTGGTCATCATCTTTGCCAAAGTCGATGGCGAAAAGTTTTCCGCCTTCATCGTGGAGCGAGGCTTCCCGGGGTTCCAGTCGGGCGCGGAAGAAAAGAAGATGGGCATCCGCGGCTCTTCCACCACGCCAATCATCCTGAATGACTGCCGCGTG
>Ga0164306_10000900_pt1 | contig 12709 bp, 9 predicted proteins | sample Whisoiple_242_MG_FD_110213 | JGI IMG/M metagenome (GOLD analysis project Ga0164306, IMG submission 110213) | Soil microbial communities amended with fresh organic matter from upstate New York, USA - Whitman soil sample_242_MG | ecosystem: Environmental > Terrestrial > Soil > Unclassified >... | reverse complement strand
TCCGCTGGCGCGCTACATCGACCGGCTGGTGTCACACGATCTGGCGCTGCGGTCGCTGGGCACGATCAGGTCGCGCTTCTTCGCGCGGATCGAGCCGCTCGCCCCCGGCCAGCTGGACGGCTTTCGCCGGGGCGACCTGGTCGCCCGCATGGTCGGCGACGTCGACCGGCTGGACGGCCTCTACGTGCGCGGGCTGTGCCCGCCGCTGAGCGGCCTCGCGGTGGCCGTCGTGTGCGTCATCGCGGCGGCCGTGATGCTGCCGGCGGCCGGCGTGATCCTGGCGGCCGGCCTGGCGATCGCCGGCCTGGCGGTGCCCGCGCTGGCCGCACGCTGGAGCCGCGAGCCGTCCGCCCGCCTGGCAGCCGTTCGTGCACAGCTGTCGTCCCAGCTGGTCGAGCTGCTGCGCGCCGCACCGGAGATCGTCGCCTTCGGCGCGGCCAGGTCGCGCGCCGAGGCGATCGCGGAGCTCGACCGGGAGCTGGCGGCGCTGACCCGGCGCGATGCCGTCGGGGCCGGCCTGGCGGACGCGCTGGTGATGCTCGCCGCCGGCCTCACCACGGCGGCCGTGCTGGCCGCGGCGGTGGGGGCACGGGCGAGCGGATCGCTCGACCCGGTGCTGGTCGCGACCGTCACGCTGCTCGCGCTGGCGGCGTTCGAGGCAATCACGCCGATCCCCCGCGCCGCACGCGAGCTGGCCATCATCACCGTGGCCGGGCGACGTGTGCTCGACCTCACCTCCCGGCGGCCCCTGATCACCGATCCCGGCGCACCGCTGCCGTCACCATCGCGCGACGCGACGATCGAGCTGGCCGGCGTGACCGCCCGCTACCCCGGATCGCCGCGCCCGGTGCTGGAGCAGGTCGACCTGCGGCTGGAACCGGGTGGCCGCGTGGCGCTGGTGGGGCCCAGCGGATCAGGAAAGACGACCGTCACCAACGTGCTGCTGCGGTTCCTCGACCCGGAGCAGGGCGCCCTCCTGTTCGACGGCAACGATGCGCGCGACCATCGCCAGTCGGACGTGCGCGCGATCTTCTCACTGGCCGGCCAGGGAGCCCATCTGTTCAACTCGACGATCCGCCAGAACCTGTTGCTCGCCCGGCCGGACGCCACCGATGACGAGCTGCGCGACGTCCTGGCACGGGCACGGCTGGCGGCCTGGGTGGACGGGCTGCCGGACGGTATCGACACCCTGGTGGGCGAGGAGGGCCGCCGGCTCTCGGGCGGCCAGCGCCAGCGGCTGGTGCTGGCGCGGGCGCTGCTCCCGGACGCTGCCGTGCTGGTGCTGGACGAACCGACGGCCCATCTCGACGCCGCCACCGCCGAGGCGCTGATGTCCGACGTGTTCGCCGCCGCCGGGGACGCCGCGGTGCTGCTGATCACGCATCGCGGCGAGGGCCTGGATGCCGTCGACCAGGTGGTGGCGCTGGATGCCGGACGGGTGACGTCGGCGGCGGCTATCTAGGCGCGGTACGGGCATCGACCACCGCTGCGGCCTCACCCGGCGCGGCGGGCTCGGCGCGGCCGGGCATCCGCTGCTCGTCGATCACCTGCTGCGGGCGGCTGTGACCGAGGAACGCGAAGCTCCAGGACATGAGCGCGGCGAACCGGTTCTTGAAACCGGTCATGAACGTGATGTGCACCATCAGCCAGGCCAGCCAGCCCAGGTAGCCGTGCAGCCGTATGCCGCGGAAGCTGACGATCGCCCTGCGCCGGGAGATGGTCGCCATGCTGCCCAGGTCGCGGTACTTGAACGGCTTTGCCTGCTCGCCCTTGAGCCGGCCGCTGATGGTGCGGGCGGCGTGAATGCCGGACTGCATGGCCACCTCCGCCACCCCCGGCAGGCCGTTCAGCGACATCATGTCGCCGACCGCGAACACCTCCGGGCGCCCGGGCAGCGAGCAGTCCGGCTGCACCGCGATGCGGCCGGCCCGGTCGCACTGCGCACCGGACGCGTCGGCCAGCATCCGGGCCAGCGGCGAGGCCGCGACGCCCGCCGCCCAGATAACCGTCCTGGAGGCGATCTTCGTGGTCGACCCGTCGGCGGAGCGGACCTCGACGCCCGTCGCGTCGACGTTCTGGACGATCGCCTCGGTGCGGATCTCGACGCCCGTGCGCTCCAGGCCCTGGGTTGCGTGCTGCGACAGGCGGTCGCCGAAGGTGGCCAGGATCTCCTTGCCGCCGTCGCACAGGATCACCCGCACGTCGTTCGGCCCGAACCGGGTGAAGCTGTGGCCGATCGCCCGGCGACCCAGCTCCGCTATCTGCCCGGCGATCTCGACCCCGGTGGGGCCTCCGCCGACGATCACGAACGTCAGCCAGGCGGCGCGGACGTCGTCATCCTCCTCCAGCTCGGCCATCTCCAGCGCGCCCAGGATCCGTGTGCGGTGCCGGACCGCATCATCCAGCGTCTTCATGCCGGGCGCCCACTCCGCGAACTCGTCGTGCCCGAAGTACGAACCGCCGGCGCCGGCCGCGACCACCAGGCTGTCGTACGGCAGCGTCAGCGGGCGTCCGTCCGGTTGCCGGCAGCGAACCACCCGCGCCTCCAGGTCGAACCCGGTCACCTCGGCCATCAGCACCGAGACGTTGCGGTGGCGGCGCAGCACGTCACGGGTGGCGGGCGCGATCGCCCCTTCCGACAGGATCCCGGTTGCGACCTGGTAGAGCAGGGGCTGGAACAGATGGTGGTTGGTCTTGTCGACCACCGTCACGTCGACCGGAGCCCGCCGCAGGAAGCGAGCCGCGAACAGCCCGCCGAAGCCGGCTCCGACGATGACGACTCGCGAGCGTTGTGGTGCGTTGGCGGCGATGCGGTGATGGTGAACCGAGTTGGGTCATACCGCTTCATCCCGGTTGGATGACGCGGCCCGATCGGCCGGGTGGCACGGTGCCCGCGTGACCACTACACAGACACTCAGCACACGCACAGCCCACGACAGCACGGCACAGGCCGGGGCACTCGTGGTGTTCGGCATCACCGGCGACCTGGCCCGGGTGATGACGCTGGACTCGCTCTACCGTCTCGAGGCACGGGGCCTGCTGGACTGCCCGATCATCGGCGTCGCGGCCGACGACTGGACCATCGACCGCCTCCGCAAGCACGCCCACGAATGCATCGCGGCGATCGAACAGACCGTCGACGAGGCCGTGTTCGACCGGTTTGCCGCACGGCTCTCCTACCACCAGGGCGACTTCAACGACGCCGCCATCTACGAGCAGGTGGGACAGGCCCTGTCCGGCATCGAGACGCCCGTCTTCTACCTCGAGATCCCGCCGTTCCTGTTCGGCCGTGTGGTGGGCGGCCTGTCCCAGGCGGGGCTGCTTGACGGCGCCCGGGTGGTCGTCGAGAAGCCGTTCGGCCACGACCTGGCGTCGGCGCGCGCGCTCGCGGCCGAGCTGCACCAGTACCTTGACGAGTCGCAGCTCTACAGGATCGACCACTTCCTCGGCAAGATGGGCATCGAGGAGCTGCTGATCCTGCGCTTCCGCAACTCGATGCTGGAGCCGCTGTGGAACCGGCAGCAGATCGCATCCGTGCAGATCACCATGGCGGAGTCGTTCGGCGTCGCGGATCGCGGGCACTTCTACGACCCGGTGGGGGCCCTGCGCGACGTGGTGGTGAACCACCTGATGCAGCTGGTGGCTGCCACCGCCATGGAGCCGCTGGCCGGGACCGACGCAAAGACGCTGAAGGACGCCAAGCTGACCCTGTTCCGGGCGATCGCCCCTGCGTCGCCCTCGCACTACGTGCGCGGGCAGCACGACGGCTACCGCTCGATCGACGGCGTGGCCGAGGACTCGTCGACCGAGACCTACGCGGCGCTGCGCCTCGACATCGACAACTGGCGGTGGGCGGGCGTGCCGTTCTACATCCGCACCGGCAAGCTGCTGCCCGTTACCCAGACCGAGATGCGGCTGGTGTTCCGCAGGCCGCCGAAGCTCGGCTACGCGGAGCGCGGCAATCCCGGCCCGGAGCCCAACCAGCTGGTGATGAAGCTCGACCCGTCCACCGGCGTGCGAATCGTGCTGGACGCGCACCGCGCCGACGCCACGCGGATCGCGCCGATCACGCTGGACATGGAGTTCGGTGCGGAGGGCGGCGAGGGCCCGACGCCGTACGAGGTGCTGCTGCACGCGGCCATGCAGGGTGACAGCATGCGCTTCACCAGGCAGGACTGCGTCGAGGAGACGTGGCGGGTGATGCAGCCGCTGCTGGATGACCCGCCGCCGGTGCATCCCTACACGCCGGGGTCATGGGGCCCGAAGGCTGCCGACGACCTGATCGCCGGACACGGCCGCTGGCACGCACCGTGGGTGCCGGCATGAGCACCGCACCTTCCAAGGAAACCAGCGGCCAGCAGAGCGCGGCGGCGCTTTCGCCGTTCCCGCCGATCGCCGACTATGCGTTCCTGTCCAACTGCCACACCGCCGCGCTGGTCGCGCCGGACGGCGCGATCGACTGGCTGTGCGTGCCCAGCTTCGACAGCCAGAGCGTGTTCGGCAGCCTGATCGATCGCGGCGCCGGCACCTTCCGGTTCGGCCCGTTCGGCATCGAGCATCCCACCGCCCGCGCCTACGTGCCGGGCACGAACGTGCTCGTCACCACCTGGAAGACGCCGAACGGCTGGGTGATCGTGCGGGACGCCCTGACGATGGGGCCGCGCCGCCACGAGGACCTGGTCACGCCGCACACGCGCCCGCCCACCGACGAGGACGCGGAGCACATGCTCGTGCGCACGGTCGAGTGCATCGACGGGCGGGTCGAGGTCGAGCTGATCTGCGAGCCGCTGTTCGACTACGGTCGCGTCCCCGCCCAGTGGGCGCTGACGGGCGACCAGGGGCACGCCGCCGACGCCACCGGCGCGGGCCTCACGATCCGGCTGGACAGCGACTTCAACCTCGGCATCGAGGGCAACGGCGTGCGTGCGCGGCACGTGCTGCACGCCGGCGAGAAGGGCTGGTGCGCCCTGTCGTGGTCGGAGCAGCTGGCCACCCCGGCCGATGATGACGACGCCGTCGCCCGCATCGACACCACCGTGCGATTCTGGCGCAACTGGCTGGCGCAGGGGCGCTTCCCCGACCACCGCTGGCGCGACCCGATACAGCGCTCGGCGCTGGCCATCAAGGGCCTCACCTACATGCCCACCGGCGCCACCGTGGCGGCCGCCACAACGTCGCTCCCGGAGACGCCCGGCGGCGAGCGCAACTGGGACTACCGCTACACCTGGATGCGCGACACCACCTTCACGCTGCAGGCGCTGCACTACATGAATCTCGAGTGGGAGGCAGACGAGTTCATGCAGTTCGTGGCCGACGTCGAGCCCACCGAGGACGGCAGCCTGCAGATCATGTACGGCATCGACGGCCGCCGCGACCTGACCGAGAGCACCCGCGACGAGCTGACCGGCTACGCCGGGGCCAAGCCGGTGCGGATCGGGAACGGCGCCTTCGACCAGCGCCAGAACGACGTGTTCGGCGCGGTGCTGGACTCGATCCTGCTGCACACGCGGCGCAGCAACCGGCTGCCGCCAAGGCTGTGGCCGATCGTGGAGTCACAGGCCCAGTGTGCGATCGAGGTCTGGAAGCACCCCGATCAGGGCATCTGGGAGGCGCGCGGCGAGCCGCAGCACTACGTATCGTCGAAGCTCATGTGCTGGGTGGCGCTCGACCGCGCCGCGCAGGTGGCCGGGATCCGGGGCACCCCCGAGCGGGCAACCGCGTGGGCCGAAATCGCCGAGGAGATCAAGGCCGACATCCTCGAACACGGCGTCAGCGACCGCGGCGTGCTGCGCCAGCACTACGAGACCGACTCGCTGGACGCCTCCACCCTGCTGGCGGCCGGCTTCGGGTTCCTGCCCGGCACCTATGAGCGGATGGTCAAGACGGTGGTCGCCATCGCCGACGAGCTGACCGAGGCCGGCTTCGTGCTGCGCTACCGCACCGACGAGACCGACGACGGGCTGTCCGGCAAGGAGGGCACGTTCCTGATCTGCTCGTTCTGGCTGGTGTCGGCGCTGGCCATCATCGGCCACGAGCAGCGCGCCCGCGACCTGATGGAGCGGCTGCTGCGGGTGGCGTCGCCGCTGGGCCTGTACGCCGAGGAGTTCGACGCCGCGACCGGCGGCCACCTGGGCAACTTCCCGCAGGCCTTCTCACACCTGGCCCTGATCGAGGCGGCCGGGCGCATGATCGTGCTGGAACGGCTGAAGGAGCTGTAGCTGTGGATTCCTACGACGTCATCATCATCGGCAGCGGCGCCGGCGGGGGCACGCTCGCGCACCGCCTCGCCCCGTCCGGCAAGCGCATCCTGCTGCTCGAGCGAGGCGACTGGCTGGCACGCGAGCCGCAGAACTGGTCGGACCAGGCCGTGTTCGTGGACAGCCGCTACATCTCGCCGGACACCTGGATCGACCGCGACGGCAAGGAGTTCCAGCCGCAGGTGCACTACTTCGTGGGCGGGGCGACCAAGCTGTACGGGGCGGCCCTCTACCGGTTCCGGCCGGAGGACTTCGGCGAGCTGCAGCACCGCGGCGGCACGTCGCCGGCATGGCCGATCTCCTACGACCAGATGGAGCCGTACTACACCCAGGCCGAGCAGCTCTACGGCGTGCACGGGGCGCGCGGTGAGGATCCCACCGAGGGGCCGTCCAGCGCCCCCTACCCGTTCCCCGCGGTCAGCCACGAGCCGCGCATTCAGCAGCTCTCCGACGACCTCGAGCGGATCGGGCTGCACCCGTTCCACGCCCCCTGCGGGGTGCTGCTGAACGAGACCGACATGCCCTACAGCCGCTGCGTGCGCTGTGGCACCTGCGACGGCTTCCCCTGCCTGGTGCACGCGAAGTCGGACGCCGAGGTGATGGCGGTGCGGCCGGCGCTCGAGCATCCGAACCTGACGCTGCTGACGAACGCCCGGGCCGTGAAGCTGGAGACCGACCAGGGCGGGCGCCAGGTCACTCGCGTGGTGGTGATGCACGGGGATCAGCGCGAGGAGTACGCGGCCGACATCGTGGTCGTGTCGTGCGGTGCGGCCAACACGGCGGCTCTGCTGCTGGCCTCGGCCGGCGACAAGCACCCGCGCGGTCTCGCCAACGGCTCAGACCAGGTCGGCCGCAACTACATGTTCCACAACAGCCAGGCCGTGCTGGCGCTCTCCGAGGAGCCGAACCCGACGGTGTTCCAGAAGACGCTGGGGCTGAACGACTTCTACTTCGGCACCGACGGCTTCGACTTCCCGATGGGCAACATCCAGATGGTGGGCAAGTCCACCGCCGAGATGTACCGCGGCGAGAAGCCGCTGGAGACGGCGCTGGCACCGGAACGGACGCTCCGCAACATCGCCGAGCACGCCGTCGACTTCTGGCTCTCGACGGAGGATCTGCCGTCGGCCGACAATCGGGTCACGCTCGACGTGGAGGGCCGAATCCACCTGGCATACACGCCCGCCAACGAGGAGGCGCGCGACCGGCTGTACCACCAGCTGAAGTCGATGCTGGGCGACCTCGGCATGCACCCGCACCACCTGGTGCCACGCCACGCGTACCTGAAGACGGCGATCCCGGTCGCCGGAGTCGCCCACCAGGCCGGCACCTGCCGCTTCGGCGACGACCCGGACAGCTCGGCGCTCGACTCCAACTGCCGCGCGCACGAGCTGGACAACCTGTACGTGGTCGACACCAGCTGCTTCCCGAGCATCAGCGCGGTCAACCCGGCGCTGACGGCGATGGCCAACGCCTTGCGCGTGGGCGACCACCTGCTGGAGCGGCTGGGCGTGGCCGAGGCCGCGCAGGTCGCGGCCGGCTGACCGGTCAGCCCGGATCGCGCCCGCCCGATACGATCGCCGCGATGAGCGAGCCAACCGACAGCGGGCAATCGCCTGGCACGCGCCGCCGCCGCACTCCGGGCCTGACGATCGCGATCCGCCAGGCGGGCGCGAGCGCAACGCGCGTCACCCTGCTGCTGCCGGTGCGCGTCGCACGCAGGGCGCCCGGCGTGGGAAGGGTGGTATCGAAGGGACGCGCGCAGGTGGCCGGCGGCGCCCGCGCCACACGCGCCTACGGCGAGGCCCGGCTCGAGGATGCGGCCGGCGAGGTGCTGGGATCGCGCGGAGTCGAGCGGGCCGTGGAGCGGGCATTCGCCGGGCCGCTGCCCGAGCACGTGGCCAACGCCGCCGTCGAGCAGCGTGTGGTGCAGCGGATGGTCGCCGAGGTGCTCGCAAGCGTCGACATGCAGGCCGCCATCACGGACGCGCTCGAGCGTGAGCGCGCCGAGGGGCGGCTCGAGCAGATCGTCGGCGAGGCGGCCAGAAGCCAGGCGGCCGAGGAGATCGCGCAGCGCGTGGTCTCGAGCCCGGAGCTGCAGCGGCTGATCGAGGAGGTGATCGCGAGCGACGCCGTGCGAACGGCGCTCGCCCGCCAGTCAGCGTCGTTCGGTTCCGAGGTGGCGGGCGAGTTGCGGCACCGTACCCAGCGGATCGACGACCGCATCACCGTGACCAAGGGCACGACGTCCGAAACGCCGTCGCCCTACGCTGGGCTGCTGGGACGGTTCATCGCCGGCGCCCTCGACCTGGCACTGATGTCGGTCGTGTTCCTGGGCGGCGCCGCGATGGTCGACGTGGTGTCCAACCTGGTCGGAGGTCTCCGGCCGTCGTGGTTGGAAGCGGCGATCGCATCGGTCGGTGCGACGGTCGGCGCCGTCGCCTATCTGGTGGTGTTCTGGACGGTCGCCGGCCAGACGCCCGGCATGCGCGCCATGGGCCTGCGCCTGGTCGTGGGACGGGACGGGACTCAGCCACCCGGCGTCGGCCGCGCCCTGCTGCGGGTGGTGGGGCTCGTGATCGCGATCGTGCCGTTCTTCGCTGGGTTCCTGCCGATCCTGTTCGACCGCCGCCGCCGTGCCATCCAGGACATGCTCGCCGGTACGGCGGTGCGCGTGGATGAAGCCCATGAGGGCGGGTAGGGGGCCGCGTCCCGGTGAGCAGCCCCACCCCCACCGGCGCATCTCCGCCCGATCCGGCCCAGCTGCTGCGAAGCCGCAGCTACGTGCTGGTGCTGGTGCTCGGTGCCATCATCGGGGTGCCGGTGGCGGCCGTCGCCTACTTCTATCTGAAGCTGGTCGCCGAGGCGCAGACCTGGGTGTTCACGACGCTGCCCGGCGATCTCGGGTTCAGCGGAGAGCCGGCCCTGTGGCCGCTGCTGCCCCTGACGGTGAGCGGCCTGCTGGTCGGTCTCACGCTTCGCTACCTGCCCGGAACCGGCGGGCACAAGCCCGCCGAGGGGTTCAAGGCATCCGGGCCGGTGCTTCCGATCGAGCTGCCGGGCATCGTGATTGCGTCGTTCGCAACCCTCAGCCTGGGGGTGGTGCTCGGCCCCGAGGCGCCGCTGATCGCGATCGGCAGCGGGCTGGGGGTGCTCGCGGTGCACCTGCTGAAGCGAGACGCGCCCCAGTCGGCGGTTGTGGTGATCGGAGCCGCCGGAAGCTTCGCGGCCGTCAGCACGCTGCTCGGCTCGCCGCTGGCCGGGGCGTTTCTGCTGATGGAGGCGTCGGGGATCGGCGGCCCGATGCTGGGAGTCATCCTGATCCCGGGGATGCTCGCCGCGGGAGTGGGGACCCTGATCTTTGTCGGGCTCGACAACTGGACCGGCTATGGCACGTTCTCGCTTTCGATCCCCAACATCCCGCCGTTCACGACCCCCACGCTCGCCGAGTTCCTGTGGGCGGTCGGGATCGGGCTGGCCGCCGCGGTGATCGGCACCGCGATCAAGCGACCGGCGCTCTGGCTGCAGCCGATCGTGGAGCGGCAGATGGTGGTGCTGACGCCGGTCGCAGGACTCGGGATCGGAGCGGCCGCGGTCGTCTTCGGCGAGCTCACCACCCACAGCTCCTCGGAGGTGCTGTTCTCCGGCCAGGATGCCCTGCCCTCGCTGATCGAGGGCGCCGCCGGCTGGACGGTGGGGGCGCTGGTCCTGCTGATGATCTGCAAGGGCGTCGCCTACAGCCTCGCCCTCAGCTGCTTTCGCGGCGGCCCCACCTTCCCCGGGATGTTCATCGGCGCCGCCGGCGGCATTGCGCTGTCGCATCTGCCCGGGCTGCCGATGATCGCCGGCGCTGCGATGGGTATCGGTGCGATGACCGTGGTCATGCTGGGATTGCCACTGACGTCGGTGCTGCTGGTCACGATCTTCCTGAGCGCCGACGGCCTCGCCCTGACCCCGCTCGTGATCGTCGCGGTGGTGGTCGCCTACGTCGCCTCGGCGCGCATCACCCCGGCACCGGGAGCGACGTCTGCCCCCGCGCCGGGCGCCCGGGGCGCCGCCGTGGGCGGCGGCTAGCCGACCATGGGGCGCCTGATCGATGCCGACGACTGCGTCCTTGTCCTGGTCGACGTCCAGGAGGGCTTCCTGGCGCGCGTGGCGCCCGAGGCAAAGGCCGGCCTGATCGAGCGGATCGCGTTCCTGACGCTGAGCGCGCGGTTCTGCCGCATACCGGTGGTCGCGACCGTCGAGTCGCCGCAGGACTGGGGCGGTCTGCACCCCGGCCTGGTCGAGGCGGTGGGCGACGCGCCGGTGATTGACAAGGCCGTGTTCGGCCTGGCCGGCGATCCGCTGGCCGGCCCGGCGGTGCGCGAGACCGGCCGCGGCACGGCCGTGCTGGCCGGCCTCGAGACCGACGTCTGCGTCGCTCAGTCGGCGCTGGGCCTGCTCGACGAAGGACTGCAGGTGGTGGTCGTCGAGGACGCCGTTGCCTCACCCGGCAGCGCGCACGCGGCGGGCATCGAGCGGATGCGCCGGGCCGGCGTGGCCGGAGTGCTCACCAAGCAGCTCCACTACGAGTGGATGCGCACGGTCAGCCGCTCGCGCGAGTTCGACGCCGCCCACCCCGGGCTGGTGCAGCCGCCCGGCGTCGAGCTCTAGACCGGCGCGTGCCGCTCCAGCAGGTTCAGGATGTAGGGGTTGATGGTGTCGTGGGCGTGGCCGTACCAGGAGGCGTGGCCCATGTCCGGGAGCAGGTGGAACTCCGCGCCGGGGATCATCTCGGCCATCTCCTGGCCGTCCTGCGGCGGCGCCTGCACGTCCTCCGTGAAGGCGATCACGTGCATGGGCACCCGCACCGACGGCAGCCGGGCGCGCTGGTCGTAGCGCAGCGACGCCTCCCACTGCGGGATCAGCGACCGCTCGTTCTCCCCGGAGTCCATCCACTCCAGCAGCAGCTCGCGCAGCTTCGGCCACAGCTCGCGATCGCCCAGCGCGCGCGCCGGGTAACACATCGACGCGTAGTGCGTGACGCCCATCATGCCGTCGAGGCTGCCTCCCGCGCGGCGGAACTCGATCTCCGCCTCCTGGTAGTCCCAGCCCCAGCCGGTGCTCCACGCGCCGGTGCCCATGACCACCGCGCAGCGCATCAGGTCGGGCCGGTCGATCGCGACCTGCTGGACGATCGCCGACCCCAGCGAGCTGCCCACGACCGCCACCGGCGGCTCGCAGACCGCCTCGATCAGCTCGGCCGTGTCGCGGGCGAATGCCTCGATCGGCCACGGCTGCGGCAGGTCGCAGGTGGTGTCGCCGATGCCCCGCCCGTCGAAGGTGGTCGACCGGTAGCGGTGGTCGAAGAACGGCGTCTGGAACCGGCGCCAGTCGCCCCCGCGCGACCCGCCGCCGGCCACCCACACGAGGTCAGGCCCTTCTCCCGACTGCTCGTAGGCAATGGTCGCCTCGGATCCCTCGAGAAGCGGCATGCGTCAACTCTTTCACGTCTGGGTAGGCTGCAGGCGGCAACCCGAAGGAGCGCACCCATGGGATTCGATCAGTACCACGAACCACCCGACGAACTGCCGGCCGCGACACGCACGTTCGCCCGCCTATGCGCCTCGCTGACCGAGGAGGCGGAGGCGATCGGCTGGTACGAGCAGCGCCTGGCGGTCGAGTCCGACGCCGAGGCGGCTGCGATCATGCGCGACGCCCAGGGCGAGGAGTTCAAGCACTTTTCGATGGACCTCGAGTTCCTGCTCCGGCGCACCCCGCTCTGGCGCGAGATCGCGCAGGGCATCCTGTTTCAGGGCGGTGACATCGTCGCCCATGGCGAGGCGGCCGAGGAGTCGGCGGTCGAGGGCGCGGCCGACCGCGGTGAGCCGCTGGCCGGCTCGGAGTCGCTCGGCATCGGCGGCGTGAGGGCGGTGGCGTCGTGAGCCATCTGCTGCGCGAGCACGCGCCGATCACGGCGGCCGGATGGGATCGGATCGACCAGGAGGCGCGCGAGCGGCTGAGCCCCGCGCTGGCGGCGCGCAAGCTGATCGACTTCGCGGGGCCGCACGGCTGGCAGCACTCGGCCACAAACCTGGGGCGCACCCAGCGGGTCACCAAGCCGCCGGCCGAGGGGCTGACCGCCGTCCAGCGCCAGGTGCTGCCGCTGGCCGAGCTGCGCGCACCGTTTTCCGTCTCACGCGCCGAGCTCGCAGACGCCGACCGCGGCGCCGAGGACATCGACTTCGCCGCGCTGGACGCCGCGGCGCGTGCGCTGGCGGTTGGCGAGAACACCGCGGTCTTCCACGGCTGGAAGGGGGCGGGCATGACCGGGATCGCGCAGGCGTCGACCCACAGGGCGATCGCCCTGGGCGAGGACTGCGAGCGCTATCCGCTGCACGTGGCGAAGGCGGTCGAGGCGCTGTTGTCGGCCGGCATCGACGGCCCCTACGGGATCGCGCTGGGCCCGG
>Ga0164306_10000896_pt1 | contig 12731 bp, 10 predicted proteins | sample Whisoiple_242_MG_FD_110213 | JGI IMG/M metagenome (GOLD analysis project Ga0164306, IMG submission 110213) | Soil microbial communities amended with fresh organic matter from upstate New York, USA - Whitman soil sample_242_MG | ecosystem: Environmental > Terrestrial > Soil > Unclassified >... | reverse complement strand
GGACGGTCTGATCACCGTGAAAGTCGTTGGCAGCAATAGTCTCGGTGACCACGTGATCGCGACTTCCACGTTGACGATCGGCGGTGCCTGATGCCGGGTCAGTTGTCCGGCGAGGCGGCTATTGTCGGCATCGGTGCCACGGACTTCTCGAAGAACTCGGGCCGCAGTGAGTTGCGGCTGGCATCGGAAGCGGTACTCGATGCGCTCGAGGATGCGGGTCTGACCCCGGCCGACGTGGACGGCATGGTCACGTTCACGATGGACTCCAACACCGAGGTCGCCATTGCGCGCGCCACCGGAATCGGTGAGCTGAAGTTCTTCTCGAAGATCCACCATGGCGGTGGCGCGGCGTGCGCGACGGTCCAGCAGGCGGCCATCGCCGTCGCCACCGGGGTCGCGGATTGCGTTGTCGCATACCGAGCATTCAATGAGCGATCGGGACAGCGGTTCGGCCAGGTGCAGATGAGGTTGGTGGAGAACGCGGACTCGACCGGTGTCGACAATTCGTTCTCGTATCCGCACGGCCTGTCCACGCCCGCCGCGCAGGTGGCGATGATCGCGAAGCGGTACATGCACCTCTCCGGTGCCACGAGCAAGGATTTCGGTGCGGTGTCGGTGGCCGACCGCAAGCATGCCGCCAAAAATCCCAAGGCGTACTTCTACGAGAAGCCGATAACCATTGAGGACCATCAGAATTCGCGGTGGATCGCCGAGCCGCTGCGGCTGTTGGACTGCTGCCAGGAGACTGACGGCGGCGTCGCTCTCGTCATCACCTCGGCGGAGCGGGCGAAAGATCTCAAGCACCGACCCGCGATCATCGAGGCCGCATCACAGGGGTCGAGCCCAGACCAGTACTCGATGGTGAGTTACTACCGGCCCGAGTTGGGACTGCCCGAGATGGGCCTGGTCGGCAGACAGCTGTGGGAGCAGTCGGGGTTGCAGCCCACAGATATTCAGACCGCCGTCCTTTACGACCACTTCACGCCGTTCACGCTGATTCAGTTGGAGGAGTTGGGGTTCTGCGGCAAAGGCGACGCCAAGGACTTCATCGCCGACGGTGCGATCGAGGTCGGCGGCAGGCTGCCGATCAACACTCACGGCGGTCAGCTCGGCGAGGCCTACATCCACGGCATGAACGGCATCGCCGAAGGCGTTCGGCAGCTTCGCGGCTCGTCGGTGAACCCGGTTCCCGATGTCGAGCATGTTCTCGTCACCGCGGGCACCGGTGTGCCCACCTCCGGCCTGATTCTCGGCTGACGTTTCGGCGTCGCATCGATTTCTGCGCGTGCGTCGTCCCCCTAGCGGGTAATTGCGCAGGCGAAGAGATGCCGTCCCGAACCGTCGGTTCTCGGCTTGTCCTTCAGCGGAGATCTATTGTGCGCTAACTAACTTTGCCCCACTCTGTTTCGCGATCGACGAACGGCCTGTCGGCAGGCGCGAAGTCGCACTTACCAGCGATTTCGCTTATAAAAACTAGAGGCATTGCTAGATCTGCGGATGCATGCGCTTTTCTTCCAGCAACGTAAATAGGAGCGGAGGCGGGATGACTGCCCGCGGTGGCTCATAATGGCACGTCATGACGGGTTCCAGGACGTTATTGTGATGTAGGGCACAGGTGTATGGGGCGGGCTGTCGTCAGTGATACGTAAGAATTTGCTAGATCTGCCTTGCGATGCAAAAGTGCGAGTGGTAGCTTCCTTGAACGAGGCGAGGCGTTCGCTCCGGACACCGAACCGGCAGCTAATTCTCAGAGATTTGCACGCCACCGAGTCCCAGAATTGGGACACACGGCTTTTGAGACACCAGGGAGGGAGGGCTCGTGCCAGATCAAACAACGCGTCTCAGCACGTCGTCCCCATCACCACTGCCACTACTGACTCGACGCGCCTGCCGCCCGCGGCGCGATTCGAAGGCCGGCGGAGTCGGCAAACCCCTAGCCGACTCCGCCGGTTCTGTCGCCGGTTGCGCTGAAGGGACCGTCAGCTAGCTATGGTCATCCAGCAGCGTCACAGTTCGTTTGTCTCCCTGGCCGAAGCGCCAAACGGCGGGCAGGCCTCCGCCCTTGCCCACCTCACGGTGGTCAAGCCGGCGCTGGAGTCGCAAGCCGCGGTACTCGGACATCGGAGTTGGGAACGCCGGTACGCCACGTACCTTCGGTTCACGGACACCATTGTGGTCTGCATCGCGGTGCTTCTTGCGCAGTACGTGCGGTTCGGCAGCACTCTGACTGCGGACACCCTGGCAAGCCACTACGAGACGGTTTACTCGGCGGTGCTCGTCACCATCTGGTTGGCCACCTTGGCCGGTCTTCGTACCCGATCGCCGAAGTACATCGGCGCAGGCATCGAGGAGTACCGGCGAGTCGTGGTCGCGTCGTTCTGGACGTTCGGCGCGGTGGCTATTGCTGAATTGCTGTTGAAACTCGAGGTCTCGCGAGGTTATCTCGCGGTGGCCCTGCCGGTTGGAATCATCGGTCTGGTACTCAGTCGCTGGCAGTGGCGAGGCCATGTGGTGCGTCAGCGCAGAGCGGGCAACTACGAAACAGCGGTACTGGCCATCGGGGACAGAGACGCGGTCGCGAACCTCGCCGACGAGCTGACCAGCAGTAGTGACTACGGCTACCGTGTCGTGGGTATTGCGATTCCCGGCTACGGCGCCCCCTGCGGCGAGCACCTCACGATCAACGGACGACAGATTCCGGTCATCGGCGGTGAGGGCCACGTTCTCCAGGCAATCAGGAGTCGGGGCGCGGACAAGGTGGCGATTGCCGGCACCGACCACTTCGGAGTCAAGGGCATTCGCAGGCTCATCTGGGAGTTGGAGCCGATGGGGGTCGAACTCGTCGTCTCGCCCGGCGTGATGGACGTCGCACGCTCGCGGTTGGCCATGCGTCCGATCGCAGGCCTGCCGCTGCTCTACATAGACAAGCCCCAGTACCAGGGTGCGAAGCGGTTCCAGAAGCGGGCGTTCGACTTCGCTTTCGCGCTGGCGGCGGTGACGGTCTCTCTTCCGTTGCTGTTGATCGCAGCCGCTGCGGTCAAGATGACCAGCAAGGGCCCAGTCTTCTACAGGGCGGAGCGGATCGGAATCGACGGCAAGCCGTTCATGATGCTGAAGTTCCGCACCATGTCCGAGGATGCCGACAGGGAGTTGCAGAATCTGTTGTCGGCCAACGAGAGTGATGGCCTGCTCTTCAAGATCAAGAATGACCCGCGAATCACCCCGGTGGGCCGGGTCCTGCGACGGTTCAGCATCGACGAGCTACCGCAGTTCATCAACGTTCTCCGGCAGGAGATGAGCGTCGTCGGTCCCCGGCCGCCGCTGAGGCGTGAGGTCGAGGCATACGACGACGATGTGCAGCGGCGACTGCTCGTCAAGCCCGGCGTCACGGGTCTCTGGCAGGTAAGCGGCAGGTCTGATCTGCCGTGGGACAAAGCTGTCCGCCTGGACCTTTCATATGTCGACAACTGGTCGATGGTCGGCGATGTCCTGATCATCGCCAAGACTCTGCGCGCGGTCATCGAGCGCCGAGGCGCTTACTGAGGGCCGGTCGGTCCTCGAGAATAAGGAGACAACCGCAATGCGCGCACTGGTAACCGGCGCTGCCGGATTCATTGGTTCCACGTTGGTCGACCGCCTGCTCAATGAGGGCCATCAGGTGGTGGGTATCGACAACCTGAGCACGGGTGTCCTGGCGAACCTCGATGCCGCTCGCAGCCAATACCGACTCGATCGGCGTCGGTTCACGTTCGTGCAGAGCGATATTCAGATACCGGAATTGAGTGACATCGTTGCCGGCAGCAATCCGGACGTCATCTTTCACCTTGCCGCCCAGGTGAACCTGAGGGCCTCGCTCACTGATCCGCAATTCGACGCCCGTAACAACGTACTCGGAACAATCAACGTCCTTGAGGCCGCCAGGCAGGCCGACGTCAAGCGAATCGTCTACGCCGCCTCCGGCGGGTCGAGGTACGGCGCCCCGGAGTGCCTGCCTGTTGACGAGACAGTACGCACCGATCCAATCTCGCCCTATGCGGTGGCCAAACTCGCCGGTGAGATGTACATACGCGCGTATGCGGAAATGTACGGCCTGTCGCAGATCTGCCTCGCGTTGGCGAATGTGTATGGCCCTCGACAAAATCCGCATGGCGAGGCTGGGGTCATAACCGTCTTCGGTCGAGCAATGCTGACCGACAGTCTCGCCACCATCTACGGTGATGGAACAGCCAGCCGGGACTACGTCTACGTCGACGACGTCGTCGATGCGTTCGTGCGCGCCGGGGAGGCCCCACACGGCACCGTCGGTACTTACAACATCGGAACGGGGCACCAGGCGACCGTCGTCGAGGTTCATCGATTGATTGCCGACGCACTCGGCAGCCTGGCTTCCCCCTCGCATGCGCCGTCGAAAGACGGTGAGCTCCAGGCAATCGCGCTCGATGCAACGAAAGCGCAAAGGGAGCTCGGTTGGGTTCCGCGCGTCGACCTGGTCGATGGGATCGCACGAACAGTCGAGTGGCTACAGGACGCGTTGGCGCCGCGGCCCGCAGAGTTGGTCGGCGCATGATGTCAAACGAGCTGAACGGAAGAGGGTCCGGGCAGGTGCGGTGCCGACTGTGCGATTCGATTCGACTGGTGAGCGTTCTGGATCTGGGGGCCACGCCGCCGTGCGAGAAGTTCCTCACCGTCGACGAGCTCGACGCCCCGGAGCCGACGTATCCGCTTCACCTTCGGCTGTGTGAAGACTGTCTTCTGCTGCAGATCCCGGCGTTGATCACACCGGAGGAGACTTTCACGGAATACGCCTACTACTCCTCGTATTCCGACAGCTTCGTCGCACATGCTCAGACGTTCGTCGACCAGGCCGTCACACGGCTCGACCTGAACAGTGAATCGTTCGTCGTCGAGGTCGCGAGCAATGACGGCTACCTTCTGCAGCACGCGGTCGCCAAGAACATCCGATGCCTCGGCATCGAGCCGTCGGTGAATGTGGGAGCGGCTGCCCGCGACCGCGGCGTTCCGACGGAAACGGCGTTCCTCGACGAGAAACTCGCACAACGGATTCGCGACGAGCACGGTCCGGCGGATCTCGTCGTCGCCAACAACGTATACGCCCACATCCCGGATCTGTTGGGCTTCACGAAGTCACTGCGCACTTTGCTCGATGATGACGGTTGCCTGAGCATCGAGGTGCATCACGCGCTCAACCTCATCGAGCTCGGTCAGTTCGATTCGGTCTACCACGAGCACTTCCAGTACTACACGTTGCTGTCTGCGACTCGTGCGCTGGCATCAGCAGACCTCGCGGTCGTCGACGTCGAACTCGTCGACACCCACGGTGGCTCCCTCCGGCTGTGGGCGCGGCCTGCGGCATATGCCGGTCCGCCGACTGGCCGGGTGGCCGATGTGCTGCGGATCGAGGAGGCGGCCGGCCTTCACCACGTCTCCGGCTATTCCAAGCTTCGCCGCCGGACCGAATCGATTCGTCATGCACTGCTGCGGTTCCTGCTCGACTGCCGCGCCGAAGGGAAGCGGGTCGTCGGCTACGGCGCCCCTGGCAAGGGCAACACCCTGCTGAACTATTGCGGAATTCGCAGCGACCTGCTCGAGTACACGGTCGACCGAAACCCCTACAAGCACGGACGATTCACTCCCGGCACACGGATTCCGATCTATGAGACCGAACAGATCGCCCAAGATCGGCCGGACGTCGTACTTGCGCTGCCCTGGAATCTCGAAGCCGAGATCACCGAGCAACTCGCCTACATCACCGAGTGGGGCGGCGAGCTCGTTTTCCCGCTGCCGACCCTGCACACAGCCAGCCCCAGCTTTCAAGACAGCAGGAGGTAATCGAAATGAAAGTGGTCCTGTTCTGCGGTGGATACGGCATGCGAATGCGCGACAGCGCCGACGACGGTATGCCGAAGCCGATGCAGTTGGTCGGCCCGCGGCCGCTGATCTGGCACGTGATGCGGTACTACGCCCACTATGGCCACAAGGAGTTCATCCTCTGCCTGGGCTACGGCGCCGGCCACATCAAGAACTTCTTCCTCAACTATCAGGAAGCGGCGTCTAACGACTTCATGATGTCCGGCGGCAAGGTGCAACTCATGCAGTCCGACATCAGTGATTGGTCAATTACCTTTGTCGACACCGGATTGTCGTCTGCGATCGGTGAACGTCTCCGCCGGGTGCGCCCGCATCTGGACGGCGACGAGTACTTCCTGGCGAACTATGCCGACGTCCTCACCGACGCACCGATGGATGATGTCGTCGAGCAGTACCACCGATCCGGCGCTGTCGCCTCGATGATGATCGTGCCGCCGCAGTCTTCATTCCACTGCGTGGATGTGAGTGAAGCCGGCGAGGTCAAGGACATCGTGGCCGTGTCTAGGCTGCCCATCTGGGAGAACGGCGGATTCTTCGTGCTGTCGCAGAACGTCTTCGACTATCTGCCGGAGGGCGGATGCCTCGTCGAGGACGCGTGCGTGACGCTGGCAGGCGAAGGGAAGCTATACGGCTACAAGTACGAAGGCTTCTGGAAGCCCGCCGATACCTTCAAGGAGCGAGCAGAGCTGGATTCCCGTTACCACCAGGGCGACCGACCGTGGATGGTCTGGGAGCGTGCGGCGCACGAGCGTGCACTCGCCGCTGCCGCACAGCCATGATCGAACTCAAGACGGGTGGCCTGAACGAAATCGTCGTAGTGGGAGCCCACTGCGATGATATCGCGATCGGTATGGGCGGCACTCTGCTGACTCTGACGCAAGCCGACCCCGATGTGCGGGTACGCGGTCTGGTGCTGTCCGGCGGTGGTGGTGATCGGGAGGTCGAGGAACGAAACGCTTTGGCGGCGTTCTGTTCCGGCGTCGATGTCGAGCTCACCGTTCTTGACGTGCCAGACGGCAGAGCGCCTGCGCAGTGGGACCGTATCAAGAACAGCCTGAGAGACTTCGCCAGGTCGTGCGACGCACAGGTCGTTTTCGGCCCACAACGCGCCGACGCTCACCAGGATCACCGCCTACTCGCCGAACTGCTACCGACGGAATTCCGCGATCACCTCGTGCTCGCCTACGAGATCCTGAAATGGGAGACCGATACTCCGCGCCCGACGGTTCTGCATCCGATCACCCGCCAGGTCGCCGAAGAAAAGGCGCGCCTGCTGGTCAAGCATTACCCATCCCAGACGAATCACGACTGGTTCGACGAGGAGGCCTTTCTGGGGCTGTCCCGTCTGCGGGGCGTGCAATGTCGAAGCACCCACGCCGAGGGGTTCGTCCTGGAAAAGGCGACGGTGTCGTTCCTACATACGGAAGGAAGGCAGAAAAGTGACAACGATCTTCACAAACCCTGACATCACCGACGATGAGCGCCGAGCGCGCATCTACGACGGTCATGTGCTGCTTCACTCCGCATCGCCCGAGTCGCTCGCACTCATCGAGCATGCGCGCAATCTGATCGCTGAACTCTTCGGTGGACGGGATCCGCAGACGGCCCAATTCGATATGCCCGTCCAGGATTACGTCGAACTTCTAGCCGAACTCAAGCCGCGGTTCATTCACCACCCCGAATCGAAGGCGCGGGTGACGGCGCTCATCGCTTCCTATGGCTGCGATCCCGAGGAGACGTATTTCGATCTGCCGCGTATGCGGACGTCGACATCCGACGCCTATCTGACTTCAGGCATCGCGTACGCCTTCCATCCGCACCGCGACACCTGGTATTCGGCGCCCTTCAGCCAGCTCAACTGGTGGATACCGATCTTTCCGGTTGAACCTGACAACGTGATGGCGTTCCATCCGCAGTACTGGAGCAACCCGGTTCGAAATGGATCCTGTCGTTACAACTACGACGAGTGGACCAGGACCAGCCGGGTCACCGCCGCACAGCACGTCAAGAGCGACACCCGGGACCAGCCGAAGCCCGAGGAACCGGTACAGCTCGATCCGCAGGTAAGGATTGTGCCCGAGCCGGGAGGGGTGATGATCTTCTCCGGTAACCAGCTGCATTCGACGGTTCCCAACACCTCCGGACAGACCAGGTTCAGCATCGACTTCCGCACGGTGAACATCGGCGATGTGCGTACGCGTCGGGAAGCTCCCAATGTCGATTCCGAGTGCACTGGAACGTCGCTGCGCGACTTCCTTCGTGTTCGGGACCTTCACCGTATGCCCGAAGACGTCGCACTCGACTACGAAGGACTCAAGGAAATGGTGACCACCGATGTCTAGCTCAGCTCTGATGCAAAGTGCCGAGGAGGTCGTCGCCGAAGACGTCGACTCCATATGTCGGCGGTTGAGTACCGAGTTCGGTGAAATGGCCGGCTCCAACTTGTTGATCACCGGTGGGGCCGGATTTCTCGGCTACTACTTCGTACACGCGATCCACCATCACAATCGGAACGCGTCGGAGTCCGAGCAGATTTCGCTCACCGTGTTCGACAATTACGTTCGCGGCGTTCCTGGTTGGACAAAGCAACTGGACGGTGATTGCGGAGTCCGATTTCTCACCTACGACCTCGCGTCGCCACTCCGCGACGACGTCGGCGATTTCGAGTACGTTATCCACGCCGCATCGATCGCGTCGCCGAACTTTTACCGGCAGCGTCCGATCGAGACGATGGATTCCAACATCAACGGCCTGCGTGCGCTCCTCGATCGATTTCACCGACAGGACGTCGATGGCAAGCCGGTTGGCGGATTCCTGTTCATGTCGAGCAGCGAGATCTACGGCGACCCGTCACCGGAATGCATCCCGACGCCGGAGGACTACCGTGGTTTCGTTTCATGCACGGGACCCCGCGCATGTTATGACGAGGCGAAGCGATACGGCGAGACGCTGTGCGTGAACTTCGCACAGCAATACGGGCTGCCGATTCGTGCGGCGCGGCCGTTCAACAACTACGGGCCCGGCCTCAAGATCACCGACCGGCGCGTGCTGCCGGATTTTGCCCGCGACATCCTTTCCGGTCGGGACATCTCGATCCTGTCGGACGGAACACCGATGCGCACGTTCTGTTACGTGGCCGATGCTGTCGTTGGTTACTACAAGGCGCTGGTTCGCGGCGGCGTTGGCGAGGCCTACAACATCGGCACGGAAGCACCGGAGATCTCGATGGCTGATCTGGCGCGGATGATGGCTACCACGTCCGCAGATCTGTTCGGCTACACGGGTTCTGTCGTGCTCGGGCAGACCAGCGACCCGGATTATCTTCGCGACAACCCCAACCGGCGCTGTCCAGACATCTCGAAGGCGCGGGCCGAGCTCGACTACGAACCGATCGTGGCACTCGACGAGGGCCTGCGCCGCTTGCTGATCTGGTACGGGGCGAATTCCGGGGGTGACGACGCCTGATGCGGATCGCAGTAGTCGGCACCGGATACGTCGGCCTGGTGTCGGGCGCGTGCTTTGCAGAACTCGGTCACGATGTGGTGTGCGTGGACACCGATCGGGACAAGGTGGCCAAGATCCAGTCGGGCGTGCCGCCGATTCACGAACGCGACCTTCCCCAGCTGGTGCGGCGCCACATCGGCAGGCGACTGAGGGCCACCCTCGACCTGACCGAAGCGGTGACGAGCAGCGACATGTCGCTCATCGCCGTCGGAACTCCGCTGCGCGACGGGAAGATCGATCTCAGCTTTGTCCGCGCGGTCGCCGAACAGATCGGTACGGCACTCAAGGAGATCCGGCACTATCACGTCGTGGTCGTGAAGAGCACGGTGGTGCCGGGAACGACGGAGAAGACCGTACTGCCGATCCTCGAGGCCGCATCCGGCAAGAAGGCCGGTTACGACTTCGGTGTCGGCATGAACCCGGAGTTTCTCACCGAGGGGGAAGCGGTCAGCGACTTCCTGCGCCCGGACCGCATTGTTCTCGGCGGGATCGACGATCGCAGCATCGACGCCATGGCCGAGGCCTACCGGCAGTTCGACTCTGTGCCCGTCGTCCGGACGAACCCGCGTTCGGCCGAGATGATCAAGTACGCTTCGAACACCCTTCTCGCGACGATGATCTCGCTGTCGAACGAGCTCGCGAATCTGTCGGCTGAAGTCGGTGAGATCGACGTCCCGACGGTCATGGAGGGTGTCCATCTCTCGCGCTACCTCACCAGCGAGGACGGGCAGACGGCCCAGTTGGCGTCGTTTTTGTATCCAGGTTGCGGATACGGCGGAAGTTGTCTGCCGAAGGACACCAAAGCGCTCGTCTCACAAGGTATGGAGCTGGGTGTCCCGATGCGGGTACTCGAGGCCGTCGACCACGTCAACCGTGCGCAGCCCGAGAGGATGCTCGATCTTCTGCGGCGGCAATTCCCCGAGCTTGTCGGTCTACGGGTTGGTGTGCTGGGACTGGCTTTTCGACCTGGAACCGACGACATGAGGGAGTCGCCCGCGATACCGATCATTCACAAGCTGGTGAGCGAAGGGGTGGAGGTTCGCGCCTACGACCCGATCGCCACAGAGTCTGCGTCGGCCGTGTTCACCGGGCTCAACATCAAGCTGTGTGAGGACATGGCGGAAGCGGTGCAGGATGTCGACGCGGTGCTGCTGATCACGCGCTGGGACGAGTTCGCCCAACTGCCCGCATTGATTGCGCGTCAACCGGTGCCGCCGTTGCTCGTGGACGGCAGGCGGATGATCGCCCCGGTGAGCGTCCCGAACTACAGCGGCATCGGACTTTGAGCCGCGCCTTCCAAGTTCGCGACATCCACCCACCAGCCGCCGCCTGCCTCGATCTCCGGTAGGGCGGCCCGCACCTCGGTCATCAAATCGGGCAGGAGCAGCAGCACCCGTTCGGGCTGCGCATTCACCAGGTCGGCCGGGCTGATGATCGGCACATCGGTACCGGGCATGCGTCGCCCCCACTTGGCGGGAGACGCATCGGCGATCGCCGACAGTTCGGTGTGATCGATCTCCGCCATGGCGAGCATCGAAACAGCGCGTGATGCCGCGCCATAACCGAAAACCTGGCGGCTACTGGCCTTTTGGTCGACGATCCACGACTTCAGACCGCGCGCGGACGCGTATGCGCTGTCCTGCAGCTGACCGACGTATTCGGGCCTGGTGATGCCTAATTCGCGCTCCTCGTCGAGAATTCGCAAAACCGAGTCGTCCGAAGATCCGTCGCGAGTGGCTGCGAGCAGGACAGTGCCGCCGTAGAGGTCGAACGTCCAAGCAGTGCGCAGTCTGAACCCGACCCGCGCCAGCATGCGTTCCAGTGTCGTCAACGAGTAGTAGGCGTAGTGGCCGAGCCGCAGCATGTTCCACTGTCCTTGCCGCACAATGGCGCGAAGCTCGTGATACTGCAGAAGCAACACACCCCCGGGGGCGACCCGATCGGCACGCTCGGCGACCGCGGCGGCCTGGTCACGCCAATGCATCATTCCGAAGCAGTCGACGACGACGTCGGCCTGCTGGTTTTCGCCGGCAAGTGTGAGGCCCTGGTCTGTGATGAGCGTCAGCCATGAGCCGCCGTGCGGACTGCCGTACTCGGCGATCGTCGTGCCGGGCTGGAGCCAGCCTGCCGAGGTAGTCCGGCGCACGGCGTCCTCGGACTGCGCGATCAACGCGGCGGGCTCGACTCCGCGCGGCTCTTGCGCGTCCGTCGGATCGTCGACCAGCTGCGCGAGACCGCAATCCGAGCACAGCCACATCTGCAGCGGATAGGTCGGATCAGACCCGCGGTCATCGGCCTGCGGGAAGTGATCGCAGGCGGGCTGATCGCCGAGGTCCAGGACGGTGGTGCCGGATGCGCCGCGGCACAGTCGACATGAGGGTTGTGACATGATGGCTCCTTGTCGATCGATCAGTGCGAAACGGCTTGCGCCGGTTGATAAACCAGCGGCAGCAGTTCGACGCCCGGCAGTACCAGGTCTTGACGCATGAGCCGGATGTACTGTTCGCGGATGCCCGCAAGCACTCCGGCCTGCTCGTAGTGAAAGCCGTCGACCTCAGAGACCATGGTCAGTGCGGTGATCGTCCCTGCGATTGCACACTCTTGCGCGGCCAATAGTTCGGTGCGCTCGATCGGTCGGCGTTCGAACGGTACTTCGCATGTGCCGCTCAGCAGTTCGAGTACATCGACGGTGATGCTGTCCAAGCAACCCTCACTGGCAGGCGGTGTGATCACCCGACCTTGATCGGCGATCAGGATGCATGCGCCCGAGGTCTCGGCCACTCGGCCTGCGTCGTTGAGCATCACCGCTTCGTCGTAGCCGAGTCGGCCCACCTCGATACGTGCCAGTCGACCGCCCAGATAGTTGGCGCTCGATTTAATGCGGGTGGGCAAAGCGACGTCGGCCGCCCTTCGCCAGGTACTGACGCCGAGACCCATCGCATCGGGTGCCTTCTTCTGCTGGGTGAATGCCGTCACGACGAGGTCGGCCACAGTGCCCTCACCCCAATGGCCCTGGGTGACATACAGCGTTGCGCGGAACCACAGGTCCTTCTCGGGAACCAACAACTTGCCTGCCAGCGTCCGTAGACCGTCGAGGAATTCCTGATAGCTGAAGGTAACCGGAATGTGCAGCAGGGCAGCGGAGCGCCGAAGGCGTTGGTAATGCCTGTGCGGTGTTCGAATCGCGAACACGTCACCGGCGCAGTTCCAGTAGCCCTTGATCCCCTCGAAAACACTGAGGGCTCGGGTGAGTGCCTCCGCGCTGATGTGTATCCGGACGTCCTCGTACGGCACGAGTTCACCGTTGACGAGGGCCCATGCCGGCTTCTGTAGCTGCG
>Ga0164306_10000894_pt1 | contig 12736 bp, 12 predicted proteins | sample Whisoiple_242_MG_FD_110213 | JGI IMG/M metagenome (GOLD analysis project Ga0164306, IMG submission 110213) | Soil microbial communities amended with fresh organic matter from upstate New York, USA - Whitman soil sample_242_MG | ecosystem: Environmental > Terrestrial > Soil > Unclassified >... | reverse complement strand
GCGGACCTGGTCCCGGAGGTCGTCGAGGAGACCCCCGAGCCGACCGCGACCCCGACCGCGTCCGCCGAGGGCACCACGGAGCCGGGCGCCGGGGAGACCACCGCGCCGACCGCCGAGGCGACCACCGGCACCGAGGGCTGACGCCCCGCGGGGCACCGGCCCCGCGCCACGCACGCACGCAGGCCCCGCCCGGGACTCCCGGACGGGGCCTGCGTCGTACGGCCCGGGCGGACGGCGCGCGGTTCCCCTCCCGACCCGCGCGCCGGCCGCCGTGCCCCCCCTGCGGCTCAGCCGAAGCGGCCGGAGATGTAGTCCTCGGTCGCCTGCTCCTTGGGCGACGAGAACATCGTGGCGGTGTCGTCGATCTCGATGAGCTTGCCGGGCTGGCCGGTGCCGGCGATGTTGAAGAACGCCGTCCGCTCCGAGACCCGGGCCGCCTGCTGCATGTTGTGCGTGACGATGACGATCGTGTACTCGCTCTTGAGCTCGGCGATCAGGTCCTCGATGGCGAGGGTGGAGATCGGGTCGAGAGCGGAGCAGGGCTCGTCCATGAGCAGCACCTGCGGCTTGACCGCGATGGCGCGGGCGATGCACAGGCGCTGCTGCTGGCCGCCCGACAGGCCGGAGCCCGGGCGGTCGAGGCGGTCCTTGACCTCGTTCCACAGGTTGGCGCCGCGCAGCGAGGCCTCGACGAGGTCGTTCGCGTCGCCCTTCGAGATCCGGCGGTTGTTCAGCCGGACGCCGGCGAGCACGTTCTCCGCGATCGACATCGTCGGGAACGGGTTCGGGCGCTGGAACACCATGCCGACCTGGCGGCGGACGGCCACCGGGTCGATCTCGGCGCCGTACAGGTCCACGCCCTCGACCGCGACGGTGCCCTCGACGCGCGCGCCGGGGATGACCTCGTGCATGCGGTTGAGGGTGCGGAGGAACGTCGACTTCCCGCAGCCCGACGGGCCGATGAATGCGGTCACCGAGCGGGGCTCGATGGTCATGTTCACGTCCTCGACGGCCTTGAAGGCGCCGTAGTAGATGTTCAGGTCCTTGACGTCGATGCGCTGAGCCATCTCGGTCGTCTCCTTCTGGTTCTGAAAGGGGAGGTGGGGGCGTCGGTCAGCGGATCTTCGGGGCGAAGAGCCGCGTCACCAGGCGCCCGATGAGGTTCAGCACCATGACGATGAGGAAGAGCGTGAGGGCGGCGGCCCAGGCGCGCTGCAGGTTGATGTCCGGGATGCAGCTCGCGTCGCCGTCCGAGCACGGGACCAGACCCTGAGCGTACTGCCGGTACACGTAGACGGGCAGCGTCATCATGCGGCCCTCGAACAGGTTGAAGTTGATCGAGTCGACCACGCCGACGGTGAGCAGCAGCGGGGCCGTCTCGCCGATGACGCGGGCGATCGCCAGCATCACGCCCGTGGTCAGGCCCGCCACCGAGGTGCGCAGGACGACCTTGATGATGGTCAGCCAGCGCGGGACGCCGAGCGCCAGGGACGCCTCGCGGAGCTCGTTCGGGACGAGGCGCAGCATCTCCTCGCTGGACCGGATGACGACCGGGATCATCAGCACCGACAGCGCGACCGAGCCGATGGCGCCGAACTTCGCGCCGGGGCCGAGGATGAGCGCGAACAGCGCGTAGGCGAACAGGCCGGCGACGATCGACGGGATGCCCGTCATCACGTCCACCAGGAAGGTCACCAGCTTCGCGAGCGGCCGGCCGTTGCCGTACTCGACCAGGTAGATCGCGGCGAGCAGGCCGATCGGCACCGAGATCAGCGCCGCGAACAGCGTGATCTCGAGCGTGCCGACGATCGCGTGGTAGATGCCGCCGGCGTCCATGCCGCCGAACACGCCGCGCATGGAGTTGAGCAGGAAGTACGAGTCCAGCCGCCCGATGCCGCGGGACACCACGGTCCAGGTGAGCGACAGCAGCGGGATCATCGCGAGCACGAAGGCCCCGATGATCAGCACCCGCATCGTGAGGTCGGTGCGGCGCCGGCGGCGGTCCGTGGCCTGGAGCGCCTCGCGCAGCGACGCGCCGGCCGGGGTCGGCGCGGTCGGGGTCGGGGTGGTCGTCATGTCAGTTCGCCCCCGAGAAGTCCTTGCGCCGCGCGACGATCGCGCGGGCGGCCATGTTCACGGCCAGGGTGATGATGAACAGGGCGAGACCGGTCGCGATCAGCGTCGCGACGCCGGTCTGGTTGGCCTCCGGGAACTGCGCGGCGATGTTCGCGGCGATCGTCTGCTGCTGGCCGGCGGCGAGCAGCTGGAACGAGTAGAGGAACCCGGGCGACAGGATCATCAGGACGGCCATCGTCTCGCCGAGCGCGCGGCCCAGGCCGAGCATGGCGGCCGACACGATGCCGGACCGGGCGAACGGCAGCACGGCCATCCGCACGACCTCCCACTGCGTCGCGCCGAGGGCCAGGGCGGCCTCCTCGTGCAGGCGCGGGGTCTGCAGGAACACCTCGCGGCAGATGGCGGTGATGATCGGCAGGATCATCACGGCGAGCACGACGGCCACGGTCATCATCACGCGACCGGTCGGCGACACCACGCCGCCGAAGAACGGGATCCAGCCGAGGTACGTCCCGAGGAACTCCCACACCGGCTGGACGATCGGGCTCAGCACCAGGCCGCCCCAGAGGCCGTAGACGACCGACGGGATGGCGGCGAGCAGGTCGACCACGTAGCCGAGCGCGCTGGCCAGCCGCCGCGGCGCGTAGTGCGAGGTGAACAGCGCGATGCCGATGGCGATCGGCGTCGCCAGCAGCAGCGACACCGCGGCCGCGAGCAGCGTGCCGAAGATCAGCGGGCCGACGAAGCCCAGCAGGCTGGTGTCCTCGGGGAACCAGCTGACCGCGTCCGACAGCTCGGACGGGTCGGCCGTCAGGGCGGGCCACGCGCGCTGGATCAGGAACACGGCGACGGCGGCGAGGATCACGAGGATCAGGACGCCGGCCCCGGTCGCGACCCAGCGGAAGGCCAGGCTGCCGCCGCGGTCGCCGTGGCCCGAGCGCAGCCTGCGGGCCGTCGTGCCGGGCTTCACCGGCTCGGTGGGCCCCGCGGTGCGGGGCTGGGTGCTGGTCACACGGTCTCCAGGGGGAGGGGGAGGAGAGAGGTCGTGTCTCGTGCCGACGGCCGGCCCACCGCGAGGTGGACCGGCCGGGGTCCGGGCGGGAGGGGCGGCCGACGGGTCACGACGACCGCCCCTCCCCCGGTGGTCAGGACGCCAGGGTGATCGCGTCGATCGAGGCCTGGACGTCGGTGCGCAGGGCGTCCGAGATCGGCGCGGAGCCCGCGGCCGACTCGGAGGCCGCCTGGCCCTCGGCGGAGGCGACGTAGGTCGCGAACGCCTTGACCAGGTCGACGTCGTCCTGCGAGTCGTAGGACTGGCAGACGACCAGGTACGAGGCGAGGATCAGCGGGTAGGCGCCGGCCTCGGTCGTGGTGCGGTCGATGTCGATGACGATGTCACCCTCCTCGCGCGAGTCGTCGCGCGGGGAGACGTCGAGGGCGGCCGCGGCGGCCTCCTCCGACGGGGCGACGAACTCGTCGCCGACCTGGATGGAGACCTTGCCGAGCGAGCCGGCCTTCGAGGCGTCCGCGTAGCCGATGGTGCCCTGGCCGCCCTGGACGGTCTGGATCAGGCCGGAGGTGCCCTGGCCGGACTCGCCGCCCTCGATCGCCCAGTCGCCCGAGGCCTCGGCCGTCCAGGCGCCGTTGCCGGCCTTCGCCAGGTAGTCGGTGAAGTTCTTCGTGGTGCCCGACTCGTCGGAGCGGTGCACCGTGGTGATCGCCAGGTCCGGCAGCGTCACGTCCGGGTTCGCCTCGGCGATGGCCGGGTCGTTCCAGTTCGTGATCGTGTTGTTGAAGATGTTCGCGATCGTCTCGGCCGAGAGGTTCAGCTCGGAGACGCCCTCGAGGTTGAAGACGACGGCGATCGGGGAGATGTAGACCGGCAGGTCCACGGCGTTCGCGCCGAAGCAGCGCTCCTGCGCCTGGGCCAGCTCGTCCTCCTCCAGCGCGGAGTCGGTGCCCGCGAACTTCACGGAGCCGTCGAGGAACGCGGTGCGGCCACCGCCGGAGCCGACCGGGTCGTACGAGACGGTGACGTCGGGGTTCGCGTTCTGGAACCCGGCGCGCCAGGCCTCCATCGCGGACTCCTGCGACGAGGCGCCCGAGCCGGCGAGCTCACCCGAGAGGGAGCTGGCCGGGGCGTCGGAGCCGCCGGAGGTCTCGGCGGCGCCCGTCGGGTTGTCCGAACCACATGCCGTGAGGGAGAGGGCGACGACGCCGGCGAGGGCGAGGGCACCCGTACGACCGCGGTTGAGCTTCACAGTGTTGTCCGTCCTGTCGTGACGCGGCGCGCACCCGTCTGTGCGCGACCTGGCGCCGACGCTAGGGAGCGCAGGTGACCAGGCTCCCGTAGCCGGGTGAACGCACGGTGAACGAGCGGACAATCCTGGCGCGGGCCCGCGTGGCGCGCGTCACGACCGGCCGGTCAGGCCGGCTCGTCGTCCAGCAGCTTGTAGCCGAGGCCGCGCACCGTGACCAGGAGCGTGGGGTTGCCCGGGTCCGGCTCGATCTTGGCGCGCACCCGCTTCACGTGCACGTCCAGGGTCTTGGTGTCGCCGACGTAGTCGGTCCCCCACACCCGGTCGATCAGCTGGCCGCGGGTGAGCACCCGGCCGGCGTTGCGCAGCAGCAGCTCGAGCAGCTCGAACTCCTTGAGCGGGAACGCCACCGGCTGGTCGTCGACCGTGACGGTGTGCCGCTCGACGTCCATCCGGACCCGGCCGGCGGCGAGCACGCCGTCGTCCTCGGGCTCGTCGTCGGCGGCCGCCCCGCCCCCCGCCGGCGCCTGGCGGCGGCGGAGCACCGCGCGCACCCGGGCCAGCAGCTCGCGCGAGGAGTACGGCTTGGTGACGTAGTCGTCCGCGCCGAGCTCCAGCCCGACCACCTTGTCGATCTCGCCGTCCTTGGCGGTCAGCATGATGACCGGGACGTCGCTGCGCTGCCGGATCCGCCGGCACACCTCGGTGCCGGACAGGCCGGGGAGCATGAGGTCGAGCAGCACGAGGTCCGCGCCCTCGGCCTCGAACGCCTCGACGGCCTCGATCCCGGTGGCGGCGGTGGTGACCTGGAACCCCTCGCGGCCGAGCAGGTACGCCAGCGGGTCGCGGTAGGACTCCTCGTCCTCGACGAGCAGGATGCGGGTCACGGGGTCAGGCCTCCGGTGCGGTGTCGGGGTGGGCGGCGGCGGCGCGCGGGGCGTCCGGGCCGGGTCGGTCGGGGACGACGAGGGGCCGCGGGCGGTCGTCCGCGGGGGCCGAGGGCGGCTGGCCGACGGCGACCGGCAGCCGCAGGGTGAACGTGGAGCCGCGGCCGGGCTGCGACCAGACCTGGACGTCGCCGCCGTGGTCGGCCGCGACGTGCTTGACGATCGACAGGCCGAGGCCGGTGCCGCCGGTCTCGCGGCTGCGGGCGGGGTCGACGCGGTAGAACCGCTCGAACACCCGGTCCTGCTCCTCGGGCGAGATGCCGATGCCCTGGTCGACGACGGCGATCTCCACCAGGCCGTCGCGGGTCCGCACGCCGACGCCGACGGTGGTGCCGGCCGGCGAGTAGCGCACCGCGTTGTCCAGCAGGTTGCGCACCGCCTGGACCAGCATCGTGGGGTCGCCGAACACCCGGGCGCCGCGCTCCCCGCCGACCTGGAAGCCCATGTCCTTCGACGCCGCGCCGGTGCGCGCGCGGTCGACCGACTCGGCCACCACGGCGTCGACGTCCACGACGGCGATGTCCTTCAGCGCGCCGGCCACCTGCAGCCGGGAGAGCTCGAGGATCTCGTGCACCAGCTCGGACAGCCGGTGCGCCTCGCCCACCATGCGGCCGGCGAACCGGCGGACGGCCTCGGGGTCGTCCGCGGCGTCCTGCACGGTCTCGGCCAGCAGCGACAGCGCGCCGACCGGGGTCTTGAGCTCGTGGGAGACGTTGACGACGAAGTCGCGGCGGATGGCCTCGAGGCGGCGCGCCTGGGTGTTGTCCTCGGCGAGCACGAGCAGCAGGCCCGGGCCGACCTGGGCGACCCGGACCTGGAGCATCACGGTGCCGGGGCCGACCGGCCCGCGCGGCAGCTCCAGCTCCTCGTCCCGGATCAGCCCGGTGCGGCGGACGTCGGCGATCAGCTCGCGCACGGCGGCGTGCACGACCATGCCGTCCCGGACGACGCCGAGCGCGAAGGCCGGCGGGCTCGCCCGGACGACCCGGTCGTCGTCGTCCAGCACGACCGCGGCCGAGCGCAGCACCGCGAGCGTCCGGACCACGCCGTCGTCGACCTCGGGCTCCGGGCGCGGCGGGGCGCTGTGCTGGGCGCGCTCGCTGAACCGGAACGCCAGCGTCGCCCCGATGCCGGTGAGCAGACCCAGCACGCCCACGAGCAGCGCGCCGAGACCGTTGAGACCCTCCACGGCGCCAGCGTACGGTCGTCGTGGGCGTGCCACGGACCGGCACGGCCGCGCCCCGGCACCGACGGGCGGAGTGTTCATCTCCGTTCACCGCGCGGCGGCCTGCCGTTCACCGGCGCGTTCACCGGAGCGTGCGACCGTGGGTGGCCGGGACCAGACTGGTGCACCCACGCACGCCCGCGCGCGGACCGCGCGCGAACGAGAGGAAGCCATGCGGGAGATCTTCGAGGCCGAGCTCAAGCAGCTCGGGGACGACCTGGTGGCGATGAGCCGCCGGGTCGAGCACGCGATCGGGGCCGCCGGTGAGGCGCTGCTCCGGCAGGACCTGGCCCTCGCCGAGTCGGTGATCGCGGACGACCTCGCCATCGACGCGCTGGAGCGCGACCTCGACGAGCGCTGCGTCCTGCTGCTCGCCCAGCAGCAGCCGGTCGCCACCGACCTGCGGGTCGTCGTGTCCGCGCTGCGGATGAGCGCGACGCTCGAGCGGATGGGCGACCTGGCCCGGCACGTGGCCCAGGTGGCCCGCGGCCGGTACCCGAACGCCGCGATCGACCCGGCGCTGACCGGCGTGTTCACCGAGATGAACGAGGCCGCGCGCCGCGTCGCCCAGCGCACCACCCAGGTGCTGAGCTCGCACGACCTCACCGAGGCCGAGGGCATCGAGCGCGACGACGACCTGCTCGACTCGCTGCACGAGGAGACGTTCCGCGTGCTGCTCGGCCCGTCGTGGTCCGGCACCGCGCAGCAGACGGTCGACGTCACGCTGCTCGGCCGGTACTACGAGCGGTTCGGCGACCACGCCGTGTCGGTCGCGCGCCGCATCGTGTACCTGGTCACCGGCGAGTTCGCGGGCGACACCACCGGCACCCGCTGACCCCGGCACGACGGAGGGGCCCGGTCCGACATCGCGTCGGACCGGGCCCCTCCGTCGTGCTGCGGCGTCGGCGCGCCGCGCGGCTCAGCGGCCCTGGTTGGCGACCGCGGCGATCGCCTCGGCGGCGGCGTCGGGGTCGAGGTAGGTGCCGCCCGGGTTGGTCGGCTTCAGCGTCTCCTCGTCCAGGTGGTAGACGAGCGGGATGCCGGTCGGGATGTTGATCCCGGCGATCGTCGCGTCGTCCACGTCGTCGAGGTACTTGACGATCGCGCGGATCGAGTTGCCGTGCGCGGCCACGAGGGTCGTCCTGCCGGCCTTCAGGTCGGGCACGATCTCGGCGTCCCAGTACGGCAGGGCGCGGTCGAGCACCTGCTTGAGCGCCTCGGCGCGCGGGATCGGCTCGCCGGCGTAGCGGGGGTCGGAGTCCTGCGAGAACTCCGAGCCGAGCTCGATGTCCGGCGGCGGGACGTCGTAGGAGCGACGCCAGAGCATGAACTGCTCCTCGCCGTACTCCTGGAGGGTCTGCTTCTTGTCCTTGCCCTGCAGCGCGCCGTAGTGGCGCTCGTTCAGGCGCCACGAGCGCTTGACCGGGATCCACAGGCGGTCGGCGGCGTCGAGCGCGTAGTTCGCGGTCGTGATGGCGCGGCGCAGCAGCGACGTGTGCACGACGTCCGGCAGCACGCCGGCGTCCGTGAGCAGCGTCCCGCCGCGCTTGGCCTCCGCGACGCCCTTCTCGGACAGCGCGACGTCGACCCAGCCGGTGAACAGGTTCTTCGCGTTCCATTCGCTCTCGCCGTGGCGGAGCAGAACGAGGGTGTAGGTCATGGGTCCCATCCTGCCGCACGCGGCGCTCGGGCGTCGGGGGACGTTCGGCCCGCGGAACACCGCCGCCCCCGCGCGGCGTTGCAGCCGGTATGCCGATCACCGGGGAGTACCAGCCCAGCACCGACGAGCGCTCGCGCGACCAGGTCGCGCTCTACGAGAGCTCCGGCGGGACGGAGGGCACGACGCTGCGCGGGATGCCCGTCGTCGTCGTGACGATGCTCGGCGCGAGGTCGGGCAAGGTCCGCAAGATCCCGGTCATGCGGGTCGAGCACGACGGCGTGTACGCGGTGGTCGCCTCGCTCGGCGGCGCCCCGACGCACCCGGTCTGGTACCACAACCTGCTGGCGCACCCGCTGGTCGAGCTGCAGGACGGGCCGGCGAAGGCCGACTATGCCGTGCGCGAGGTCACCGGCGCCGAGCGCGAGCTGTGGTGGGCGCGGGCGGTCGAGGCGTACCCCGACTACGCGGACTACCAGACCCGCACGTCGCGGGTGATCCCGGTCCTGGTCCTGGAGCCGGTCGGCGCCTGACGGCTCAGACCGCCACGCGCGCGCGGCGCTCGGCGGCCAGGGCGTAGACCTTGAGCACCTGCTCGGCGGTCGCGTCCCAGCCGTACTGCTCGGCCACCCGCCGGGCGCCCGCGCGCCACGTCGTGCGCGACGCCGGGTCCGCGAGCGCCGTCGCCAGCGCGTCGGCCCACACGGCCGGGTCGTGCCCGCGGACCTGCCGGCCGGACACCCCGTCCTGCACGACGGAGCGCAGCCCGCCGACCGCGGAGGCGACGACGGGCGTGCCCGCCGCCTGCGCCTCGACGGCCACCAGCCCGAACGACTCGCTGCGCGAGGGCACGGCCACCAGGTCGGCCGCGGCGAACCACCGGGCGAGCTCGGCGCGCGCGACCGGCGGGTGGAACCGCACGTCGTCGGCCACCCCGGAGGCCGCGGCGAGGGCCTGCAGCTCGGTCAGCGCGGTCGCCCGGCCGCTCGGGCCGCCGAGCACCACCAGCAGCGGCGCGGGCCGGCCCGTCGCGCGGAGCACGCCCACCGCCCGGACCAGCACGTCGGGCGCCTTGAGCGGCTGCACCCGGCCGGCGAACACCACGACGTCCCGGTCGACGGGCAGCCCGAGGTCCCGGCGCAGCGCGGCGCGGTCGGCGCGCGGGCGGAACGTGCTGAGGTCGACGCCCGGCGCGACGACGTGCACCCGCTCCGGGTCGGCGTCGTACATGCCGACGAGGTCCTGGCCCTCCTCCGCGGTGCTCGCCACCAGGGCGTCGGCGGCCGCGACCACCTGCTCCTCGCCGATCACCCGGGTGGCCGGCTCGGGGCTGTCGCCCGGCGCGAGCGCGGCGTTCTTGACCCGGGCCATCGTGTGCATGGTGTGCACCAGCGGCACGTCCCAGCGCTCCGCGGCGAGCCAGCCGACCTGCCCGGACAGCCAGTAGTGGCTGTGCAGCACGTCGAACCAGCCGGCCGGCCGGGCGGCGCCGACCCGGAGCACGCCCGCGGTCACGGCGCAGAGCTGCCCGGGCAGGTCGTTCTTGTCCAGGCCCTCGTACGGGCCCGCCGGCACGTGGTGCACGAGCACCCGGTCGTCGTCCTCGTCGAGGTGCACCGACTCCGGCAGCGCCGACGAGGTGGCGCGGGTGAAGACCTCGACCTCGGCGCCGCGACGGGCGAGCGCGCGGGCGAGCTCGGCGATGTAGACGTTCATGCCGCCCGCGTCGCCCGTGCCCGGCTGGTCCCGGGGCGAGGTGTGCACGGACAGCATGGCGATGCGCTGCGGCTCGTGCGGCACGACGGGGCTCCGGGGGGACGGGGACGGACGGACTCCCCCCATTGTCGGCCATGCCCGGGGGTACGCACCGCGTGACGCCGACCACCCGGGTGGGATCCGCGGGGTCGTGGGGTACCCGGCGTCAGGGCCGCGCGGCCCGGAAGTCCTCCTCCAGCTGCTCGAGCGACCGGTCCCGCGTCTCGGGCAGCACGAACCGCACGAACAGCCAGGACAGGACGTTCAGCGCCGCGAACAGCAGGAACGTCCCGTTGACCCCGATCCCGGCGACGACGGACGGGAAGAACCCGGAGATGACCGCGTTCGCCGCCCAGTTCCAGAACACGCACAGCCCGATGGCGAACCCGCGCACCCGCAGCGGGAACAGCTCCGCCAGGATCACCCAGCAGACCAGCCCCACGGACGACTGGTTGAAGCCCACGAACAGCACCAGGAACACCGTGACGGCCACCGACCGCCCGGTGCCCTCGGGGATCGCCGCCGAGCACAGGGCGATCAGCAGGTGCGACGCGATGATGCCGGTCAGGCCGACCAGCAGCAGGCCGCGCCGGGTGACCCGGTTGATCACGCGCAGGCCGATCAGCATGCCCAGCACCGAGAACACGCCGTTCAGCACGTTCGCGACCAGGGCCACGTCCCCGCTGAACCCGGACTGCCGGAGCAGCTGGGTGCCGTAGTACATCACCGCGTTGATGCCGCCGAGCTGGTTCACGACGGCCACGCCGACGCCGATCAGCACCAGCCGGCGCACCCAGGCGAGCCGCAGCTCCGCCCAGCCGCCCTGCCCGCGCGCGGCGTCGGCGCGCTCGTGGGTGACCAGCTCGCGGACCTCGCGCAGCTCCGCCGCCGCCCGGCCGGGGTCGCGCACCTGGCGGAGCACCGCGAGCGCCTCGTCCTCCCGGCCGCGGGACAGCAGCCAGCGCGGGGACTCGGGCATCCGGAGCATCCCGGCGAACAGCGCCACCGCGGGCACGGCCTGCACCGCGAGCATGTACCGCCAGACGCCGGGGTGGTCCGACCACACGGTGCCGATGACCGCGTTGATGACGAACGCGGCCAGCTGCCCGACGACGATCGCGATCTCGTTGCGCCCGGTGATCGCGCCGCGGCGCTCGGTGGGCGCGAGCTCGGCGAGGTAGACGGGCACCGTCACCGACGCGCCGCCGACCGCCAGGCCGAGCACGAACCGGGTCGCGGCCATCACCTCGAACGACGGCGCGACGACGCTGCCGAGCGCTCCGACGAAGAACACCACCGCGAGCGCGACCAGCGTGCGCCGCCGGCCGACCCGGTCCGCGAGCCGGCCGCAGAGCAGCGCGCCGATCGCCGCGCCGACCAGCAGGCTGCTGGTGACCAGTCCCTCGGTCGCGGGGGTGAGCCCGAGGTCGGCGACCATCGGGTCCAGGGCGCCGTTGATGACGCCGGTGTCGTAGCCGAACAGCAGGCCGCCGAAGGTCGCGACGACCGTGATGACGTCGAGCCGGCGCAGGTGCGGGCCGGGCAGCAGCGGCGGGAGGGCGCGCGACGCGGCGCCCGCGGGGCCGGCCGGGCGCGCGGGGCCGGCGGGGCCGGCGGGTCCGGCGGTCACGCCGGCACGACGCAGGCCGGGGCCGGCAGCGCCACCGTCGACACGACGGCGCCGTCCCGGAGCACCGTGAGCGAGTCGCCGCGCTGGTCCGCCACGACGGTCCAGCCCTCGACGACGGCGAAGTGCCGCGGCCACGCACCGGGGAGCGCGGTCTGGCCCGCGGGCGCGAGCGTGCCGTCCGGGCCGGGGGCGAACGTCGCGAGCACGTCCGTGCCGCGCGTCGCGACCAGCACCCGGTCGCCGGCCCGGTCGATGTGCGAGGGCAGCGGGCGCTCGCCGCCGCCGGGGTGCGCGCCGTCCTCCGCCGCGGGGACGTGCTGCACCACCCGGCCGGACGCGGTCGCGGCGTCCCAGGCCAGCACGGCGACCGTCACGTCCAGCTCGCAGGCGACGTACGCGATCCGGCCGTCCGCGGAGAACACCAGGTGCCGCGGGCCGGAGCCGGGGCGCAGCGTCGCGGCGATCCCGTCCGCGGTCAGCAGGCCCGTCGCCGGGTCGCGCCGGTACCGGCGGATCTCGTCGGTGCCGAGGTCGCAGACCAGCAGGTGCGCGCCGTCCGGGGTCAGCGCGGCGAAGTGCGCGTGCGACGCCTCCTGGCGCTCGGCGTCGGGGCCGGAGCCGGCGTGGGTCAGCACCTGGGCCGGGGCGTCCGCGGCCAGGCCGTCCGGGCCCAGCGGGAGCACGGCCAGCGAGCCGGACGAGTAGTTGGCGACGTACGCCACGCGGCCCTCGGGGTCGAGCAGCACGTGGCACGGGTCGTCGCCGCCGCTGCTCGCGGTGCCGGTCCGGTCGAGCGCGGGCCGGCCGTCGGCCCCGGCGCCCACCCGGAAGGCCGCGACGGTGCCGTCCGCGTGCTCGCCGACCGCGACCAGCAGGCCGGCCTGCCGGTCGACCGCGAGGAAGGAGGGGGCGTGCGTCTCCGCCACGAGCACGGGGTCCACGAGGCGCCCGGTGTCCGTCTCCAGGCCGACGCGCCACACGCCCTCGCCGAGGCCGGCGGGGGTGCCCGCACCGGCCGAGGGGTAGGTCCCGATCCACAGGTCGCGCAGGTGCTCCGTCACGGCGAGGACTGTAGGCGACGGCACCGACGACCCGCGACCGCCGGCCCCACGCCGAGAGAGGACCTCCCGCACGAGATAGGGCGCACTGAGGTCCTATCTCGGCGCAGGGGTCCTATCTCGGCGGTCG
>Ga0164306_10000890_pt1 | contig 12750 bp, 16 predicted proteins | sample Whisoiple_242_MG_FD_110213 | JGI IMG/M metagenome (GOLD analysis project Ga0164306, IMG submission 110213) | Soil microbial communities amended with fresh organic matter from upstate New York, USA - Whitman soil sample_242_MG | ecosystem: Environmental > Terrestrial > Soil > Unclassified >... | reverse complement strand
TAATTGCCTCTCGGATTTTGTCCGGGTCAAGCCAGAGACGCAGCCTTGGAGCATAGCGCATGAGAGAGAGAACCAACTCATGCGGTACAAAACATCCAAGTAAAGGGACAGCGTTGAATTGTCTTCCGACTTTGATAGCACTTATATGATCCTCAACTAGCACGTAAACATCAGAGGGTTCCTTTGGTTTAACAATCTTAAAGTAACCACTCTTCCATCCCTTAGTAATATACTTCGGGTGTTTGGGGTTGCTCCCAAAGTAGCGACCCGTAATGTGTACGAGACGCTCTCCGTCATAGACGGGAAATACTAGGTAGCTCTTTTGGAGATCATAGTATATACGATGGGTCTTGATTTCATCAAGGCTAAGGCCGTAGGAGTTTAACCACTTCCTAGGTTCAGGAGGAATATTGTGGGTGATATTATCTAAATCAAATTCATACGGATCGGAAGAAGTCTTTGTCTTGTATAACTTCTTGTGCATCCAAGTGGTAGAGTTATGACCGTAGTCGATCCATCCACATCCGTAGCAGTACTTATGGCCGTCATCATAGACGGCTAGGTTATTGGCTGATCTATCTTTGCCCTGCTCTGCACACTTAGGGCACCGTTCTTTTCTAATAACTTTTGACATTAAGGATTTGCTGAATGTTAGCCAGCTTTCCTTCTAGAGTACGATTGATCAATCGAAGCCGTTCATTAGCCGCGAGATTCGCGGCCATGTTGGCCTCGCTATTAGCTCGTCCTTGCCTGAATCCCCGATCATATTCTGATTCGGTTCGTGAATCTAGGGTAGTATTGATAGCTCGTTGCAGGCGATCTGATCTACGCTGAATAGCGATTCGCTTCTCAATTGATTTACTGTTGTCGTTCACGCTTTCTCCTTCCGGGGTAGTGAGCAAGAGTCGCTGCCTCTGCACCGCTTGCAGCTTCTCCCAAGTACTCTCTCCAAGGCACCTTTCCGTTCTCGGTGTGGAATCCCCATCCTTGACGGTATGGACCAGTGATAAACAGCGTCGTAGCCGTCTGACCTTCTGGTAGTTCAAGACGATGGATGCTAGTGTATGGCCTATATAGTACCCTGCCAACACCATACCAGCGGCGATTACCATCGGGAGTATGCTCCCAATACCCTCCCCGTAGTACCACCGTAATGTATGACCAAGGATGATCATGGAGATGCCTATCACTATCCGAACGAAGTATTTCATGGATCCTCGCTGCAAAGGGGTGCCAACTAGCGGGTTTGAGAACCCAGTAGCGATTCATGTAATTCTCTAGATGAAAGTAGGGCCGCTTCTGAGCGAAGCGGACCAATGAATCAACGATAGAATTAAAGATCCTTAACATGTTTTTGGATTACTCCCGCAATGTATTTGAATCCCTTCTTGCTGACATCATTCAGGTTAGCAAGGTTATATTCCAAGGAAGAGTGCTGGCGTACTACTCTATTTCCATCTTTATATTGCCCATCAGCAGTACTCATTCCTGCCCATTCTTGTACTCGGGTAGGGAGGACACCGTTAGCCCAAGCAAGACCTTCTACGGGGTTACGCTTGCCTTCTTTGGTCTTGTTGTACAGGTCGCAGAGTACTCCGAGACAGCAGAACTTCGATGGCTGCGGATACTTCCCGGTCGTTGCATCTTCTTGAAGCCACCCGCCGTTCGACGCCATTCCAAGCTGGCTCTTGCCTTGCTTGTATTTCCCGGACAACAGGGTTTCTACCCACTTCTGGGCTACCTTGGATTTCATTAATCATCTCCTTGAATCGGTTAATATAAGCCGGGATCGTACTACCTTCAAGCCCCGGCGCTGTGTTTACCTCGAAGACCACGACATTATTCCGTACATCCAAGCCAATGTCAACCCCACCGAAATCAAGGCCAAGAGCTTTAACCGCTCCGATGGCAGCCTGCTGAACGGCAGAAGGGATTGGGTCCAAGTTACGAATACAGAAGACCCAACCGCGACGATGGCTACGAACAAGGGGATCAGGTGTTCCTTCATAATCACGTACCTTCTTTTTTTCCATGGTGTGAACTGCTTTACCGCCTACTACATGAACGCGGAACTCGCGCTTGGTAGCGAACCCTTCAGTATAAAGCTCATGACTACCGACAGAGGAATGAGGTTCGTATACAGTAATCCCAAGCCCCGCCATCCCCGATGCAGTCCTTCCATAAACCCGCTTACCATCTCTACACCAGCTTGCGGCGACCCCCGGATCAGTAGTCCAACGAAGCGTAGGAACCCGATGATGATCAAACAATCTAAAAGAACGCCGCTTGTCAGTGGCTTCTCGGATAGCGGCGGGTTGGTTGTAAGTAATACGCCCGTCAAAAGTACCAGAGAAACCCCAGTTGATAACAATATCGCCTGCTTGATATCGGTAGGTAGACCCTTCACATTTAATCCTTTGTCCATTAAGGCCATCGGCCAGAGCTTTCGCCCCATCACAGGGCTTGTACTGCTTGATCAAAATCCGACTCACTTGTATCTCCTGAGTGCATGTTGAAGAACCTTGATTGTTTCCTCTGGTTCAGTCCACATCAAGGCAACCATATCTTCTTCTGGATACTCAGCCCATCTGCGGCAGAGCACATCCCCAGCCATGAAGTCCTCCAGACTTACCTCTTCACCGCTGTCGCTGACAACTAGTCGAACATTGCCAGCATCATCAACTTCTTCCTTTACGTTATGCTCTCCATTGTCATTCTCTCCATACGGGAGAATCAGAATCGACTCAGTGCTGTTATCGAATGGAGGAATAATCTCGATAGGAGTAGCATCATTCACTCGAACATCTTCACCGGAGGATACGTCGAGTCGGGACTGATTAACTGCTCTAGTCTCCTCCTCCGTCGGTGTTGCAAGTACGACACCTCCGCTTGCGAGGGCTGCTTTGACAATGGCATCGTTGGCTGCTTTGGCAGCATCGACTGCATGGTACGCAGGCTGGACTTGAAAAGGAATGTCCCCCTTGTGAACCACTTCAAGAGCCTTGATCTCAGTTTCAGTGATATCGTCAAGATCTCGCCTACGGACGTACCCGTACCCATTGAAGCTCCACATACCACCAAAAGGATCTGTCCAATACTTACCGCTGATAAGACGAAGGTTGCTATTGCTAGTCTGATAGCTGCTAAAGCGATTGCTGTCAGTTGAAGAGACTGGGCTGACTGGCAAGCAGGTGTTTGAAGGTGAGCCGTTGGATTGCCTTGAGCTGCTTGCGCTCCCGCTTTGATAGCCGTAATGTACTGTCCCCGTTCCGCCCCATGAGCTTGTGTTTTTTTTGGGATTATAACTATCTGGGCTCCATGCATAGCTATTGGAAACCAGTAGTCCCTCAAGACCCGGAACATATTCAGGTACAGTATACCACGTCTTCTCGTTCATAAGAACGAACCCACCTCGATCCCCGATAACTACACGATTGCCGCTCCCAAGGAAGTGTTCCACAACGTTGCGAAACATATCTGAGCGAATGAGTTGGTGCGGGTTCTTCGAATTCTTAAACAGTGGGTTCAAAACGTTATCAACGAACTGCCACGTATCCGACTTCTTATCCTGCTGCTTAATGCTACTGTGGTGAATGACCCCATTGTGCATGAGCCAAATACCATAGCCACAGAAGTATGGGTGGGCATTCTCGTCGTTGATCTCCCCGTGTGTACGCATCCGAAGATGGATGAACGGGTTGTATTCCTTTAGCTCTTGGTACTTATCATACAGTTCATCGATGTTACCACCTGACTTCTTCAGGCCATGGATCTTATTGTCCTGTACCCACATGAATCCATACCCATCATCATTCCGGGCATACATGCCCTTCATGATTTCCTTCGTGATTTCTTTTTCCTTCTCACATCTAATGATCAAACACATGGTGGTTCCTCTGGGATATCCGTTGTAGTTACTGCCAAATCCTCGAACAGAGCTTTCTGTCCTTTGGTATACTGAGTCAAAAGCGGTTTCCACGAGTTAATGATCGGAACGCGAAGCTTCTTCACATTGAACTTCGGCCTGTCCAAATAGTGGATCAGGTGCGTGTATCGTTTACGATTATCCGGGGTGCTAACCAACCATTTGATAAAGTCCATATAGTTATTAGAGTACGGTGCCGCATGGATCCAGCGGTACAGTCCATCGATAAGCTCCAAATTCTTCATAAAGCTTTCGATGTTCAAGGTGCTACGGAACATTCTAAATTCAATGAAGTTCGACTTGACATTCGCCAAGCTATACCTCTGAATACTACCACCCAACTTACCCTTATTTTTGTAGGTGATGTGCTTCTTCAAGCTGGAGTTAAACGTACCGATATCTCCACCACCATACAGTGTAGCACGCTGGGCTGTAGCCAGCAGGAACGAGGTATTGTCTGGGTTGTGCATGAACTTCACCATCCTACCAATGCGGTAGTCGGTCCAGAAGTCACGATGTACCGTGATATGGATACCGTAATCATGGGAATTACCCACGAATTCCTCAGTACCCCAACCGATACACTGCTTCGAGATGAAGGGCAACATCTTGCCCCAGAAGTCCGAGCCATATTCCAGAGTCATCGGGTTGCTAATGATCTCCACACCCCCATCTCCAAGCGAACCATCCCGTTCGAAGATCAGGTTATGCCATTCTTTATTGTGCTCCTTCTGGTGCTCATAGATCTTCCATGAGCGGTACTGCTGGATAGCTCCACAACGGAGCTTCGTGTACTCAGCCGACTCAGTATCCCGCAAGGAGCGGCTATGCACTTCCAGTTCCACCCCCATAGGCATGCTGTCCTCGTCCCCGCTTCGCTGGACTCGGAACTTCCATCCATTCTTTACACTGCTATGGTACCCCTGATAGATCGTCTGGATGTTGTGTGGAACATTGGGTGCCTTAGCCTTAGTGATACAGTCAGGACACCAGTTATTGTTTTCATATCTGGTGATCCACTGCTTGAACCACTTACCCCCACAGCTTGGACAGTCCTGAGTCTCACTCTTGACCCGCGTGGTATAGGCAGCGATGGTAGAGAACTTAACTCCCGCGCTATCCATCCCGAGGATGATACGGCGGGCATCTTGGATACACCACAGCTTATTGTATGGGTCCCAGACGATGGTCTCCATATCCTTCAGCCTTGCCCAATCATCCTGATGCAACCAGTCTTCATCTGAAGATGCAGTTGTATAGGACTTACAGATACTCTTCGGGAAGACAAGGCTCTTCATTCCGCTATGCATAAATCCATTACCCACGTATACGAATTCCTCTCCAAAGATCTTGGAGATTCTCTTCATGATGGGTGGGATAACATCATTGTTAAGGACAGCTAGGTTGGCAATGCCATAGACCCCAATCCGTGGGTCTTTGGTGATCTGGTCGCCCACATGGGCAGACACCCAGTTCCAGAAGTAAGCCTTTGGCTTGGACTTCAAGTCATTAGCCGTCTTAATGTAGGTACGACGGAGAGAAAGCAGTGTGCGTTTCGTCATGTGATAAGCAGGATGCTCTGATGTAATGTTTCTCAAATCGATGGCGGGATACTCAGCCATCTTCTCTTTAAACCTCTGAGTGGTAAGCATACTCGGAGGTGTATACTGCGATGATTGCAATGCCTTATTCAAGTACGGGAAATCATGGAACCTAGCTTTAGGAACCACGCATACATAGTCTTCTGGGACAGTCCTGATACGATACATCGGGATGATAAAGACATAGAACAAAGCTGTCTCTTCCATCAGCCATACGCCCGGACACTTAACCGACCCCAAGAAATGCTCTAGTGGGCTGCTGTAGACAGAGTACGTCTCGTAGTTCCAGAAGAACATCCCCAAACATTGGCGTTCCTGTAGCTTGTACTTATTTCGATAGTACTGGAGCCACAGGTGACTGTTGCTGAACCTTAGCAGGCTGTGCGTTGCGGCCTGTATTGCTTGGTTTGACAAGCTGTTGGAGGGCGTCTCTTGTGGTTGTTCCATTTAGTCTGTCGCCATTAAGATGAATGAGGTGGTCCTTCTTCAGGAGTACACGTGTCCAGTGATTCCAACCATCGTCAAGAAAGATATCATAGATTGGAAGACGCTTTACTTGTAGGATTTTCATATAACTTTGCAACCTAGGTTATTAACAAGGGGCTGAAGATACTGATTAGTTCTGTCGAGATCATGCCGCAGATCTCTGGATGTGTTGGCAAACGTAGGGATAACTACATTGTATCCTAGTCTCCTTCCTTCTTTTGCCGAGGCTGTCCCCGAATGCTGGAGGTCAGTCCCCACAAGAAATAAAGTACGCACGCCGTGAAGAGAAAGCCAATCATGTAACCCAGCAGACTTGAAGACGGAGTAATCCACATCATTGTATCCTCGTGTAAATGTTTTAATATTCTTACCCTTGCGATACTGATATACTGTCGCTGCTCCCGGTGTACCCTCTATACAATGGGGGTGTTCTCGTCTGAACATATCATGCTCAGGGTTACGGATTAACTTGCAATTAGCGACTGGTAGTCCCATGCTATCAAAGATATGTACCAGCTTATAGAGCGGGCGTAGTATAGTCCAGATCCGATACGATGACATCGAACCATGTACAAAATCCTGTTGGACATTGTATGTAATCAGAGCACAATTCTTTAGAAGACGCTTGTTAAGTGGCTCTTTATCTGCTTGAAAATTAGGTGTTTCAGGGCCCCAAAGTTGATCGTCGGTTGCTTGTGTTCCTTCAGAAATTCCCATGTTTCCTCACGTATCACGTCGTAGTAACAGGTTTCGAGAAGCCGGGGAATGAACTTGGAAGACCAAGCTCCACCTTCCTCGGCAATAATTTTGGCTTGGACTTTCTCACATAGAGCCTTAGTGCAGTACCGTTCTGCGATAAGTTCTTCGACCATCTTGCTATCTCGTTCTGGCGCTCCCATCTCTCGATGGTGCATCTCTTTGAATTCGGATCGAACGATCTTTGCTTGCGCTGGTCTCGCAAAGCGATTGTAGAATTCGTAGTTCTTAATGACAATTCCCTCACCAAGTCCTTTCCCATCCTGAATGTAGAAATTGTTTTGTTCTAGGATGTGAATGAAATTGTCGTAGGATCCATTGCGAATAATCGCCAAAGGATCTACGTAGTCTAAGCAGGCATCGGTGAGCCATTGTTTGTATCCGTAATAGGAGATAAATTGATCGGTAGCATCGTTAAAGACATCGAAAATCCAGAATCGACGCCACGCATCCTCACGATAAGTCTTAAGGGTGTGAGGAACGAGCCATTCTCCGTAGAGACGGTGAGTAGGATGCTGCTTAAAGAATGCCAGTAGTCGCTTGCTAGGTTCGGGTTCGAGCATGGCTCGCATAAACCCAGCGTTATCGGACTCAAGAGAGAGTTGTCGGGTACGACTTCCAAAACACAGGAGCGGTTCGGAAGAGCCCTCAACTGGAGTCGCCCAGATGCTCGCGTTTGATCCGTCAATTTTAGGGAAAACAAAACATTCTCCTAGCTCAATGTTGGTGACTTCTTCGTTACCGAAACGTTCGACGTGGAGGAATGGCTTAAAAATGTTCGCCTCCAATTAGCCCTTGATAGCGATGGGGCGTAGCCTCATAGCCGGGCGATAGCCCGTATGGGTCGATTCCGTTGCCACCAGCAACAGGAAGATGACCGTAGTCACGGATGGCTACATCCTTGGTAGGAGGGGGATTAAGAACATAGATTGTATTCTTTGTCTCAGCCCTCATAGCATTAAGATCCAACGAGACAAGCTCGCTAGTAACTTGATACGCACCATGGAAGGTACTAGGATGACCCGTGACACGCCCGTAGATACGGTTGTTCACGATAGTCCAGTCACGGATATGTGCAGTAGGTTTATTAGACACGGAACTTAACCCCCGGTTTTGGTGTATCAGCATTGATAGACTCACCCTCATAGTACTGCCAACGATCCTTCATCTTCTGGATCGTAGCTTCGGGCACGTTATGTGTGTTACCGTATTGGCTAGTGACCTTGATCACATCGAACGTATAGCCATACGCCATAGCTAATTCTTTATAGGGCTTAATCTCCCACAACTGGGAGAACGTATTGCTCACGATGATACAGGGCAACCCCTCAATGGCCGCCCGTTGGGCGTCCTTCCAGCATTCCTTATGCACGAACTCAAGCAAGGTCGGATCGAACAGGTAGTTACCTTCATCGTCATGCATCCGATGGTCAGCCTCGGCCCACATAGGCATGACCTTATCGATCTTATTGTAGGCATCCTGCAAGTACATGGCATAGGTAGACTTACCTGAACCCGGAAGTCCACGGATAAGTATCATTCGCCTAGGCATTAGAAGTTCCCCTTCGCCACTTGATAACAACGGATACCCAATGATCGCCAAAAGGCCACAACTTGATCACGATCATCGAATGCACAGAGCACATCTTCCTTATCTTTAATGAATGTCCTGTAGATCTCAGCCTTAACAATGTAATCTGGGCGGTGATCGCCTGCACGCCGCATATACAGGGCGTCATAGAGGACCTTGTTACGGGCAAGCCACGTCTCCGTGTCAGCGCGGCATTCATCACTTCTCCCACTACATACAATGATACGATGACCAGCTACCTTCAAGATGGTAGCCATGTAGATAACGTCAGTGATGGGTGTATCTAGCAATACCCGTCCGAAGAACTCACGGTATTCTTTTCTCTTAGCGAATTCAATCCGATGAGTAAGGTCTGCTAGTGTACCGTCTAGATCGAAGATAATAGTTTTCATTGGATCGTTGCAGTCGATGCCTCTTTAACAGCAGTTGCCACTTGCTCATGCTCTTCACACTTCTTGTTAACGAAGTCGATGATAGCATTGTATTGTTCAGACGGTGTGCTGATCTTATCGACAAGATACAGGGAATAATACTTAAGATTCCCCACAGCGATAGACCTACCAATCTTACGGTTAAAGTTATCGTACCAAATGCAACGACTAAAGGCCACTTCCACCTTGTCGGCATGCTCATGGCTAGGTCTCCATGCAATAGTCACACCACCTTGATTGGCAGTGGATCCGTCGTCATTCTGATAGCGAAGGTGAATGAACTTCGGTTCGTTGGGGTTGGTATTCAGAACACGTGGCATTACTATCTCCTTGAGTTAAGGGTGTCGGGATCTAGGAACAGAGCTAGTGCCCTGTACTCGACGTGGGACAACATGATTCGCTTGTAGCGAAGCTAAAGCGGATGTCCATGTACTATTACGTAGTGGTGGTACATTTAAGAGGTTACTTAATTCAGAAGCAGAGTGGTATGATGTGAGTGATTCAATATCGGATGCTACAACAGCAGGTCTATTACCTTGTGCAGCTAATCTATCTCGTTGAGCACGATGCCTTGCGGCCCGCGCTTGCACTTCCATCTGACGCTGATGTCTAGCACGTCGTTGTGCATTCTGTTGCTGTGCTCGGGCCAAACGCCCACGCCTACGATCCAATGAGGATTGAGACTCAACAGTAAGAGCACGATGCTTGGCTTGGATATGTGGTGTCGAGGCCATCCAGATCTTCTTCTTGCTGTTCTTGCTATACTTCAACCCTTCAGTGATGATGAAGTAATAGAGTTCAAACTCCATGTTAGCATCCATATCTACATCATCATAACTTCTAGCAGTCCCTTGTTGTGGGGTATTAATAACCACAGAGCAATTGCTTAGAGCGTGCATCGCACGATCAACCACATGGTCGATCTCTCGTTTGGACATTAGCTTAAACATAGCAAGAATACTTGTGCGATCATGCTTCATTACTAGTCTCCGTTGTTTGGCATCACCAGCTAGACTCGAACTAGCAACCTACAGATTAGAAGTCTGTTGCTCTATCCAATTGAGCTACGGTGACATTGATTTAATCTGGGTACCTACCTCGACAAACAAGGGCTGCATCCCGTTGTTTCTAATTCCTTTTTGTGGTATGCCGTCAGGGTCAACGTAATCCACATCGAGAAAAAACACAAGGGCAGTAACAGACTTGTTTTGAATAGCAGCAGCAAGGAATGGTCGTGGATCATTGCGGTACCGATCCGCGCCACCAATAGTATAGAAACGCAATTGGTTGCCTGTAAGAGGTAGTGCATCCACAATGGACACTTGACCTTGACCCAATCCGTATCGATCAGTGGAGACCCAATCGAATACTTCGATTCCCGGAGTTCCATGATCACCATAAATCACCACCCATTTAAGATTAGTGAACTCGGGGTACTCACGAGTCACAACTTTAGCTGCATTAATGCTTGCAACTAGCGTGTTAACATTGATTCCTGTGCCATCGGGTTCATCCATAGGATAGAGACCGATCAAGGTGTTTTCGTAACCTTGTGCTTTGACAGCATCTAGTAGGGCTCGCAACTCAGTGTCAGCGATAATACCCCGTGACTGATTCTTCTCGAAAAGGATATACGAGATTCCGAGAACTGCTTTAATTCCTGCTGCTTTGCATTGGTTGAGTTGATCCAGAATGCGAGACTGGATGGCAGGGCGATCAGCAGTATCACCCCAATCAAGCACCAGAAGAATATTAGTATGTCCGGCTGTTCGTCCAACGGTTTCACTATCAGCCCCAAAGTAACCTGCATATAGTGTAGTACGAGTGGCGGTTGACGGCGGGGTAGTGACTTGAGTGCCGCCATTAGACGACCCACCACCACCACCGCAACCATTGAGCATTATGGCGATTGACGTAGCCATGACCGTAGTAATTAATCTCATATTCCCTTTCGTACAACGGGGAAGCGGGTGTCACTCCTAACACCCATTAAGCCCATGCCAGAGGGGCACTTCCTTTCTTTGATTACTTGGCGAACAGTTCACCATTCGCTACCGATTCCAACGCTTGTCGGACTCGGCCATCTTGAGCGAGAAGCGCAAGAGCAGCACTCTTCAGTCCCATAAGGGACAGTTCACGTGCAAGCTTGATGCGTTCGCATACTTCATCAGCAGTGTTGGCTCCAATAACGAAGCCGAAGCTCATGGCTTGACCACCGAGTGATGTACCTACTCGGCATTGGTCATTACCGCTGATAACGGTAGCTGCAGTACCAGCTTGAGCAGCAGCTACACGGGTGCCATTGTCTACGACAACAGTAGCACCACCCCCATTACCAACAGTATTGCCACTAGCATTTACCGATCCCCCGTTAGACGACGATGAAGACGTGGTGTTACCCACGCTGGACGTACCACCCGTAGCATTGCTGCTACTCTGTCCACCCGTCGAATTCGAGACCGACGTAGTTGTACCACCTGTTGCGACACTAAGACCGCCTTGTCCACCTTCACCACCAAAGCCAATGGCTTCAGTGCTGTTGGCAACCGAGCTATTGCTCGTTGAACCTACGACCGGCGAAATGTTGGGTGTGATGTTTGTGGTTCCAGCCGAGTTGCCGGAACCTCCACCCCCTGAACCCGTATTGCAGTTGTGGCCCCCTTGGCACGTATGATCCTGACCAGCGGCGAGGGCTGTCCCCGATGCGAACAACAGGGCAACTAGTACTAGTTTTGAGAACTTCATTCATAAATCTCCGTAATGGTTATTTAGAGTAGGAACCCGGACGTTTAAAGCCCGAGTAGTCTTTGCTACCTGCAGTCATGGAACTGTAATCCTTACGACGCCGATTGAGACGCTTCTCGGCCTTGGTTTCACTGACTTTGCGAACGGCTTTACCAGCAACGGGACCCATTAGGCTCTCCGGTTGTACTCAAGCTCGGCACTCGTGAGCGAGAGGAAGTTATCACCCCATTCGGGATGAGAGAAATAATGTACATCGATATCTTTTTGGGACTTGATAGTCTCTACGAACACAACTTCATGACCTGATTTGAGAATTACTTTATCACCGGGTTGCATTATGGTCTCCTTGTAGGAAATGACCGTAGTACTATTAATGGGCGATACTAGGATGCAGCGATTTCGTATCCACTGCTCATTTAAGAGCCATCCACGGGCTGCTCTACACATCCGTTCTCTAACTGGTCGGTGTAGCAGGGTTCGAACCTGCAGCCTCATGCTCCCAAAGCACGCGCTCTACCAATTGGAGCTACACACCGTTGCGATTCTTACGTCGTGCTTTACAGCACTCACTAGGACATTGCCAGTATACAACTGTGTTGTAAGTCAAACTGCAATGAGCACAAGTATACATCATAACAATCTCCTTAATAGGGGAATAGGCTCAAGCCTTTTTAGGGCACCCACCAAGCCTCGCAAGTATGACCAGCTATCGTATCAAACATATATCTCGATTAGGTATGAACGTGGCAGAAGATCCGTAAAAGGAATCTGTTAGCGCATACTGGGAAAACTCCCTACTTCGTCGGTTGCTATGACCCAAGATCTAACGGATATACAGTGATGCTGGGATGAACATATACGAAGATGAACAATATCTCATAAGTTAAAGGAGCGGATACCGCCCCAACCTTGACGAGTCTGTCAGCCTATACTGAAACAAGTGTTACCCTTTCGGGTTTAGATACTACCTTAAATCAACTAATCATCTTAGGTTAAATGTCAATTATAAATTGTGAGAGCTTACTTCATGACATCCTCCTTCGGCATTAGATGCCTAAGTTGACTCGCAACTAGCGAGTATGGCCCTGGCCCTCGGCGCGATGACCGTAGTTGTCAACACATGCGCTGTCTTAGGGCGTATGTAATCTGTATGCTGTATGCCTACTAAACGCATACCACAGACAGAGCGAGACAAGAAAAAAGGGCGGCGATGAC
>Ga0164306_10000889_pt1 | contig 12750 bp, 3 predicted proteins | sample Whisoiple_242_MG_FD_110213 | JGI IMG/M metagenome (GOLD analysis project Ga0164306, IMG submission 110213) | Soil microbial communities amended with fresh organic matter from upstate New York, USA - Whitman soil sample_242_MG | ecosystem: Environmental > Terrestrial > Soil > Unclassified >... | reverse complement strand
GCAATAACTCGTTTTAAATCATTTTGTAATAATCCAGTAGTTGCTGCAAAAAATGCAGTTAAAGCACCTACCCATGTAATTAAAATTAAAGCTGTTGACCCAAATTCTAAAATAGGAGAAGATCGTAGAAGTAAATAAACTCCTGCAGTTACCATTGTAGCTGCATGAATTAATGCTGAAACTGGTGTTGGACCCTCCATCGCATCTGGTAACCAAGTATGAAGACCAATTTGAGCTGATTTACCCATAGCTGCTACTAATAAACAAATAGAAATAATTGTAATTAATTCTTCATTAATAAATGGAGCTAAAGAAAATACTGTAGTAAAATCAAGATTACCGAAAGTCCAGAAAATAGCCCAAAGACCAATACTGAAACCCCAATCACCTACTCTATTCATTACTAATGCTTTAATTGCTGCTTTATTAGCTTGTAATCTAGTAAACCAGAAGTTAATTAATAGGTAAGATGAAATACCTACACCTTCCCAACCAATAAACATTACTAAATAATTATCACCTGTTACTAACATTAACATAAAAAATGTAAACATTGATAAATATGCAAAAAATCTTTGATTATGAGGATCTTCACTCATATAATTTGTAGAATAAATATGTACTAAAGCAGATACAATAAGTACTGGTAATAACATAGATACAGTTAAACTATCGTAAATAAATCCCCATGATACTAATAAAAATTCTGAATCAATCCAGCTCATTAATTTAATAGAAACTGGTGATCCACATAATCCTACTTCGTAAAAAGCTACTAAAGCTAATAAAGCTGTTAAAACTAGAGAACTACAAGTAATTAAATGACTACCAGTTTTACCAATTTTTCTTCCTAAAAATCCAGCTACTGTGGCTGATAATAAAGGTAGTGTTAAAATAGCTAAATACATTATGCTTTAATTGCAATACTACCTCTTAATCTATAATATGCAACTAAAATTCCTAATCCAATAGCTGATTCTGCTCCTGCAATAGCAATAATATAAATACCATAAGTTTGACCTAAGATATCATCAAAGCTAAATGAACTTAAGATAATTAATAATGTTACAGCTAATAACATAATTTCGATGGAAATCAACATTAGAATAATATTTTTTCGGTTAAGAATAAATCCTAAAATACCGATAAGAAATAATACCATCGATAAATTCATTCTGTTTATTTGTAATTAACTTTATAATTGTAATATTATAATCTTTTGTGTATAATTATTATATAAACAAAATCATAAAAACAGGCCCTTAAGATTAATTTATTAAAAACTTGTATAATGGCCGTTGTATTTAAAATATTAATTGAGATTTAATTCTAATTTTTTAAATCAAAATCTCACCGAGATTGTCTTAGGGCTGAGTTTAATTTATTTAAAAATAAAATATTTTTGACACAGAAATTAAAAATTCTATATATAAATTTTAAATTATTCCATTTATTAAAAATAATATTATATCTTTAAATTTAATAATAATGTTACTGCATCAAGTTAATAAAATTATCTTTCATATTTTCAGGTTCGTCGCCGGCGCAGCCGGCGATGAGCTATCGGGCCCTGCGGGCCCGCCAGTTATAAAATAGAGTCCTAAAAATTTATTTACAAAAATTCTATAATTATTATAATTATTGAATAATTCTATATTTTTATTTAAATTATTTAAATATTATTATATAAATATAAAATAATAATTTATTCAAAAAATTATTTTTAAATTAAATTATTTTTAATTTTTAAATTTTTGAACTGAACAAAGCACAAATTTAGTTATTTAAATAAAAAAGGCCCGCGCATAATACAGATTGTCAAAGATGGCTTTTAGCCGCTTTTAATTTATAAATATTTATATTTTAAAGTATAAAATTTACTATAATTTAAAAACAGTGAATTAAACAAAGGACCCGCGCTGTGCGCGGGTCCTTTGTTTATTTTAAATGTCCTGGGGAAGAATTGAACTTCCTCACTACGATTTTCAGTCGTACGCTCTACCATTTAAGCTACCGGGACTTTTAATTAGGTATAGTAGGAATCGAACCCACATATGTTTTATTTCAAGTAAAATGCTTTACCAGTCAGCCATATACCTTAATAATAAATTTAATAAATATACTATTTAAATATTAAATTAATATTTAATCTGTAGGTAAATTATCTTAGACCATATAAATATATGATTTTGAGATAATAAATTTAGTTATACAAAACATAACTTAAATTTTGTATAAAATTATAGATTTTTAATAAATAAAATGTAAAAATAATTTATTTTATTCTTAAATTAATTTAAGAAAAATAACAAAAAAAGAACCGCCAGGACGATCTTCCGCCCTAAGATCTTGGGCCGCTCGTCGGCCTCCCGTTTTATTTAAAATTATTTTTAATTTCAAAATAAAAATTAAAAAATATCCTATTTATTAAAAAAATTATGTAATAACAGCTATTTTTAATAAAAAATTTTTTATTATATTATTTATAATGTTAATATTTTGAAAGTAAAATCAAAAAATGTTATTGCTTATAACTTCTTTATTTAATTATTTAAAATTAGTCTGAAGAGGGATCGAACCTCTAACTTATACGTTATCAACATATCACTCTACCGATTGAGTTACCAGACTTATAGATTTATTTATTAAAATTTTATTTATATTATTCTTTTATATAATCTAAAAAAGCAAAAATTTTTTAATTTTTATTGATAACTATTTTTATTTAATTATAACTATTCTTAAATTTATTTATATAAAATTAAACTAAAATTAATTTTAAATATTTACAGGAGAGGTAGGATTCGAACCCACTACTAGGATTTTGGAGATCCTTATTTTAAACCAAGTAAACTACACTCCTTTATTTATTGTTTTCTTTTATATAATTATAAATTAAATAAAATATATTTCTTAAATTTATCGACAAGATTATTTATATAATAAAAATTATAAATACCTAAAAATTTATATAGTAACTTTTTAAATTGAGAAAATTTTAAGTTTTTTTGATTATTATTATAAAATAATTTAATTTTTATTTTCAAATATTAATTTTTATTTTGTCAGTTCAATTAATAATAAATAAGCCTATAAATTTTATTTTGTCAAAATTAATAATAAATAAAAATATTGCTATATAGCGGTAATTAATTTATTATTTTAAAATAAATTAATTAAGATCCGCCGAAACTTATAATAATTTAATATTAAAAAATAAAAGTAACAATTTAAATAATAAAATAATAATTGGGCTGTGGACTAATTTTGGCAAGTCATCGACTTTTGATGTCGACTAATGGGAGTTCGAGCCTTCCCGGCCCAGTAATAAAATATTTATTTAATAAATTTGTGTTATACACAAATTTATTATAATATAATTATTATAAAAATATTATAATAATTTTAAATTATTTTATATAAAATAATATCTTTTAAATAATCGATAAATAAGTTAATATATTGCTTTATTTTTTTAATTAAAAAAGTATTTATGTTTATTTAAATATTAAAATTTAATAAATTTAATCATATAAATTTATTTATATTTTTTTAAATAAAAAAATTAAAATATTAATAAAATAATGAGAGTAAATAAATATATTAATTTTTTAAAATATAGCGATATAATTATATAATAAGATTTAACTAAGTTTAGTTAAATCTTATTATTTTATAAGTAATAATATTGCGTTCCTAGAAAAAATAATATATTATTTTTTTCAGGAAACGCTTCCTTTGGAGCGTTTCTAGCTTAATTGGTAGAGTACAGGATTTCGGCTCTTGTTGGTAGAGGTTCAACTCCTCTGAAACGTTATATTATCAAATCAAAAAATCTATTGTTTAGTAATATTAAATTCATAAATTATATTTATAAAAATAAGTTTTTAATGGTGGGAATAGTTCAATCGGTAGAACATTAGTTTGTGGTACTAACGGTTCCCGGTTCGATTCCGGGTTTTCACCCTATATAATATTATAAATAATAATATTTGATAATAATTATTATAACTTAATTTATGCGAACATACAGTTCTAAATCTTGGGCCGCATCGCGGCCGAAGTTTTTTATATAATATTAAAAATTATCATAATTTATTGAATAATTTACAATAAAAATTTAAATAAATTTATTTTAATATTATATAAAATATAAAATTAAATTTTATATTAAATATTTAATAATTTTATCTTATAATAAGTTTTATTGTATAAATTATAAAAATAATATTAAAATAAATAAAAATTATAAATTAATATAAAATAACAAAATATTAAAAACAGTTTTTGGTCACTTCTAGGAATCCATATTGTATATAGATTTTTTTATAATTAATCTAATAAAAATAAGTATTTAAAATACATTAATGTTTTTATTTAATTAAGATAATATTATAATTATATAAGTAATATAAAAATTTTTTATATAAATAATAATAATTTTTAATACAGGGAATTAACTCAGTGGTTAGAGTGTTAATCTTACAAATTAAAAGTCGGTAGTTCGATTCTACTATTCCCTATTATAAATATTTATTTAAATTAAATATTAATTTATAAACTAATATATTTAAAAAATAATTAAAATTTTACATTTTATACAAATTTTGTAATCCGAGCCGGGTTATGCCCGGCTCGGGTTTTTAAATAAAATATATTATAAAAAAACCGTGCATAGCGCGGATTTCCAGAGATAACTTTTAGCCGGCTCTGGTTTATTTTTAAATAAAATATTAAAATATTTTAATATTTATATACATATTATATTTATGTATATTTTATAGAATAGATGACCGAATCGGTAAGGAAGTAGTTTGCTAAACTATGGATATAACAATCCTTGTGGGTTCAAGTCCCACTCTATTCATTTTGATTCATAAGTTTATTTTAAGTAAATAAATATTTTAAATAATATTTTTTAATATATTCTCTTAAAAACTTATTTTAAGCTTTGATTAAAAAATGAATATTTATTTTCTTTTTGAATTAAATAAATTTAAAATAATTATAGTTTAATATTTGTTTAAATAAAAATATTTAATAATTTAAAAAAGATTTATATAATACGTAAATTCTGAAAATTAAAATTATAAAATTTTAAAACAATTAATTAATAATAAATTTTATAAAATTATCTTATATTTTAAAAATTTAATTAATTAATATTAGTTTATATTATTATATTTATTTTTATTAATTTAGACCAACTAGCATAACTGGTAATGCGATAGATTGCAAATCTTCCAGATAAGTGTTCAAGTCACTTGTTGGTCTATTTTTAAATTTATTTTGTATATTATATTTTAAATATTTTTGATTAAATACTTTATATAATTATATAAAGTATTTAATTTATTAAATTATAAAATAATTATTAAATTTTATTTAAATAATAAAATATCGAGGTAGACCGGATTTGAACCGGTATTCACTTACGTGACAAGTAAGGACTTTACCAATTAAGCTACTACCCCTAAAATTTATATATCTTTTTATTTATTTAGATAATATAAAAATTTATCTTATATAAAACAATTTATTTTAAAAAATAATAATATCATATAAATTAAAATTAATTAAAAGTATTAGGCAGATCCTTTATTAATTAAGATTAAAAATCTTAATATATTTTTTATAAAATTTATGATTGGCAGGACTTGAACCTGCAAGGTATTACTACCAGCTGAACCTAAATCAACCATGTTTGCCAATTTCATCACAATCATTTTAAAATAAGTAATTAGGATTAATAAACAAATCTTAATAATTTAAGATTTGCCCGCAGAGCGGGCGAAATCTTGGGATCTTCGGCCCTTTAATTAAAAAATACTTTAAATAAAGAATGTTACTTTTAATAATTAAAAAATATTATTCATTTTAAAATTTAAATAAATAATAATAATTTATAGCTTGCCTAGTTCAATGGTAGAACAGGGTATTTCTAACACCCAAATCCAGGATCGAAACCTGGGGTGAGTTACTTATGAACAAATAATATTTTTATAAAAATATACTGCTTATGAATTATTAAAATAAATCAACAAAATTTAAAATTATAGATATAAAAATTATTATTTTTTATCTCAGGTTGGTAAGATTTGAACTTACACTATTTTACACCCAAAGTAAATGCCTTACCAGATTAGGCTACAACCTGATTATTAATTGTATATTAAATAATTATAAAGAATATTTAGCAATATATTAATAAATTATTTTATTTATATAATAAATAACAAAATTTTTATTGTATTTTTATAAAAATTTTAATTTTGAATTGGAGTTACCGAGACTTGAACTCGGACTACTCGTATGCAAAACGAGCCCTCTACCATTTAAGGAATAACCCCTATTTTTTATAGAATAATTTAATATTAAAAAGTTAATTGTTACTTATATATTATTTGTTTAAAATAAAAACCTTATATTACAAATTTTAATTTAAATAAAATACCAATGTAGTTGGCAATAGTATATTGTGGGTTCTGTCTCGACGTATTTAAACATTTATAAAAAATAAATCGGAATTTTTTAATATTATCTATTATAAAACATTTATTAAATAATAAATTACTACTATATAATATTAATATTTAATTAACATCTCTCTTTACTAAAATTCTTATTAATATAACAAAACTCCCTTCATACATATACAATTATATATCCTAAGATATATTTACCAAAATGTAAATACTAATTTTATACATCTATTTTATACACCTTATATACAATTTTGTTATGTTATTTTATTAACAACGAATACTAATACATTTTTTTATTTTATACGAAATTTAATATCATTAAATTTTTAATTTATTTGCAAAATTTTAATTTTTTTAACGTAAAATTACTCTTTAACTCATATCTATATTCTATTAATTTTTGAATTTTTTGTAAAAATTAAATATTTTTAATGTAAAACCTATCTTATACCCACATCCTTATCCCTCGTGCAAAGTGCGGATTTTAATCGAATAAAAATAATAATTTTAATAAAAGAAGGTTTTCCGATAAGTCTTTAAATTTATTATTAATTTAATAATAAATTTATATAAGTAATCAATATATTTTTATTTATTTTGTATATAAAACATAAATAAAAGTCGGCCCTAGGAACCCGCACTATGCGCAGGTTCTCTTTTATTAAAAAATATTTATTAACTTTATAAAAAGTAATTTTTAATAAAATATGCTTTACATAAATAATTTTTTTATAAGGGGAGAATACTGATTGGTCAGTGAGCGAGCTGTAAACTCGTGAGCCCTTGCGCTCTTTGGGGGTTCGAATCCCTCTCTCCTCATATTAAATAATAAATTAATTTATAAACAAAATTATTAAATAAATTTAAAAATAATAAATTTATTAATAGCCGAGAAAAATTTATTTATCTTGACCAGGGCCGGGCTTTGCCCGGCCCGGACCTTTGTTTGGGGTTCAAGGCAAAGCCTAAGACTAAACAATAATGCGGATTGGTGTAATGGCAGCATACTAGACTCATGATCTAGACGTGGTAGTTCAAATCTATCATCCGCACAATTAATATAAATTCAGGGCCGATCAAAAGTAGTTCTTTGGGAATACGTAGGTCTTATTTAATAATAAATTTAATCCAAAAATAAATTTAATTAAAAATTTAAATATTAAAAATTTATTATTAAATTAAGAAGATCTGTTCGTAGTGTAAACTTTCTAATGAAATGTAAAATAAAGATAACCTACACATAATATAAGTTTTTAGGGACGGCTTTTGGCCGTCCCATTTTATTATAATTTAAAAAGTTTATTAAAATAAACTTTTTATTATCATTTAATAAATTTTATAATAAATAATTTAAATTTTAAGCTTAAATTTTATAATATTTATTGTAATTTTTTATAAGTAATAATTTTTCTTAGGAGTTATAATAGTTAACCAAATAAAATTTATTTGGAGGAAAGTCCGGGGCTTATTATTTAATAAATTAAATAACCACAATGTAAAATATCTAATGAAAATTAGGGTAATTAAAAGAAATATTTTGGGCCCCATAATTATAATTTTTTTAATTTTAGATAACTGTATTTATCGTCGTCTTTTATTTTAAAAATGATAAATATGGACCGGCTATATCAACCAAAATTTAAAATTTTTTAAATTATAATTTTAAGTGAGTAAGTAGTAATACTTGACTTTGAGTACATTATCTACTAACAAATTTATTTTTAATAATATTTTTAAAAAATTTTTAAATAAAATTTATAATTGATCAAAAATAGACAATTTAAATTTAAAATCTCAAAAAAGTAAATTTACAATAAAAAGTACTAGAGCATAGCTTTTATTTATAGGATCTTTCGGCTCTAAATATTTTTAACTTTTTTAATAGATTGACTCTAAAAAATACTTTTTTTAAGATTTTACAAAAGTGTTGGCCGTGTAATATTTAATGCAGAGGGCCGAGAAAGGAGGTCTACGACCTCCTTTCTTGGCCCAAGGAGACGCGAAGCGTCTCCTCGGGCCTTTGGTCTTATGCTAAAATTTATGATAGAATAATTTAACCTGTGGTAAGCCTAAGCTAAAAATTTTTAACTAAAAATAAATATTTCGTCAAGGGCGGCTATGCCGCCCTTAACCTCGCCAGGCTACAAGTAGCCCGGCGAGGGTTTAATTTTAGTTGAAGATCTAAAGCGCTTTAATCCTTAGTAAGGATAGCTTTTTATTCAATAAATAAATTTATTGAGTATAGATATATTAACTTAATAACAGAATTCGGCTTATTTAACTCTAAGAATAATATATACTTAAAATTAATATATAGTTTAATAAATAAAAGAAACAATATAGCCGGGATAATTTAATGGTAAAATGTTTATTTCATACATAAAACTTGGGAGTTCAAATCTCTCTCCCGGTAATATATATTTTTTATATCCAGGCAACCTTAAGATTCTTGAGTTTTAAATTCCCAAACATTTTTAGATTTAAAAATTTATTTTTGTTTAATTTCAAAGGAAAACTTTAATGAGCGCACATAAAGTGCGCTCATTTTATTATTAAAATAATAATTAGACTTAATTTATAGGATATAAAGTATCACAAATTTTAGTATTTAATTAAAACAGGGTCGACTATTAATAAATTAATTGTTTTAAATTTTAGAAAATAAGAATATTACTTATTTTCACGGAATATAAAAAATTTTATTCACTAAATATAATAATTTTTGCTTACTTGGAGAAATTGGTAAACTCTCCGAATTTAAACTTCGGTGCCGAGAGGCTTGTGGGTTCGAGTCCCACAGTAAGTATACTATAAAAATTAAATTTAAGAATATCTACGGATGAAAGCCTGTTAATATTGAATATACTTTATCTGACTAAATGTCTTAAAATTAAATTACTAAAATTTAATAAATTCAAATAAAAAGTCAATAAATGATATAATTAGGAATTAAATAAGAACAAAATATAAATTAAGTAAAACTCAGAGACGAAACTTAAAATGAAGGTTTAAATCCTTCCATTCTTTAAATTTTAAGAATATTCACCACCGTTTTCGCATAATTTATTTACAATTAAATATAGCGAAAAAATTTACGGTAGTGATCAATAAAGTATTTTAAAGATAAAGGGTTTTATAAAGAATAAAATTGTAACTGATGTAACTGATGTCATTTTCTATTAAAACACACAGACTAAAGAGTGATATAATTTCAAATTATGTCACAGAGATGTCACTAGGATATTATAAGGATTTTAATTAATGAGTAATGACTTCAATACTATCATCCTCATATTTACCACAAATTTTTATAATCTCCTTTTTCTGTATTTTATAGGCTTATAACTAATTTTTTCAAGATTACATTAAGGAGGTGGTTATTTTTAAGTTTAGAATTTATTATAAATATTTATATGAACTATTGTTATTAATTTATCGTAAAAAAAGAATTTTAGTATTTAACTTAATATTAGTAATTACAGTACCGTGATTTATATTGAAAAATGTATGTTTTATTTTTAGTTTTATTATTTTTTTACTTTTTTATAATTATAATATTATATAATTAAGTAAAATTGTATCTATTATAGGTCCTAGTATAATACTTATATTTAATTGGTTATAAAGGTTATAATAAAGGGAAGGGTGTATATTAATTTTTATTGTATCTAATATAAATATTTAAAATTAAATGGCTTAAAGATTTTTTTATATAAAAGACGAATAAATTAAAAAATTTATTTCGGCAAAATATTTTCAGTAAAGCCCGGTTTTATTAAAAAATTTTTCGAAATTCACCGAAATTAGATTATTTCGGACTATCTTAATAAATTAATTATTTAGATGCTAAGAACATTCGAGAAGATTGTACTAACTTAAAGTTAGGTAAAATAAATTTAGATACTACATATAGTAAAACCATAAGTAGAAGAAATGCAAATGATACTTGATTTAAAAAATAAAATGGAACTAATTGTGGCATTGGGTTTTAAAATTATTAATAGGTTAAGGGATTTATTATTGGGAAATTAAAATTATAAATTGAATAGCTAAGCAATATTATTTTTATTAAAATAAAACATTTAGTATTTTAATAAATTATATAATTATTTTGTCGAATAATCCAAAATAATTTTTATTTGGCATTTCATTATTATCGCTGATATAATCAGCAAAATGGATATCGCTACGCGATATTCATCTTTAATTATATTTTCAGTTTCTACGGCAGGTAAAGCCTACAGTTGAAATAAGGAATTACTTAGCGATTCTCTCGTTTCTTTTATAAATTAAATTTTATATAATTTATATATTATAAATTTTTATTAAAAGATAGTATAAAATAACATAAATTTTAATAATTTATTATTGAAATTTTGGATTTATAACTATTTTTGCCTGTCTCAAGTTAAAATATGGGATGTCCGTCAGGACCGTGTAAGGTATGGGCTAAACCTTAAAATTTAATTTATCTGACTTCGTATATAAAAAATACCCAAAAAGGGTTATATTTTTTGTTGTTTAAGGGCTTTTAATGAACTCTGATATCTTCCTTGTATTCAGTAATTTTAATTTGTATGAATTAAGAATTAAATAATTTTAGCTTTATATGTTTTACACATAAGTTAGAAATATTATTCTTAATTTTTTTATTAAGGTAAGTTTTAATCCCTCGATAAGGATAAATTTTTTAATATTTATTATTTAATTATTTTGTATAATAAATATTCTCTCTATTTAAGAAGTTACAATTTAAATTATAACTATGATTTTATCATTATTAGTTACTCCTATTTTAGGTGTTTTTGGTGTTATCTTATCTGGAGAAAATTCTTTTTTACAGAAAAAGGTAGCTCTTGCTAGTTCATTATTAACTTTTGTATTATCTTTAGTTCTTTGGGCTGGATTTGATTCTAATTATAATGGATTTCAATTTGTTAGTTCTTTTCCTACTGTAACTACTCAAGAAGTAGTTGGAGTAGATGGTATTTCTTTATTTTTTGTTTTACTAACTACATTTATTATTCCTATTTGTATTTTAGCTAGTTGGGAAAGTGTTAAAACAGGAATTAAATATTTCTTAATTGCTTTCTTAGTTTTAGAAACTTTATTAATTGCAGTATTTGTTGTTTTAGATTTATTATTATTTTATATTTGTTTTGAAAGTGTATTAATTCCTATGTTTTTAATTATTGGTATTTGGGGTGCACGAGAAAGAAAAATTCATGCAGCTTACCAATTTTTTCTATATACTTTATTAGGTTCTTTATTTATGTTATTAGCTATTTTAGTAATTTATTTTGAAGTAGGTTCAACAGATTATCAAGTATTAGCAGTAGCAGATATTAGTGAAACTCGACAAAAAATTTTATGGTTAGGATTCTTTTTATCATTTGCAGTAAAAGTTCCTATGATTCCTTTCCATATTTGGTTACCTGAAGCTCATGTAGAAGCTAATTTAGCTGGATCAATTATTTTAGCTGGAATTTTATTAAAATTAGCTGGTTACGGATTTTTACGATATTCTATTGCTATTTTACCAGATGCTTCTGTATTTTTTACTCCTTTAGTTTACTCTTTAGCTGTTATTAGTATTATTTATTCATCTTTCACTACTTTAAGACAAGTAGATTTAAAAAAAATTATTGCTTATTCTTCTGTAGGACATATGAATATTACTTTATTAGGTTTATTTAGTAATACAATTCAAGGAATTGAAGGATCATTAATTCTTATGCTTGCTCATGGAGTAGTATCTCCTGCTTTATTCATTTGTGTAGTTATTTTATATGATCGATACCATACTCGATTATTAAAATATTATCGAGGATTAACTCAACATATGCCTGTATGGTCTATTATGTTCTTCTTATTCACGTTAGGTAACATTGCAGTTCCTCTATCTGCAAATTTTGTAGGTGAGTTTATGACATTTACTGGAGCTTTCCAACAAAATCCTGTACTAACTGTATTAGGAGGTTTAGGAATGATTTTAAGTGCCGCTTACGGTATTTGGTTATATAACAGAACTGCATTTGGTGCCCAAAGTAGATATTTAGCTCCAATGGGTGATATTAACCGAAGAGAGTTTATGACTTTATTACCACTATTATTCTTAATGTTTGTTATGGGTCTATTCCCTAACTTATTCTTAGAGCCTATGCATTTAGCAGTTTCTAACTTATTAATTTAAAAAATTACCCCCCCTCCTTAAAATCCTTTATATACTATAATAAACAAATATATTAATTTATAATATATATTG
>Ga0164306_10000888_pt1 | contig 12752 bp, 9 predicted proteins | sample Whisoiple_242_MG_FD_110213 | JGI IMG/M metagenome (GOLD analysis project Ga0164306, IMG submission 110213) | Soil microbial communities amended with fresh organic matter from upstate New York, USA - Whitman soil sample_242_MG | ecosystem: Environmental > Terrestrial > Soil > Unclassified >... | reverse complement strand
GGACCGGGACCACGTCCCCGAGCGACGGCGTACCGGGATCGGCGTACAGGGCGGAGCCGTCGTGGTGCGGCTGGTCCAGCAGGTGGGGTGTCGTCACGGGCGTGCACGTCCTCGGGCTCGTCGCGGTCGTCCTGGTAACCGGCGATCCTGCCGGTCACGGCGCCACGCACCGGCGCCGCACCGCGACCGGGCCCGCTACTCATGAGTAGCACCTGCAAGGGATTTCAGTCCCATGCACGCCGGTTGCAGGCTCCTAACCTGACGCCGACGAGGGAGCAACGGGGCTCCCCGACCGGTTCGAAGGAGAATGCGGTGCGGATCAGACACACGACCGTCCGGGGCCTGGTGGCCCTCGGCGCGACGATCGCCCTGCTGACCGCGTGCGGCGGCGACGACGGCTCCGGCACGCCGGACGAGACCCCGGCGGACGACACCGCCGCCGCCGAGGAGGACGAGGACGCCGCCCCCGAGCGCGCGGACGCCGACCTCGTCATCTGGGCGGACGACGTGAAGGCCAAGGCGCTCCAGGGGCCCGCGGAGGAGTGGGCGCGGGCGAACGGCATCACCGTCGCGGTGCAGTCGGTCTCGGGCGACCTCCGGGACCTGTACATCACGGCCGACCAGGCCTCGAACGGGCCGGACGTCCTGCTCGGCGCGCACGACTGGATCGGCGCGCTCGTGCAGAACTCCGCGATCACCCCGGTCGCGATCCCCGACACCTCCGACTTCTCGGAGACCGCGCTCGACGCCGTCACCTACGAGGGGCAGACGTTCGGGGTGCCGTACGGCGTCGAGACGCTCGGGCTGTTCGCCAACACCGCCCTGACCGCGGTGCCGGAGCCCGCGACGATCGAGGAGCTGGTGGAGGCCGGGCGCGCGGGCGGCGCGCAGAACCCGCTGTGCCTGCAGGTCGGGCTGCAGGGCGACGCCTACCACCTGCAGCCGCTGTTCACCGCGGGTGGCGGCTACGTGTTCGGCCGGAACGCCGACGGCACGCTCGACCCCGCCGACGTCGGCATCGACTCCGAGGGCGGCCTGGTCGCCGCCGAGCGGATCGGCGCGCTCGGCGAGCAGGGCGTCCTGCGCACGTCGATCGACGGCACCAACTCGATCCCGCTGTTCGCCGAGGGCGACTGCGCGTACCTGGTCAGCGGTCCGTGGGCGATCGACCAGGTCGAGGAGGCCGGCATCGACTACGTGCTGGGCCGGATCCCCGGGTTCGCGGGGCTCGAGGAGGCGCGGCCGTTCGCGACCGTGAACAACTTCTACCTCGCGGCGAACGGCCGGAACCCGGCGTTCGCGCAGCAGTTCGTCGCCGACGCCGCGTCCTCGACCGACCTGGTCCGGGGCATGTTCGAGTCGAACCAGATGCCGCCCACCCAGAAGTCGTTGATGGCGGAGCTGCAGGACGACTACCCGGCCATGGTCACGATCGGCGAGCTCGCCGAGGCCGCCGACCCGATGCCCGCGATCCCCGAGATGTCGACCGTCTGGGGCCCGCTCGGCCAGTCGCAGGCCGCGGTGGTCGAGGGCGCCGACCCGCGGTCGACGTTCACCAAGGCCGCCGACGAGATCCGCTCCGCCACCTCCTGACCCCGGCGCGCGCGGCGGGCCGGCCGGCCCCGACCCGCCGCGCGCCCCGGACCGACACGTCGAAAGGCGGTCCGCCATGGCGGAGCAGCAGACGACCCGGCGCGCCCCGCACGCGCGCGCCGGCCGGAGCACCTCGGTGCCGGCCCTGATCGCGAAGATCGGCCTGCTCGGCACGGTGCTGTCCGTGGGGATCTACCTGGTCCCCCTCCTGATCCGGTTCGAGATGTGGCTGTGGCTCGCGGTCGTCCTCGTCACCGTCGCCGCGGTCTTCACGATCTACTCGACCCGGCACCTCGTCCCGGCCAAGTACCTGTTCCCGGGGTCGTTCTTCCTCTGCCTGCTGCTCATCGTGCCGGTGCTGATGACGGTCAACTACTCGCTGACCAACTTCGGCGACGGCACCCGCGGCACCAAGGAGGCCGCGATCCGGTCGATCGTCGGCAACTCGGTGCGGCTCACCGAGGACTCGCCGACCTACGCGCTCACGGTGGCCACCCACGGCGACCCGGAGGCCGGGCCGTTCACGTTCTTCCTGGTCGACCAGGCCGACCCGGACGGCCCCGTGCTGCACGGCTCCGCCGACGAGCCCCTCGCCGAGCACCCCGGCGGCGCCACCGTGGCCGACGGCCGCGTCACGGCGGTCGACGGGTACACCGTGCTGACCCCGGCGCAGATCAACGCGGCCTTCGCGCTCATCCAGGAGACGACGGTCGCGGTCGACGACACCTCGGCGATCAAGGTGCAGGGCGTCGGCACGGCGTTCCAGGGGCGCGCCTCGCTGCGGTACGACGAGGAGACCGACACGATCGTCGACCTCGACACCGGCGCCACCTACACGGTCGGGACGGTCGGCAGCTCCGAGTACTTCGTCGACGCCGCCGGCAACCGGGCGTTCAGCCAGAGCTGGCTGCAGCACATCGGCCTGGACAACTACCAGCGCCTGTTCACGGACGGCAACATCGCCAAGCAGTTCGTCGACGCGCTGATCTGGACCCTGGTGTTCGCGTTCGGCTCGGTGCTGCTGACGTTCACGCTCGGGCTGTTCCTCGCGCTGACCCTGAACGACCCGCGGCTGCACCTGCGCCGGACGATGCGCTCGTTCCTGCTGCTGCCCTACGCCGTCCCCGGGTTCATCTCGATCCTCATCTGGTCGAACTTCTACAACCGCGACTTCGGGCTGATCAACGAGTTCCTGGGGACGCACCTCAACTGGCTCGGCGACCCGACGCTCGCCAAGGTCGCGGTGCTGCTCACCAACCTGTGGCTCGGCTTCCCGTACATGTTCGTGGTGTGCACGGGCGCCCTGCAGTCGATCCCGGAGGACGTGAAGGAGGCGGCGCGCATCGACGGGGCGAACGCCCTGCAGAGCACGGTGCGGATCACGACCCCGCTGCTCCTGGTCGCCGTCGCGCCCCTGCTCGTCGCGTCCTTCGCCTTCAACTTCAACAACTTCAACATGATCCAGCTGCTCACCCAGGGCGGGCCGTTCGCCCCCGGGGAGTTCACGCGGGGGTCGACGGACATCCTCATCTCGATGATCTACCGGATCGCGTTCGGCGGCAGCGGCGCCGACTACGGGTTCGCCTCCGCGGTGTCGGTCGCGCTCTTCGTGCTGACCGGCGTCCTGGCCGCATTCCAGTTCCGCCTCACCCGGCGGCTCGAGGACATCGCCTGAGGGCGGGAAGGACCGGACATGCCTGCTGCCACCCCCACCGCCCGGGACGACCGGACGGACGACCGGCCGACGCCGGCCGCCGACCGGCGGGTCCCGCTCCGGCGCCGCCTCCGCGAAGTCGGCTGGCGGTACGCCGTCGCCGTGGTCGCGCTGGTGTTCGCCGCGTTCCCGATCGTCTACGTGCTGTCCGCCTCGCTGAACCCGCTCGGGTCGGTGGCGAGCACGCGGATCCTCCCCGTGAACGGCGTCTCGCTGGTGCACTACCGGTCGCTGTTCGACGGCTCGATCGGGCCGTTCGGCCGCTGGTACGTGAACACCCTGATCCTGTGCACGGTCGCGGCGACGGTGCAGATCTCGTGCTCGGTGCTGGCGGCCTACGCGTTCAGCCGGCTGCGGTTCCGCGGCCGGCGGGGCGGCCTGCTGACGCTCATGCTCATCATGATGTTCCCGAACGTCCTCGCGATGATCGCGATCTACTCGATGTTCTCGGACCTCGGGCGGATCATCCCGCAGCTGGGGCTGTCGACCGTCGCCGGGTACTGCCTGGCGATGACCGGCGGCGCGCTCGGCCAGGTGTGGCTGATCAAGGGGACGCTCGACACCGTGCCGCGGTCGCTGGACGAGGCCGCCCGCATCGACGGCGCCGGGCACTTCACGGTGTTCGCCCGGATCATGCTCCCGATCATGCGGCCGATCATCGCCACGACGACGCTCCTCGGCTTCGTCGGCGTGATCTCGGAGTTCCTCATCGGGTCGCTGTTCCTCACCGACCCGCGGTCGAAGACGCTGGCGGTCGGCCTGTTCGGGCTCCTGGAGAACGACCGCTCGGCGAACCTCGGCGTCTTCGCGGCCGGGGCGGTGCTGACGATGATCCCCGTGATCCTGCTGTTCCAGTACCTGCAGCGGTACATCGTCGGCGACGCGACCAGCGGCGCCGTGAAGGGCTGACGCCGTGGTGCCGGACCGCCCCCGGCTGGCCGACGTCGCCGCGCAGGCCGGGGTCTCCACCGCGACGGTCTCGCGGGTGCTCAACGGCAAGGACGTCGTCACGCCGGAGACGCGGCAGGCGGTGCACCGGGCGCTCGACCTGCTCGGGTACGCCCGGCCGCCTGCGCGGAACCGGCGGCAGGGCCTCGTCGGGCTGGTCGTCCCGGAGCTCACGAACCCGGTGTTCCCCGCGCTCGCGCAGGCGGTCGAGTCGCTGCTGGCCCAGGCCGGGTGCACGCCGCTGCTGTGCACGCAGTCCCCGGGCGGCACGACGGAGGACGAGTACATCGCGACGCTCGTCGCCCACGACGTCGACGGGATCGTGTTCGTCTCCGGGATGCACGCCGACGCCACCGCGGGCCGCGGTCGGTACCGGCGCCTGCGCGAGCGGGGCCTGCCGATCGTCCTCGTCGGCGGGCACGCCCCGGAGGTCGACGCGCCGCAGGTCTCGACCGACGAGGTCGCCGCCGCCCGGCTCGCGGTGCGCCACCTCGCCGCGCTCGGCCACCGGCGCGTGGGCCTGGCCGTCGGGCCGGACCGGTTCGTGCCGTCGCGGCGCAAGCGGGCCGGGTTCGAGTCCGCGCTGGTCGCCGCCGGGCTGGCGGGCTCCGGCGCCGCGCGGCACGTGGTGAGCCACCTCTACTCGGTCGAGGGCGGCCGGGCCGCGGCCGCCGAGCTGCTGGCGGCCGGCCGCACCGCGCTGGTGTGCGCGTCCGACCCGATGGCGCTCGGCGCGATCCGGGCGGCGCGGGACCGGGGCCTGCGGGTGCCCGAGGACGTGTCGGTGGTCGGCTACGACGACTCCCCGTTCATGGCGTTCGCGGACCCGCCGCTCACCACGGTGCGCCAGCCGGTGGCCGACCTGGCGCGGCTGGCGGTCGCGATGCTCGTGTCCGAGATGCGCGGCGAGCGGGTGACGCGCGCGGAGATCCTGGTCGAGCCGGAGCTGGTCGTCCGCGGCTCGACGGGGCCGCCGCCGCGCGGGGTCGTGGGCGCAGCCCCGCCCCGGTCGGGACGCGTCAGCGCCGCCGGCGCGCCCGCTCCGAGCGCGGCGAGATGACCGACCCCCGCGGCAGCACCACGTCCGGGGCCATCGCCGCCGGCACCCCCGCGAGGAACAGCGCGAACACCGCCGGGCGCCGCTGCGCGAGCTCGAGCCGGGCGCCGTCGGCCGACGCCAGGTCCCGCGCCAGGGACAGGCCGAGCCCGGTGCCCTTGCCGGAGGTGACCTCGCGCTCGAAGATCCGCGGCGCCAGGTCGTCCGGGACACCGTCGCCCTCGTCCGCCACCTCGACCACGACCGAGCGCGCGGCGCCCGCCCGGGACCGGACGGTGGTCGTGCCGCCGCCGTGCCGCAGCGAGTTCTCGATCAGCGTCGCCAGCACCTGCGCCAGCGCGCCGGGGGTGGCGAGCACCTGGGCCTTGGGGTCGACCTCGATGACGAGCCGGCGGCCCTCGGCCTCGAAGGTCGGCCGCCACTCCTCCTCCTGCTGGTGCACGACGTCGCCCAGCCGGATCGCCTCCGTGGTGCCGCCCTGCGCGCGCCTGGACCGGGTCAGCAGGTCGTCGACGACCGTGACCAGCCGCTCGACCTGCTCCAGCGAGATCCGCGCCTCCTCGCGCACGGCCGGGTCGTCGGACGCCAGCATGATCTCCTCGAGCCGCATGGTCAGCGCGGTCAGCGGGGTGCGGAGCTGGTGGGACGCGTCGGACGCGAACTGCCGCTCGGCGGCGAGCCGGCCCGCCATCCGGTCGGCGCTGCGCGCGAGCTCGGCCGCCACCAGGTCGATCTCCTCGACGCCGGAGGGCTCCAGCTGGGGGCGCACCTGCCCGGAGCCGAGCTGCTCCGCGGACGCCGCGAGGTAGACGAGCGGGGCGGCGAGCCGGTTCGCCTGCCAGATGGCCATGGCGATGCCCGCGGCGAACGCGACGATCGCGGCCGCCACGACCAGCCCCATGATCTGCGCGCTCATGAGGAACACGTCCCACCACGGGGCGTACATGGTGATCCGGGCGCCGGTGGTCGACGTCTCGGTGATCGTGATGGCGCGCTCGGGCACGTCCGGGCCCGCCTGGTAGCGGGCGCCGTCGGTCGTGACGACGAAGATGCTCACCGCGACGCCGCCGCCGCGCTCGACGTACGGCTCGAGCATGGTGTCGGAGAGCGGGGTGCCCTCCTGGACGCGGCTGTCGATCTGCCGCGCCAGGTCGGACGCGCGGGTCTCGAGCGACCCGATCTCGTTGTCCCGGACGTACTGCGCGCCGAGGAAGGCGAGCGGGAACCCGAGCAGGACGACCGCCACCGTGACGGCCGCGATGGTGGCCTGGAGGACGCGGCGGCGCACGGGTCAGCCCCGGTTGCCCTCGCCGGACTCGAACCGGAAGCCCATCCCCCGCACGGTGCTGATGTACCGGGGCGCGCTCGCGTCGTCGCCGAGCTTGCGGCGCAGCCAGGACACGTGCATGTCGAGGGTCTTGGTGGAGCCGGTCGGGTCGGAGCCCCACACCTCGCGCATGAGCGTCTCGCGGGCGACGACGGTGCCCGCCGCGCCGACCAGCACGCGGAGCAGGTCGAACTCCTTGGCGGTGAGGTGCAGCTCGCGCTCGGCCTGGAACGCGCGGTGCGCCGCGACGTCCACGCGGACGTCCTGGCTGCGCAGCTCGTCCTCGTCCGGCGTGTCGCCGCCCGTGCGCCGGAGCAGGGCCCGCACGCGGGCGAGCAGCTCGGCCAGCCGGAACGGCTTGGTCACGTAGTCGTCGGCGCCGGCGTCGAGCCCGACGACCAGGTCGACCTCGTCCGCGCGGGCGGTCAGCACCAGCACCGGCGTGGTCAGGCCCTGGTTCCGGATCGCGCGGGCCACGTCGAGCCCGTCCATGTCCGGCAGCCCGAGGTCCAGCACGACGAGGTCGGCCTCGCTCGCGCGGTCGATGGCCCCCTGGCCCGTGCCCTGGACCCGGACGTCGTAGCCCTCCCGGCCCAGCGCCCGCGCCAAAGGCTCGGCAATCGCGGGATCGTCCTCCGCCAGCAGCACCTGCGTCATTCCGCCATGTTAGGTCAAAGAACGGTCCACGACACCGCTCACCGGGGTATCGCTTCGGTGAAGTCCGCCCGTCCCACCGTGGTCGGACGCCGACCGGGACCTCGGTCCGCCCCCGGGGGCACGACCCGGGCCGGGCGCCGACCTACGCTGGCGCGATGACGTGGTGGGAACGCCTCACGCGGTGGGAGGAACGCCACCAGCTCGGGATCGACCTCAGCCTGATGGTGCTGACGGGCCTCGTCGTCGTCCCCCTCGGGGCGTCGATGGGCCACGCCTGGGGGGCGTCGACGTTCGGCGGTGCCGCGCTGTCGGCGCTGATGTGGGCGCCGCTCGCGTGGCGGCGCCGCAACCCGGTGGCCTCGGTGATCGCGGTGTACGCGTTCGGCCTGGTGCACCTGCTGCTCGGCATCCCGCTGCTCGTGCCCGCGGACGTGGCGGTGCTCGTCGCCCTGTACTCGATCACCGTGCACGGGCCGCGGTGGGCGCACCTCACCGCGATGGGCTCGGCGCTGGTCGGCAACCTGTTCATGGTCTCCGGGCTGCTGCTCCAGTCCTGGACCGGCACCGCCACCGAGCTGGCGATCTCCGGGATCGGCCTGTGGCTGTTCGCCTCGGTGACGGCCCTCGCGGTCTGGGCGTTCGGCCTGGTCCGCCGGTCGCGGCGGGTGACGATCGCCGCGCTGCGCGACCGGGCCGAGCGGCTGGAGGTCGAGCGCGACCAGCAGGCGCGGATCGCCACCGCCGCCGAGCGCACCCGGATCGCGCGCGAGATGCACGACATCGTCGCCCACTCGCTGTCCGTGGTCGTGGCGCAGGCGGACGGCGGCCGGTACGCGGCGGCGGCCGACCCCGAGGCGGCGACCCGGGCGCTCGGCACGATCGCCGAGACGGGGCGGGCGGCGCTGGCCGACATGCGCCGGCTGCTCGGCGTGCTGCGGGAGCCGGAGCGGGTGCCGGGGGCGCCCGCGGGCGCGGGGCTCGGCGGGCCGGGCGGGCCGGACGCCGCCGGCGGGACGACCGGCGCGGCGACCGGCGCGGCGCCGTACACCCCGCAGCCCGCCGAGCACGACCTCGAGTCCCTCGTCGAGCAGGTCCGCTCCTCCGGCGTGCGCGCCTCGCTGGTGCGCATGGGCACCCCGCGCCGGCTGCCCCCGGGCATCGGCCTGACCGTGTACCGGATCTGCCAGGAGGCGCTGACCAACGTGCTCAAGCACGGCGGCCCCGACGTGACGGTCACCGTGCTCGCGCAGTGGCAGCCCGCGGCGCTCGTCCTGGAGATCACCGACGACGGCCGGGGCGCCGCGGCGGACTCCGACGGCGCCGGGCAGGGGCTGCTCGGCATGCGGGAGCGCGCGACGATGGTCGGCGGCACGCTGAGCGCCGGCCCGCGGCCCGGCGGCGGCTTCCGGGTGCGCGCCGAGCTGCCGCTGCCCCCGGGCGCGCCGGTCGACGACCGGGCCGCCGCGCCCGGCACCCTAGGCTGACGCCCATGTCCGCCATCCGCGTCGGCCTCGTCGACGACCAGCAGCTCGTGCGCGCCGGGTTCCGCCTGGTCATCGACTCCCAGCCCGACCTCGAGGTGGTCCTGGAGGCCGGCGACGGCGCCCAGGCCGTCCAGGCGCTCACCGCGGGCACCGCGCAGGCCGGCGTGCTCGGCCCCGTCGACGTCGTGCTGATGGACGTCCGGATGCCGAACCTCGACGGCCTCGCCGCCACCGAGCGGATCGTCGCCGCGGGCACGCCCGAGCACCCCGCGCCGCGGATCATCGTCCTGACCACGTTCGACATCGACGAGTACGTGCTCGCGGCCATCCGCGCGGGCGCCAGCGGCTTCCTGCTGAAGGACACGCCGCCCGAGGACATGCTCGACGCGATCCGCACCGTGCACCGCGGCGACGCGGTCATCGCGCCGTCGTCGACCCGGCGGCTGCTGGAGCACCTGGTCACCGCCCTGCCCGCGGAGCAGCAGCAGGCGTCCGCCGGCGCGGACGCGCTCGCGACGCTGACCGACCGCGAGCGCGAGGTGCTGGTGCTGATGGCCCGCGGGCGGTCGAACACCGAGATCGGCGAGGACCTGTTCGTCGCCGAGGCCACCGTGAAGACGCACGTCGGGCGGATCCTCGCGAAGCTGGGCGCCCGGGACCGGGTGCAGGCGGTCGTCGTGGCGTACGAGACCGGCCTGGTCGTCCCCGGGGCGTGACCCGGGCGCGGGGCCGGTCGGGCCCCGGTCGCGCGCCGCGACGCCGGCGTCGTACCCCGGGATGACGCGAGGTCCGGACCGGGGGTGGACGCGGCGGGGCGGGTGCACTCCGTAGCGTCGGGGACGTCCCGATCCCGAGTCCCAGGAGCACTGCCGTGGACCCGTTCGCCCCCGCCCCCGCCGGCAGCACCGGCCCGATCCCCCCGCACGCCGGAGCCCCGCAGCACCGGGAGGCCGCCGTCCGCGCCCGCGGGCTGACCAAGGTCTACGGCCGCGGCGAGGCCGAGGTGCGCGCGCTGGCCGGGGTGGACGTCGACTTCGCGTCCGGCGAGTTCACCGCGATCATGGGTCCCTCGGGCTCCGGCAAGTCGACGCTGATGCACGTGCTCGCCGGCCTGGACGCGGCGACCTCCGGGTCGGCGTTCCTCGGGCGGACCGACGTCACGACGCTCGACGACGACGCGCTCACCCGGCTCCGCCGCGACCGGGTCGGCTTCGTGTTCCAGTCGTTCAACCTGCTGCCGATGTTCACGGCGGAGCAGAACATCCTGCTGCCGCTCGAGCTCGCCGGCGCCAAGGCCGACCGCGCCTGGTTCGACACCCTGGTCGCGACGCTCGGCCTCGGGCAGCGGCTCACGCACCGCCCGTCCGAGCTGTCGGGCGGCCAGCAGCAGCGCGTCGCGATCGCCCGCGCGCTGATCGCCAAGCCCGAGGTCGTCTTCGCCGACGAGCCCACCGGCAACCTCGACTCGCGCTCCGGCGCCGAGGTGCTGAGCTTCCTGCGCCGCTCCGTCCGCGAGCTCGGCCGCACGATCATCATGGTCACGCACGACCCGACGGCCGCCGCCTACGCCGACCGCGTGGTGCTGCTCGCCGACGGGCGGATCGCGGGCGACATCGTCGACCCGACCCCCGAGGCCGTGCTCGCCGGGCTGGACGCGCTGCGCCAGCTCGAGGTCACCGACGTGCCGGCGGGTGCCTGATGTGGCGGCTCACCCTGGCCCAGATGCGCCGCAGCCTCGGCCGGCTCACCGCCGCGGGCGTCGCGGTCGCGATCGGCACCGCGTTCGTCGCGGCGACGCTGCTCGCCGGTGACGTCATGCAGCGGATCTCGTACGACTCGCTCACCGCGTCGTACGGGACCGCCGACGTCATCGCCGACGCCGGGAACGGCGACGCGCTGACCGAGAAGACCGTCGAGGCGGTGCGCGGGACGCCCGGCGTCGCGGCGGCGGACCCCCGGATCGTGGTGCCGTACGTCAGCATGTCGGCGGGCGACCGGGCGATCTCGCAGACGCTGGTGCCCGTCGCCAGCGACCCGGCCTTCGACACCCAGCACGTCACGGCCGGCGCCCTGCCGACCGCGGACGGCGAGATCGCGCTGCCCGAGCGGGCGGCCGAGCGGCTCGGCGTGGGCGTCGGGGACACCGTCACGGTGTCGTACTACACGTGGCAGCCGGCCGGCGGGGCGGCGGCCGAGGGCGCCGCGACCGAGGGCGCCGAGGACGCGACCGCGGCCCCGACCGCGGAGGCCACGGCCGGCACGGCCGACGAGACCGCGACCGACGCGGCCACCGCGGCACCCGGCGAGGACGACGGCACCTACCGCGAGATGGACGCCGACGCGGAGGTCGTGGGCCTGACCACCGACCCGACGGCCGCGTGGGCCCAGTACGGCGGAGCCGCGCTCGCCACGACCGCCGACGCGCTGCTCTGGGCGGGCTGGGGCGAGGACGGCGCCGCGCCGACCCTGGCCGACGCCGCCACCTCCCAGCTGCTGGTCGCCGTCGAGCCGGGCGCCGACACCGCGACCGTGATCGACGCCGTCGAGGGCGTGCTGACCGCCTCGGGCAGCACCGACCCCGTCGTGCTCACCCGCGACGCCGCCGCCGAGCGCTCCCTGTCCGGCAGCGACGGCACCGGCCCGATCCTGGTCGTCGTGCTCGCGTTCGCCGCCGTGGCGATGATCGTCGCCGGCCTCGTCATCGCGAACACGTTCCAGGTGCTGGTGGCCCAGCGGACCCGCACGCTCGCCCTGCTGCGCTGCGTCGGGGCCGTGCGGTCCCAGGTCCGGGGGTCCGTCCTGCTGGAGGCCGGCCTGCTCGGGCTCGCGGCCTCGGTGGCGGGCACGCTGCTCGGGACCGGGCTGGTGCAGCTCGCGCTGCTGGTGATGCAGAACGCCGACCTGCCGTTCCCGGTGCCGACCGTGGTCCGCCCGACCGTGGCGAGCGTCGTCGCGCCGCTGGCCGTCGGCCTGGTCGTCACGGTCCTGGCCGCGCTGACGCCGGCCCGGGTCGCCACCCGCGTCGCGCCCGTCGCCGCCCTCCGCCCGGCCGACGCCCCCGCCGCGGGCAGCCGCGCGGGCCGGTTCCGGCTGGTCGTCAGCCTGGTGCTGGTCGTCGGCGGCGCGCTGATGCTCGGCGGCGGCGTCGCCCTGTCCTCGCAGTTCCTGGTCGCCGCGGTGGGCATCGCCATCCTCGGCGGCGCGGCGTCCTTCGTCGGCCTGCTGGTCGGCGCGGTGTTCTGGATGCCGAAGGTCGTCGCCGCGATCGGCCGCCTGGTCGGCCGGCTCGGGATGCCCGCGCGGCTCGCCGCCGCCAACACCGGCCGCAACCCGGCGCGCACGGCCGCCACGAGCACCGCGCTGCTGATCGGCGTCACGCTCGTCGCGATGATGAGCACCGGCGCCGTCACCGCCCGGGCCACGCTGGACGACGAGCTGGACACGCGGTTCCCGGTCGACCTCGCGGTCTCGACGCCGTACGCGGTGGACGAGGACGGCACCGCGGTCCCCGAGCCGCTGCCCGCCGGCACGGTCGGCGCCCTCGCCGACATCCCCGGCGTCGAGTCCGTGGCCGCGCTCCCCCGGGACACCGTCGAGCTCGGCGGCTCGGGGGCCGTCGTCGACGCCCTCGGGATCACCCCGGCCCAGGCCTCAGACGTGCTCCGCGACGCCGACCTGGCCGGCGCCGTGGGCGACGGGACGGTCGTGGTGCCGCGGTCGCTCGCCGCGAACAGCGGGATCGAGGACGGCGACACGCTCACCGTCGCCCGCAGCGAGGGCGACGGCGCGGGGTCCGGCGCGGGGTCCGGCGGCGCGGGCACGGTCGACCTGACCGTCGCGGTCGTGCCGCTGGACGACTGGATCGTCCTGGTCACCCCGTCGGCGCTCGAGGCCCTCGGCTCCCCCGGGACCGAGAGCACGGCGTGGCTGCGGGTCGCGGACGTGAACGCCTCCGGCGAGGTCGTGCAGCAG
>Ga0164306_10000887_pt1 | contig 12756 bp, 12 predicted proteins | sample Whisoiple_242_MG_FD_110213 | JGI IMG/M metagenome (GOLD analysis project Ga0164306, IMG submission 110213) | Soil microbial communities amended with fresh organic matter from upstate New York, USA - Whitman soil sample_242_MG | ecosystem: Environmental > Terrestrial > Soil > Unclassified >... | reverse complement strand
CCGCCGCCCGCCGCGCACACGAGAGGGGCCGGACCGCGTCGGTCCGGCCCCTCTCGCGCGGGCGTCAGCCCTTGCGGCCCTGGGTCGCCACGCCCTCGATGAAGTACCGCTGCCCGAACGCGAACAGCGCGAGCATCGGCAGCGTCACGAGCAGCGCCGCGACCATCACGTACTGGTAGTCGCCCTGCCCGCCGGCCGTCGGCGAGTACCGGGTCATCGCGTACGCGATGCCGAGCGGCGCCGTGAAGTCCTCCGGGCTGCCCGCGTTCAGGTAGATCAGCGCGGCCTGCAGGTTGTTCCAGGACGCCTGGAACTCGAACAGCAGCACGATGATGAACGACGGCAGCGACAGCGGGAACACGATCCGCCAGTACGTGCGCCACTGGTTCGCCCCGTCGATGCGCGCGGCCTCGAACAGCTCCCGCGGCAGGCCCAGGTAGAACTGCCGCTGCAGGAAGATGTAGAACGCCGACCCGAACAGGTTCGCGCCGAACAGCGGGACCCAGGTGCCGAGGAACCCGAGCTCCTTCCAGATCAGGTAGATCGGGATCATCGTGACCGCGCCGGGCAGCATCATCGTGGCCAGCACGAGCCCGAACAGGAACCCGCGCAGCGGGAACCGGAAGTGCGCGAAGCCCCACGCGACGAGCGACGACGACACCGCGACGGAGACCGCCGCCAGCACCGCGATGCCGACGCTGTTGATCATCCAGTTCCCGAGCGGCAGCTCGTCGAACACGCGGACGTAGTTGCCCCAGTGGAACTCGCTGGGCCACAGCGAGTTGTCGAACACCTGCCCGCGGCCCTTGAGGCTCGCGGCGAGCAGCCAGGCGAACGGGTACAGGAACACGAACGACATCGCGACCAGCGCCGCGATGACGAGGCCGCGCCGGACCCGGCGGCCGGTGCGTCCGCCGGGGCGGCGCTCGTCGAGGGGCGGCCGGTTGGGGTCGATCGGGCGGTCGCCCTGCCCCGCGGCGTCCTCCGGCAGGCCGGGGACCTGGCGGACGGGCGTGCTGGTGGTGCCGGTGCTGGCCATCAGTCCCTGCCCCCCTCGTAGTAGACGAACCGGTTGCCGAACTTCATCTGGATGGCCGTGATCACCATGATGATGAGGAACAGCAGCCAGGCCATGGCGGCGGCGAACCCGAAGTTGAACTGCCGGAACGCCTGCTGGAACAGGTAGATCGCGTAGAACAGCGACGCCTCGGGCGACGCGTTCGACTGGTCGCGCCAGAACAGCAGGTACGCCTGGTCGAAGACCTGGAACGCGGCGATCGACAGCACGATGACGTTGAAGAAGATCGCGCTGGAGATCATCGGCAGCGTGATGTTCCGGAACCGCTGCCACACGCCGGCGCCGTCGAGCTCGGCGACCTCGTAGAGCTCGCGCGGCACGTTCTTGAGCGCCGCGAGGAAGATCACCATCGTGCCGGAGACGCCCCAGAGGGTCATCATCACGATCGACGGCTTGATCCACGCCGGGTCGACCAGCCACTGCGGGCCCTCGATGCCGAAGATCCGCAGGAACTGGTTGATCGCGCCGGTGTTGCCGTTGAGCAGCAGGAAGAAGACCGCCGCCGTCGCGACCGCGGGGGTCATCTTGGGCAGGTAGTAGACCGTCCGGAAGAAGCCGGCGCCGCGGCCCGCCTGGTTGAGCAGCGAGGCGAGGGCGAGCGCGACCAGGATCTCGAGCGGCACGGCGAGCACCGCGTAGAACAGCGTGTTCGCCAGCGACGTCGCGACCCGCGGGTCGGAGAACAGCTGCGCGTAGTTGTCGAGGCCCGCCGGGCGGGCCGTGTTCGTCGCCAGGTTGTAGTGGCTGAACGAGATCACCAGGCTGTAGATCATCGCGCCGGCCGTGAAGACCAGGAACCCGACGATCCACGGCGAGATGAACAGGTACCCCGCCAGCGCCTCGCGCCGGTTGTAGGGCACCTTGGGCGTGCGGCGCTTGCGCGCGGCGCGGGACGAGGGTGCGACGGCCGGAGCGGCGTCGGCTCTCAGCTGCGTCATCGAGGCCTCCAGTCGACCGTGGACGCCGGCGGGAGGCCTGCCCAGCTCCCTCGCCCGACGATGTGGCAACGATGCCACATGCCGCGACTATAGGTGTCGGGTGCGGCCGCCGCAAGGCTCCCGCGGTGCCCGCGGCTGTCCTGCACGGGCGATATGTCCGGAGCGTGGCACGGTCCGGGGTCGGCCGCCTCCCGTGCGGCGGGAGCCGCCCGCGGCGGTCAGAGCCGGTCGGCCAGCTCCGTCAGCGTCTCCGACGCCCCCGCGTCCAGGGTCAGCGTGGCCAGCGGGTCCCCGCGGGTCGCCCCCCGGTTGAGGATGACGACCGGCTTGCCCTCCTCGGCCGCGTGCCGGACGAACCGCAGCCCCGACTGCACCGTCAGCGACGACCCGGCGACCAGCAGCGCGTCCGCCTCGTCGACGAGCGCGTACGCCTCCGCGACCCGCGGTCCGGGCACCGTCTCGCCGAAGTAGACGATGTCCGGCTTGAGCATCCCGCCGCACGGCCCGTCGCCGCCGTCGGGGTCGGGGAGCCAGCAGTCGACGACCCGGAAGTGCGACGTCTGCTCGATGACCGCGTCCGCGTCGGGCGCGATCTCCACGTCGCCGACCGCGCCGACCGACTCGGCGAAGCCGGGGTTGGCCGCCTCCAGCCGCTCGGCCAGCTCGGTGCGCGTCACCGTGCGGTGGCACCGCAGGCAGACCACCCGGTCGTACCGGCCGTGCAGGTCGATGACCCGGCGCGACCCGGCCTGCTCGTGCAGCAGGTCGACGTTCTGCGTGATCACCCCGAGCACGACGCCGTGCGCCTCCATCGACGCGAGCGCGCGGTGCCCGGCGTTCGGGTGCGTGCGGTGCACGTACCGCCAGCCGACGTGGTTCCGCGCCCAGTAGTGCCGGCGGAACCCCGCGTCGCCGACGAACTGCTGGTAGGTCATCGGGTTGCGCGGCGGCGAGTCCGGCGACCGGTAGTCGGGGATGCCGGAGTCGGTCGACAGGCCCGCCCCGGTGAGCACCGTGAGGCGGCTGCCGCGGAGCAGCCGGACCGCGTCGTCGACCGTCCCCGGGTTCGGCCGGACGGCGTCGTGGAGGGGGATCGGCAGGCGCGGGGGTGTCACGTGCACCACGGTACGACTCCCGATGCGGGAGTTCCGCCTCGCATCCGGTACTGTTCTGGCCCGAGGTAGCGTGTCCGAGCGGCCTAAGGAGCACGCCTCGAAAGCGTGTGTGGGTGAAAGTCCACCGTGGGTTCAAATCCCACCGCTACCGCTCGACGAGAGCCCCGCCGGTGTCCGGCGGGGCTCTCGTGCGTCTCAGCCCGCCCGCAGCCCCGCCTCGTGCGCGAGGATCGCGACCTGTGTGCGGTTCTCGACACCGAGCTTCGCCATCGCGCTCGCGACGTAGGACTTCACCGTGGCTGGTGCCAGGAACAGGGCCGTGGCGATCTGGGCGTTGGACCGGCCGCCGGCGAGCCCGGCCGCGACGGCCCGCTCCTGCGGGGTGAGCACCGCGAGCCGGCGGACCGCGGCGGCGCGGTGACCCCGGGCGTCGCCCCCGGCGGCGGCGAGCAGGAGGCGGCTGACGGCGGGCGACAGGGTGACGGTGCCGGCGGCGGCCGCGCGGATGCCGTCGTGCAGCTCCTGCGGGGTGCAGTCCTTGAGCAGGTAGCCGGAGGCGCCGGCCCGGAGGGCGGGCAGGATGTAGTCGTCGGTCAGGTAGCTCGTGAGCACGACCAGGGTGGTGTCGGGCGACGCCCGGCGGATGCCGTCCAGCGCGTCCAGCCCGTCCATCACGGGCATCTGCATGTCGAGCAGCACGACGTCGGGCCGCAGGGCGGTGGCCCGCTCGACCGCCTCCAGCCCGTCGCCCGCCTCGCCGACGACCCGCAGGTCGGGGGCGGCGGCGACCAGCGCCGCGATGCCGGAGCGGAGCAGGGCCTCGTCGTCGACGACCAGGACCCCGATCACCTCGTCGGGCTCGGGAGCCACGCCGCCACCTCCCAGCCGCCGTCGTCGGGGCCGGCCTCGAGCCGGCCGCCGAGCAGCCCCACCCGGCGCCGGAGCGCGTCGAGGCCGTGGCCGCCGCCGCTGAGGCCGGTCGGGCGCCGTGCCGCCGGGCCGTTGGTCACCCGCACCACGAGCGTCCCGTGCTCGTCCGCCGCGTGCACCCGGGTGCGGGCGCCGGGCGCGTGCCGGACCGCGTTGGTCAGGGCCTCGCCGATGACCCGCAGGGCGGTGCCGCCCGCGACGCCGTCGAGGCGCAGGTCGGGCGGGACGTCCACGTCGACGGGCTGGTCCACGGCGCGCGCCTGCGCGACCAGCACGGCGAGGTCGGTGCGCGGTCCGGCGGCCGGCGGGGAGGGGGTTGCGCCGCCGTCGAGGGCCCCGAGCACGGCGCGCATCTCCGCGAGCGCCGACCGGCCGGTGCCGGCGACCCGTCCCGCGAGGCCGACGACCTCGGGGTCGGTGGCGGTGGTGCCGATCAGCCCGGCCTCGATCACGATGTAGCTGAGCCGCTGCGCCACGACGTCGTGCAGCTCGCGGCCGAGGCGCTCGCGCTCCCGCCCGATCGCGGCGTGCTCGCGCTGCTCGGCCTCCTGCGCGCGGGTCCGCTGCAGCCGCCCGGCCAGGTACGCCAGCACCACGAGCACCAGCGCCAGCCACACGGCGCCCGGGCTGAGCGGAGCGGAGCTGACGAGCAGGGCCGGGTAGGCGACGAGCGCCGCCCCGGCGGTCGCCACCGCGCCCCGGACGGCGGACCGGTCCTCAGTCCCGAGCGCGTGCTCCGCGGCGAGGGTCGCGATGGCCGGGGACACGAACGACAGGCCGCCGCACACCACGAGGACGAGCACGGGTGCGCGGCGCCGGAGCAGGACGGCGCCGGCGGCCAGCAGCTGCGCGAGAGCCTCGACGCCCGCCGGGGCCCACCCAGGGCCCTCGCCGGCGCGGAGACCGACCAGGACCAGGCCGACGACGGCGCAGGACGCGGCGACGACCAGATCGGTGCGCGTCACCCGCATCACCCGACGGTAGCGGTCCCGGTCCGGGGCGCGCAGCAGGGCCGCCCGGGTGCGGGCGGCCCTGCGGGTGGTGCGGACGCGCGTCAGCGGGTGGCGGTCGCCCGGCGACGGATCACCAGGCCGGCGGCGCCCGCGGCGACGAGGAGGAACGACACCCCGATCAGCGCGCCGGCGTCGGCACCCGTCCGGGCCAGAGAGGCCGCGCCGATATCGGCGGGGTCGGTCGGGTCGCTCGCCGGGAGCTGCGCGGCGGTCGCGGAGACGGGGGCCACGACCGGGTCGGTCGCGGGCTGGACCGGGCGGGCGGGCTGGGCGGGGTCGGTCGGGCCGACCGGGTCCGTGGGGTCGGTCGGGTCCGTGGGGTCGGTCGGGCCCGTGGGGTCGGTCGGGTCGGCGGGCTCCTGGGTCCGGAGGTCGACGGCGATCCAGTCGCGGCCGACGGTGGGCTGGTCCAGCGAGCCGAGGCCGATCAGGTGGTGCAGCGAGCCGGGGCCCTCGACCCACTGCTGGGTCTCCTCGTCCCACACGCTGTGGTGGTTGTGGTCCTGGCCGACGAAGTAGTCCGGCGTCCCCTGCTGGGTGCCGACCGCGGAGCCCCAGACCTGGAAGGCAGGCAGCGACGCGACGTCCACGCCCGCGGGCACCCGCACGTAGACCAGCTCACCGGGCCGCGCGGTCGTGACCGGCGCGCCCGCGCGGTCCACGAGGGTGACACCGGCCGGCAGCGGGCTGCCGTCGGCCGTCCGCAGCTCGACGTCGACGCTGCCGGCGCCGCCGACCAGCGTCACGGCGAACCCGTACCGGGTCGACCCGTCGGCGTCGGTCGTGTACCCCGCCGGGACGAACCCCGGCTGCGGCGCGACGACGTGGGTGCTCAGCGCGTTCTCGATCAGCCACGCGGCGGCGTGCAGGGTCGGCATCCGGTCCTCGCTGTCGCCCCAGTTCCGGGTCCAGTCGGTGCCGTCGGCGTCCGGGGCGAACTGCTCCAGCGCCTTGTCGGTCAGCTGCACGTGGCCGTCCTCGTCGACCTGGAAGAACAGGCCCATCACGTCGTGACCGGTCGAGAAGTACCAGACCGCGAACTGCGTCGCCTCGTACGCGGCGCGACCCACGGCCCGCTGGTTGTCCTCCCGCTGCATCTGGTCGATCTGGGCGTCGGTGTAGCCCCACGAGCGGATCGCGTCCCGGAGCTCGGGGCTGTAGACGACCTCGGGGACCTCGACGCCGGCGCGCTGGAAGAACGCCAGCGCGTCGTCGGCGCCCTTGTAGCCGTTGAAGACCACGGTCTGCTGGGCGGGACCGTTCTCCCAGTGCATCCCGTCGACGTCCCGGCCGACGGTCGGCAGCTGGACCCAGCTGCCGTTCTCGTCCACCTGCCCGTCGGTCCCCGGGTGGTACCAGGAGTTCATGATGTCGCGGTCGTACACGATCCGCGTGGCCCCGTCGGCGTCCTGCAGCTCGTGGAACAGGAAGTGGATCTGCGGCTGGCCGTTCCAGCCCTCCCAGGCCCGGCCGGACTCGGCGCCGGGCGTCTCGAGGAAGTACCAGTAGTCGCACCCGTTGTCGATCCAGAACTGGTCGAACGCAGGGGCGGTCTCGTCGGCGGCGCGGAGCTGGTCGGCGGCAGCAGCGGTGACGGCGGCCGGCGCGGCGGCGAGGGCGGTGGCCGGGGCGAGAGGGGCGACCGGGGCGTCGGCGACCGGCGCGGCGTCGTCGACCACGTCGGCCTCGCCCGCCTCGGCGGCGACCGGGGCGGGCTCGGCCGGGGTGGGCTCGGCCGGGGCGGGCTCGACCAGCGCGGGGGCCTCGTCGGTGGCGGGCTCGGGCGCGGGGGCCTCGTCGGACCCGGCCGGCGCGGCGTCGGCGGCGGGCTCCGGGAGCGGGGCCACGATCGCGTCGGCCGGGCCGGTCGCCGGGTCGGTGACGGCGGCCTCGGCCTTGGGGCCCGGGGTGGTGACGGTGGTGTCCGGCGCCTCGGCGGCGTGGGCGGCGCCCCCGGCGAACACCCCGGTGACAGCGAGGGCGAGCGTGGTGGCGACGGTGGCGGTGGTGGTGCGGCGGACGTGCATCTCGGTCGGCTCCTCGGGTGCGGTGGACTTTGTGAACACATCCACAATGTCTCCGCGGCCGGGAGGGCCAGTACGGCCGAAGGGACCGACCGGTACGGCCGAAAGAGGGGAGTCGCCCGAGGGGTGGTGCGGTGGCCCCGTCAGCCCACGTGCCCGAGGAGATCCGCTCGACCTGCGGCAGCGTCGCCAGCAGCTCGGGGCGCACGTCCGGGGTCAGGGTAGTGGCGGTCGCCCGGGCGGTGTCGTCGTCGAACCCGCCCGACGCGGTGCCGAACCCGGCCGCCTGCCACGCGGCGAGCCCGCCGTCCAGCACCGAGACGCGGTCGTGGCCGAGCCGGCGCAGCAGCCGCCAGGCCCGCGTCGCCCAGGCGGAACCGACGGTGTCGTAGACGACGACGTGCGTGTCGTCGCCGACGCCGATCGCGCCGAACGCCGCGAGGGCCTCGGGCGCCAGCAGCGTGAACGGGTACGGGCCGGCGGGGTCGGACAGCTCGCCGGTGACGTCGACGAACGCGGCGCCCGGCACGTGGGCGGCGAGGTAGTGCTCGCGCAGCGGTCCGGCGGTGTACGGCTCGCTTCGCCGTGCGTGACCAGCGAGGTGGACGCGTCGGGCACGACCGGGCGATCGGCGGGCGCCTCCAGCGCAGCGGCCAGCGCCTCGGGGCTGACGAGTGCGGGGAGTGCGGGAACCATGAGGTCCTCCTCGGGGCGGGGTCGCGCGCCGGGACGCGGGTGCGCGCTGCTCCGCGACGCTGCGTCCGGCCGCGGCGGGTCCGACGGGCGCGGCCCGGCGGGCGGACGAGTGTGACGGCCGCGGCGTGCGCCGGGGCAATACCGTCCGGTCGGTCGGGAAATCACGGTAGCCTCGCACTACCTAGTAAGCGGTAGGTAGCAGCCCGTCCCGGCGCGCGCCCCTGCCGCGACCCGGGGCCGCCGTGGTCCCCGGGACGACGAAGTGGAGTGTGCGATGCGCATCGCGAGCTGGACCAGCACCACCGAGCACGAGCGCTGGAGCGACCTCGGGACCGTCGAGCCCGGTGCGGTCGACCGGATCCCCGACGTGTTCGTGCAGCTGGACGACGAGCGGCAGGAGATCGAGGGCTTCGGCGCGACGTTCAACGAGCTCGGCTGGACCTCGCTGGCCCACCTGACCGACGAGCAGCGCGCCGAGATCTTCCGCGAGCTGTACGCCCCCGGCGTCGGGGGGAGCTTCACGATCGGCCGGATGCCGATCGGGGCGAACGACTTCGCCCGCGACTACTACTCGTACGACGACGTGCCGGGCGACTTCGACCTCGAGCACTTCAGCATCGCGAACGACCACGAGACCCTCGTGCCGTACATCCGGTCCGCGCTGGAGCACCAGGGGTCGCTGAAGCTGTGGGCGTCGCCCTGGGTGCCGCCGCAGTGGATGAAGACCAACGGGCACTACGCCTCGGTGCAGCCGTGGATCAACGGCGTCGAGAACGGCCTGCGGCCCGACCAGGTCCAGGCCGAGGGCACCGACTCGTTCACGCAGGAGGAGCGGCACCTCGCCACCTACGCGGCGTACTTCGGCAGGTTCGTCGACGCGTACCGCGCGCTCGGCATCGAGATCGGCATGGTCATGCCGCAGAACGAGTTCAACTCCGCGCAGCCGTACCCGAGCTGCACCTGGACCCCGGCCGGCCTGGCCGCGTTCCTCCGGCACCTCGGGCCGCAGATGCGCGAGCGCGGCGTCGAGGTGTTCCTCGGCACCGTCGAGCGGCCCAACGAGGCCCTGGTCGACGAGGTCCTGGCCGACCCGGCCGCCGCCGAGGCGGTCACCGGCATCGGCGTGCAGTGGCACGGCAAGTCGATCGTGCCGTTCCTGCGGAAGGACCACCCGGACCTCCGGCTCTACCAGACTGAGCAGGAGTGCGGCGACGGCAAGAACGACTGGCGGTACGCCCGCTACGCGTGGCGCCTGATGCGCGACTTCCTCAACAACGGCGCGAACGCCTACCAGTACTGGAACCTGTCGCTGGAGCGCGGCGGCGTCAGCCGCTGGGGCTGGTCGCAGAACTCGCTCGTCGTCGTCGACCCCGAGACGCGCACCTTCGAGTACACGCACGAGTACCACGTGCTGAAGCACGTCAGCCACTTCGTGCGCCCGGGCGCGCGCCTGGTGCCGACGCTGAGCTACGCCGGCTACGAGAACCAGGTCGCGTTCCGCAACCCCGACGGCTCGCTGGTCGTCGTCATGCAGAACGACACCTCCGAGGAGATGCCGGTGTCGGTGCTCGTCGGCGACCAGGTCGTCTCGCCGGTGCTGCCCGCCGACTCGCTGAACACGTTCGTCCTCGAGGTCTGAGGCTCCCGGGGCAACCGGGCCGGCGGACGCACTGGCGCGCCGGCCCGGGCGCCCCGAGAGTGGTCGCATGACCGTCGTGAACCCGCCTCGCGACCTGCGCGAGTACATCGAGTTCCTCCGCGACAGCGGCTACACGGTGCGGGACGGCCACACGCCCGACCCGGACCTCATCGACCCCGAGGGCAACCCGGTCTGGACGTGGCAGGAGGGGTACCCGTACCCCGACCTGATGGACCGGGACGCCTACGAGCTGGAGAAGTACCGCCTCCAGGTCGAGCTGCTCAAGTTCCAGTACTGGCTCGAGGACAACGACAAGCGGGCGATCGTCCTGTTCGAGGGGCGCGACGCGGCGGGCAAGGGCGGCACGATCAAGCGGTTCACCGAGCACCTCAACCCGCGGACGTCGCGCGTCGTGGCGCTGTCGAAGCCGAGCGACCGCGAGCGCGGTCAGTGGTACTTCCAGCGCTACGTGCAGCACCTGCCGACGGCCGGCGAGATCGTCATGTTCGACCGCTCCTGGTACAACCGCGCCGGCGTCGAGCGCGTGATGGGCTTCTGCACCGACGAGGAGTACCAGGCGTTCATGGCCCAGGCGCCGGTGTTCGAGAAGATGCTCGCCGACTCCGGCATCCACGTGACGAAGCTGTGGTTCTCGGTGTCCCGCAAGGAGCAGCGCACCCGGTTCGCGATCCGCCAGCTGGACCCGGTGCGCCGGTGGAAGCTGTCGCCGATGGACCTGGCCTCGCTGGACCGCTGGGAGGAGTACACCCAGGCCAAGGAGGAGATGTTCCGCCGCACCGACAAGCGGCACGCCCGGTGGACGATCATCCGGTCCAACGACAAGAAGCGGGCGCGCATCAACGCGATGCGGTTCTTCCTCAACCAGTTCGACTACGAGGGCAAGGACCCCGAGGTCGTCGGGCGGCCCGACCCGCTGCTGGTCATCCGCAGCAAGAACGAGCCGGCGGACGAGTAGGGGCGTCGGCAGCGGACGTTGCCGCGGGCGGGCGCCGTCGGGGACCCTGGTCGGATGGCCGGCGAACGGACGTACGCGATCCTGCCCTGCCCCGACGTCGACGACGCGGTCGAGTTCTACGAGGCGCTCGGGTTCCACCCGACGTACCGGCAGCGGCGGCCGAACCCGCACGCGGTCGTGCGGTGCGAGGACATCCAGCTCCACCTCGCGGGCATCGACGGCTTCGACCCCGAGGCGTCCTACGCGAGCGTGATCGTCGTCGTGCCGGACGCGGAGGCGCTCTACCGGCAGTTCGCCGACGGGCTGCGCGCGCACCTCGGGCGGTTGCCGGCCGCCGACGTCCCGCGCCTCCTGCGGCCGCGGCGCAAGCAGGGCACGACCACGGGCTTCACGGTGGTGGACGTCGGCGGGAACTGGCTCCGGTTCTACCGCGAGGCCGACGTGGGGGAGCCGGAGCCCGCGGCGACCGGGCTGGCGCGCGCCGTCGAGGTCGCCGCGCGGCAGGGCGACGCGCGCGGCGACGACGCGCAGGCGCTCGTGGCTCTCGACGCCGGGCTGACCAGGCACCACGACGCGCCCGCCGACGACCGGGCGCGGGCACTCGCGTACCGCGCGGAGCTGCTCGTCCGGCTGGGGCGAGCCGGGGACGCCGCCGCCGCGCTGGCCGACGCGGAGGGCCTGCCGCTCACGGCCGCCCAGGCGGAGGCCGTCGCGCCGGACCTCGCCCACGCGCGCGAGGTCGTCGCCGGGGCGGGCGGCTGACGTCCCGGTCAGAACCGGAACGGGATCGGGATGCCGCCGCAGCAGCACACCCCGCGCACGTCCGACTGCGCCAGCATCCCCGCGGCCTGGTAGCAGGCGACGAACCGGGCGACGGTCGGCCGGACGCCCCGCAGGACCCCGCGCGCCACGACGGTGCGCCGGATGTCCTCGGAGCAGGACGTCCCGCCGTGCGCGACGCGGTGCGCGCACGAGTAGCCCTTCCGGGGCGAGATGCGGCGCTGGTAGACCCGGATCAGGCGGTCGGCGGCGACGGCGGCGAGGCTCATCGCGTCACGGTAGGCGCGGGCGTTGGGGTCGGCGACCGGTCAGCGCAGCACCTGCGTCAGCACCGACCGGCCGCCGCCGTGCTCCACCGTCGCCAGCGCGCCGTTGACGAGCGCGAGGTGCGGCGGGACGTGCCCGCAGTCGACGTCGGCGAGCACCGGCACGCCCAGGTCGGCGAGGGCGTGCCGGGCGGCCTCGTGCTGCGTCAGCCCGGGGACGTCGGCGCCGCGGGTCCGGCCGAGCAGCACGGCGTTCGCCCCGGCGAAGAAGCCCGCGTACCGCAGGCCCAGGAGCCGGCGGACGACGTCGGTCGCGTCGGCGGCGGCCGCCTCGAGGTAGACGATCGTGCCCTCCGGCGCGTGCGCGGCGACGAAGGCCCCGACGTCGCCGTACGGGGTCCCCGCCAGGTGCGCGACCGTCTCCAGGCAGCCGCCCACGAGCCGACCGGTGACGCGGAGGTCGCCGTCGCCGTCGTCGAGCCGGGTCCAGCCGCCCGGCGCGTCCAGCGGCTCCTCGGTGGCCTCCGGGTCGACCGCGAAGTCCGTGAAGCCCGACGACCGGTACCGCGCGGCGGCGCCCTGGACCAGCGTGGCCCCGGGCTCGGCGCGGACGACGTCGAGCCACGGCAGCATCGGCGCCGGCACCCGGAACGGCGTCTCCATCAGGTTCTGGCCGTGCAGCGTCGCCACGCCGGTCCGGAGCGTCAGCGGCAGCAGCAGCGTGGAGATGTCGGAGTAGCCGACGAACCACGTCGGGTCCGCGGCGAGCGCGTCCCAGTCGAGGCGGTCGAGCAGGTCGAGCGCGATCTCGCCGCCCCAGGGCGGGACGACGGCGCGCACCGCCGGGTCGGTGAGCAGGTCGGTGAGCTCCGCGGCGCGAGCGTCCGCGGACCCGCTGGCGACGCCGTCGCCGTGCACGAGCGGGCCGAGCCGGACGTCGAAGCCGCGGTCGGCGAGATGCCGCACGGCGACGTCCAGCCGCCGGGCGTGCCGGGCGGCGACGCCCGCGGACGGGGACGCCACCCCGATGACGTCGCCCGGGGCGAGCGGGGGCGGGTACCGGATCATGCGCCGCAGTCTGGCAGTGCACGGGTGCGGGGCCACCCCCTGGTGGCCCCGCGCGCCCCCGGCGTAGCGTCGTCCGTGCCGGAGCACCAGCCGATCGCACGAGAGGTGGAACTGCCGTGAGCATGATGATGGACATGATGAAGTCGATGCCGGCGGGCACGACGGGGATGGACATGACCGCGATGCAGCCCTGCATCGAGGCCTGCTCGGCCGCGGCCATGGCGGCGACCATG
>Ga0164306_10000886_pt1 | contig 12757 bp, 10 predicted proteins | sample Whisoiple_242_MG_FD_110213 | JGI IMG/M metagenome (GOLD analysis project Ga0164306, IMG submission 110213) | Soil microbial communities amended with fresh organic matter from upstate New York, USA - Whitman soil sample_242_MG | ecosystem: Environmental > Terrestrial > Soil > Unclassified >... | reverse complement strand
GACATGCAGGGCGCAAAGTCCGGACGTTAGCGATATTCTGGCGCACAAACTGCGGCGCCGATGAAGGCCAATTTCGCAAAAAAGAAATTCAGCCGCTATTCATTCAGGTTGTTTATGCGGAGTCTCTTTATCCGAAGAGTATCGCAGCTCACAGCGATCTCTCGCTGCTGCTCGAGATCAGTAACGATTCCATAAAAAAACGGGCCCGCGTTGCCACGGGCCCAGGGGGTATTGCTTTTGGTTTAGTGCTTCAATCCGTAGACGTCCAACTCGCCTTGCGGCGAAACTGTGCTCAGGGAATCATGTGCGGTGGCGATAAACACTTTTCCGTTGGCCACGATGGGTTCGGTGAACTTGATGCCGAAACCAGGCACGTCCGCAGAGTTTTGCGCGCTGGAGTAAAGCAGGTGCGTGATATCGGTTGCGTCGTAAGCGCGTAGAACGGCGGGCGCCGGCGACGAAGCAATTGGATCCTGAATAGGCTGGCCATGGTCGAGCACCCACAGGATTCCGTTTGAAGTGCCGTTTGCTGAGATGAAAGGCGTGGTCCCATAGCTGAACGCTGAAATCTTTTCAGCGGTAGAAGCTCCGACGGTGAGATGTCCGGAACTCAAGATGAATTGCTTGACCGGGCCAGGATCATTGCCAACGTATAGCGACCCATTGAACCAGGCCGCGGTGCCATAAAAACTGGTTGTGCCTCTATCGCCGGTAACCGTTTCGCCCAGGTTGGTGACACAAGTTTGTGAAGTGGCGCCGGGGCTGAAGAAAAGCGTCTGGGCCGCGCCAGCGTCGTTGGCTTGCATCTGGCCCATGTTGGTTGTGTTTATCAAATACATCTTTCCCGCCTTGCCGCCGCCGACCAATTGCGATTGGCCAGGGACGAGCATGACGCCGCCGGCCGATACGTCGAGATCACGGCATTGCAGGAAAGACCAATCATGAGGCGTGAAGTGGTCATTGACGTGAAGCTGGGAGTCAAGTTTCAGGATCGAATCGCCCCACTCGGGGCCACCGTCATAGAAGCCGTTTCCGGTGGAGACATACACGTTGCCCTGATCATCGGCCGCAGGGCCACCGCCGCCCATCCACACGCCGCCGGCGCCGCCAAATTGTCCGTAGCCGTCAACGTTCGGGCTCATGTTGAGCACCGCAATCTGGCTGAGTGACGCTGCGTCATAGGAGAGCAGCCAGCCCGTGGGACACGCGGAGAAGCCCATGTACAGCGTACCGCGGGAGAGCAAGAGCGCAGCCCGCTGGAGACATGAATTATTCAGGGTGATAACTCCATTCACGGCCTCTGAGTTAGTTCCGGGAACGGAAGCATGTATCGTCACCGGACTTCCTGCGCGTTCCTGCCCGGTGGTGATATCGATTGCGTGCAGGCGAAACGAGAACACGCTGCCTGCTTCCTGCGCGGACACCAGATACATGGTGCCTGAGCTGGCGTCGATTACGGGAGTGGAAGTCAGTCCTTGTGCCGGCTTGGGATTTCCACCCGGCTGTGGGACCGCGCCGGATTGCAGCAGGGAAGTCTTCCATAGCGGAGTACCGTCGCCGAAGTTATCGGCGTCAAAGGCGTACACGCTGGCCATTTCCGTAGCCACAAAGACAACGTTATGGCTGCCGCCGTTGATGCGCAGGTTTGAGATATACAGCGGCTGCGCATAGGCATACCCATCCACTTGGTAAGAGAAGAGCTTGCCGAAGCTGGAGGTATTCACGTTGGCGGGAGTGAGTTGTGTTTCATTGCTATTCAGCCCAGACCGGCCATTGTCCATGTGCCAGGTGGGAATGTTGACGGAACTGGGCGCGACCGGAGTCGGCGTTGGCGACGGCGAAGAGTTTGGAGTCGGCGATGGCGATGGAGAGGGTGATGGCGAAGGCGATGTGGTATTCGCGCTCACGCCTCCGCAACCGGCGAGAGTAAACACGGCCGCCGCGGCGGCAATGGTAATCGCAGCGCTTCGGCGGTGAAGCAACGCGGTGGACAAAAGTCGAAAGGTGAATCGAAGAGTGGCGGCAACGGGCGATTTCATTGAAGTGGCTTCCTCGGCAAACGACGGTCCGCGGGAACAGGCGAATCCCTTCGCTTCGTATTGCGCTCACTCCAGGGGAAAACTTTCAGGGCGCTGTTGTTTGGAGAGATGCAGCAGCTCTGGAGCGAGATGCTGCTGCTATGCAGGGTTAATTACAAATTTATTCGTTGCGAGTCAAATGGGACGATCGAGTAACCATTGAGACTGGCAATTGTTAATGCCGGATTAAATAGCGCTAATCGGAAGCCGGCCGCAAGCTGGTGAGCCTGGTCGCGATGAGGACTTATTAATCTTCCGGTAAATGCTTATAGTTTCCCTGCTTGCTGGGTTAGAATAATGCGCCGGGAGAGGAGTTCCTGATGCGGAAACTAGTTATATTTGTCTGGTTGGGCCTAGTTGCAGGTTTGGCAGGAGCAGGGCAGGAGTCGACGCCGGCAGTAACCAGCCCGGCCACACAGGCGTTGCCAGCGGATGCTCCCAGCAGAGAACAGGTGCTCAAAGTCCTGGTGCGCCCCGACGAAGTAAGGCAGAAATGGGAGTCAGTGCTCGGGCTGCTGAAGCAGCAAGTGCGGGAAAACATCCAGAGAGAAGGCCATGCGAGCCCCGACGATCTCAAGTTTTTCGACGATCTTTTTGATGTGGCGGTAAAGAACATATCCATTGAAGAATTGCTCAATGCCATTGCTGCCATCTATCAGCGACGCTTTACCGCGGCAGACATTGACGCCCTGGCTGCCTTCGAGGCAACGCCAGCAGGCATAAAACTTCATACCGGCCAGCAGGAATTGATGAAGCTGATGCTGCAGGCCACGGACCCGAAACAGGAAAAACTGCTGGCAACGCAACCGCTTCCGGCAGATGCGCCAAGCAAAGAACAGGTGCTGAAGTTGTTTGAAGCTCATCACATGCGCAAGAACCTCTTGCTGTTGACCCACACCCTCAGGGAGCAATACAAGGCCGTTGCCGCGGAAACCATTGAAAGCCATGGAATGGACTCACGTGAGGCTGTGAAAGCCATAGGTGAAAATGACAATGAGCAGGCGTTGGAGCATGCGGAGGCGGTCAGCGTGATGGTCTATCAACGCTACTATACGGCGGCTGAAGTTGAAGCTATGACCAACTTTTACCTCTCTGCTGTAGGGCAAAAACTTATGGCAGCCGCTCCAGAGATTATGGCGGAAAGCGCAAAAACCATGGCGCCGATGCAGCGGAAGGTGGTGGAAATCGTCCTTCAGAGCCTGGCAGCCCGCGCGCAAAAAGTTAAGAGCCAGTAAAGGCCATGTGCTCCTGCTCTTTTGATAGACAGGGCAAGGAATACCTGAGCCGTGAAAGAAAAGCCTGCTCTTCCAAAACGGGCTTTGCGTTCGCGGCGAGCCCGGCTTGCGCGCCGAACCACGTGTTGCAGGCGCAGAAAACCGCCCGATAATCGGAGCACGCAGGCGGTCTGGAGCAAAGCGACAGAATTACAGGTAACGTTCTCTGGAAATCTCCGGCTGAACGGCTGGCGCTGGGATCGTCTGGGCGCCTTCTTCCGGGAAATCCGGAAGCGGCGTTTCCAACGCGAACTTCAGTACCTGGTCCATGTTTTCTACGAAGTGGACCTTCATCTGGCCGCGGATATTTTCCGGCACGTCAGCAAGGTCTTTTTCATTTTCCTTGGGGATAATCGCTTCTTTGATGCCGGCGCGCAGGGCGGCCAGCAACTTTTCTTTCAGTCCCCCGATAGGCAGCACCTTGCCGCGCAGGGTGATTTCGCCCGTCATGGCGATATCCCGGCGCACGGGAATCTTGCTCAGCGCGCTGGAAATGGCCGTAGCCATGGTGATGCCGGCAGACGGGCCGTCTTTGGGGATGGCGCCTTCCGGCACATGAATGTGAATATCCACGTTGCGGTAAAAGTCTTTAGGGATGCCGAGCCGCACGGCGCGTGAGCGCACGTATGACATTGCAGCGTGGGCCGACTCCTGCATCACGTCGCCCAACTGTCCGGTGATGGTGAGCTTGCCTTTGCCGTCCACGATTGCGACTTCGGTGCTCAGAATCGAGCCGCCGACTTCCGTCCAGGCCAGCCCGGTGACCAGGCCGATTTCGCTCTTCTCGTTGGCCAGCGTGTCGCGGAATTTGGTGACGCCCAGGAACTCGTTGACTTTGTCGGCAGTCAAATCGGCAGTGTAGGTGGGGTCTTTCACCACTTTGCGCGCCACCTTGCGGGAAATGTTGCCGATTTCGCGCTCCAGGTTGCGCACGCCGGCTTCACGCGTATAGGAGCGGATGATCTCGCGCAGAGCATCGTCGCCAAACGTGAGCTGCTTTTCTGTCAGTCCGGTGGCTTCGCGCTGCTTACGCACCAGGAACTGCTTTGCGATCTCAACTTTTTCCAGCTCGGTGTAGCCATGCAGCCGCAGGACTTCCATGCGGTCCTGCAACGCGGCGGGAATGGTGTGCAGCACGTTGGCCGTGGCGACGAAAAATACCTGCGACAGATCGTACTCCACGTCTAGATAATGGTCCTGGAACATCCAGTTCTGCTCGGGATCAAGCACTTCCAGCAGCGCCGACGAGGGATCGCCGCGGAAGTCAGAAGCCATCTTGTCCACTTCGTCCAGCATAAAGACCGGGTTTTTGGTGCCGGCTTTCTTCATCATCTGGATAATCTGCCCAGGCAGCGCGCCGATATACGTACGGCGATGGCCGCGAATCTCAGCTTCATCGCGCACGCCGCCCAGCGACATGCGGACAAACTTGCGCCCCGTGGCTTTCGCAATCGACATGCCCAGCGAAGTTTTGCCTACGCCCGGGGGGCCAACAAAGCAGAGAATCGAGCCCTTGGGGTTTTTTACCAACTGGCGAACCGCCAGGAACTCAAGAATGCGGTCTTTGATCTTCTCCAGGCCGTAATGGTCCTGGTTCAGGATTTTTTCCGCGTGCTCAATGTTGCGGATTTCTTTCGATTTCTTTTTCCACGGCACAGCCAGCAGCCAGTCAAGGTAATTGCGGGAAACCGTCGACTCGGCCGACATCGGCGGCATGGCTTCCAGCTTCTTCAGTTCCTGGATCGCCTTCTCATGAACGTCCTTGGGCATCCCGGCGGTGTCAATCTTCTTTTTCAGCTCGTCGAATTCGCTTTTTTCGCCGCGGCCCAGCTCTTTCTGGATGGCCTTGATCTTCTCGTTGAGGTAATACTCTTTTTGCGCGCGCTCCATCTGGCGCTTCACCCGCGTCTGGATGGTGCGGTCCATGTTGAGCTTTTCAATTTCAATATCCAGCACGTCAGCAATGCGGTTGAGCCGCTCAATGGGATCGAAAATCTCCAGCAGCTCCTGCTTTTCTTCAATGGAAAGCTGCAGGTTCTGCGCAATGGTGTCACTGAGCTTGGCCGGATCGCTCATGCCGGTAATGATCACGGGCTCCAGATTCAGTGACTGGCAGAGCTTTACATACTGATCGAACAAATTGTGGACCCGCTGCATGGCCGTTTCCAGCACCTTGCTGGGCTCGGTGGGATACTTTACCGTGCGGACTTCGGCTTCAAAATAGCCTTCAACATTGGTCAGCTTCAGGATCTTGCCGCGCTCCACGCCTTCCACCAGCACCTTGATGTTGCCATCGGGCAGCTTCAGGTTCTGGACGATATTGGCGATCGTCCCCACCTGGTAAATCTCATGCGGCTTGGGCTCGTCAATGCTGGCGTCGTGCTGTGTGGCCAGAAAGATCTTGCGGTCAGAGGCCAGGGCCTCTTCCAGGGCGCGCACGCTGGACTCGCGGCCCACGATAAACGGGGTCATCATAAACGGGAAGATGACCACATCGCGTATGGGCATCATCGGGAGCTTGCGAGTTTCGAATTTTTCCTTAATTTGGGTCACTTGTCGCCTTTTTCGGTCCGTACCGATCGATGGTTTCTACCATCTTCCTACTTTTAAGAATACCACGCAAGGCAAGTGCCTGCTGCCTGAGGATTTCTGGGCGATTGCCGGGATTCTGGCAAGTGTAATCAATGAGTTAACAAGAGAACCCCCTGCGCCCGCCGATTTGCGATGCCTCGATTTCCAGAGGGTCCAGATGTCATCATGTTCAGGTCTCCTGATCTCCGGTGTCTCGATTCTTCAGGTCTCCTCATCTCCGGTGTCTCGATTCTTGACTCCTATTCGCGCTGTCCCAATTTTTCGTTCTCCTCGATCCTCCGATCCCGCGCGATGGCGGGCGATCCCGGCGATAGGCGCGCCTCGCGCCCACCCTCCCCTCCCGGTTCATCCCACCTCATCCCAAGCGGGCCCCGGCCACGCGCGCTTTTCGCGTGGCTGGGCAGAGGTCATCCCAGATTGGCGAAGCTTTCAGAGGTTTTGTGGCACAGGCCGGGGCCCCCACCCAAGCCCGGTTTTGGCTTGGTGGGGTGGAGACACTCCTGCCTGTGCACCTTACGACTCATGGACCGCAGGCGCCCTCGCCTGCGACCGGTCGATTCGGTTTTCAGATCACTCAATCTTCCGATCACCGGATTACCCGATCTCTGCCACCCTCCCCCCTATACCCCATCTAGGATTCAAAAAGACTTACGCGATTCAACCCCGGAGATACCCGATTCAACCCCGGAGGTACCGCCAAAAATCAGCGGCATCTGTGTTTGATCAGTGGTAAGACCTGCCCTTTCCGATCACCCGATGCCCCGATCACCGGATCACCCGATCTCGGATCAGTGGGTTTGTCCCAAGCCGACCTCCGTCTCCGATCCGCGATCATCCGCGTCCATCCGCGGTTAATAAGTTCCCGCCTTCCTTTGCGTCCTCTGCTTCCTTTGCGGTGAATGGTCCTCATTTTGTGTTTTGGCGTAGTTTGAGCCCAGCGTATCTTCGCGCAGTTCTCGTAGCGAATCAATTGTGAACCCGTTCATCGTTCTTCTTCCTGGGGCATTGGAATCCGGCGGCGTACCCATGGCCGCCTCGCCAATGATCTCCGCTCGAATGCCAGATCGGCAGACGGCCATTTTCCGTTAGCCGGGAATCGGTACATTGGCCGGAGAAGAAGATTGGCACAGCGGATGGTTCAGGGCAGGGGAATGCATAACCTTTCGATGGGTATAATGGTGTAAGCTCAAAACAGAAAGCATGGCAGGCCCATTGGAAGATATCTTCAAAATGTCCGGATCCGTTGCAACATCTGTGACCAGCGGATGGGCAGCTATCGGCAAGATCCGGAAGCGGTTCACCCAAATTCAGGACATCACCGACCGGGGCGGCAAACAGGGCGCCATCTTTTTCCTCACATATACAGTTTTCCAATATATCTATGGCGTTAGCTTGGTCGTGTGCGGTTTGGCCAGCTTTTGCTTGCTCGTCGGCGGCGTCGCCAAAGTCGTAAGCCCCCCAGAGGGGATGCCTTACCTGACTGCATTTTTTGACGACTCCACGATCCAAATCTTAGCATTGGCAATCCTGGTTTTCGTCGTAGCGCTCCTGAATGTTCTGAGCTGGGTTGCGATCGTGCTTCTTGGGTGGATTCCACCATGGATACTCCCCATTAAGCAGAGTTCTTCCTGGTATAACCTTTGGCAATTCTCGTTGCCGTTATCAGAGCCCAAGCCGATTTTTCTCAACCCCGATGGGGTTTCAAATCTTGCGGATCTCGCCATTTCCAAGCTGGAGGCTGAGCCCGCTACAAGTCGAAATTTCGCTGGAACCCCAACACACCTGAGTTTGGATGAGCGCGCAAATGCCGCACTCCTTGGGTGTCTGTTCGAAAAAGAACATGGCGTCCGACGCTGGCCTAAGCCGAATTGGGACGCCTTCTATGCTGCTGTAGCAGCGGCTGAAGTGAATTCAATAAAACTGGTATCGCCTGCATACCTCATCGGTCTCAAGCCAGATTCTGACTTTTATTCGACTTTCATCAGTGAAGTGAACCGAAGGTTGCCGGAAGGAGAGCCGAGAATACCCGATTCTGCCGAAGCACGGGGCGACTTGTCTAATGCAGTCAAAATCCTCGTGAAGAAATATCATGGGTCCGCGAGAAATCTGGCTTTCAGGTGGTGGAGTCGGAAACCGAAATTAAGACTAGCCTTCAGCCGGTCGCAAGCCTTCCGTCCTTTCGACGTTTCAAGCATGATCCCTCAATTCTTAAAGCTCGCAGTTCGGTGGGAAACATGGCCGAACGTGAAGCCCGGGAATTTCATTTACCCCTACGCGCGGAATCTTGCACTGCTCCTTTTCGAAAATGGTGCAATGCTGACTTTGCCGAATGTGAAGAACCTCTCATTCAAACAGACGGGTCAGTTGGCTGCGTACCGAGACACAATGCGAAGGATTGTCAAAACGGTAAGAGAAAACCTAGCAGCTTCAAATAAACGTGAGCATCGGCAAATCATCGCGAGCTACTCGACCGAGTGGCAGTTGGCGGCTGCTATTGATTTCGCACTTTGGGCATATTCTGTGGACCTGATAAAGCAAAATGGCTTCAAACAATGGAAGCTTGACGAGAATGGGCTTGTGACACGAAGGGGTGAAGCGCAGGAAGCCAAGGCCGAGAGCGAAGAGGAAGCCACGTTCCCGAAAGAGGGCTGAGCGATTTGAAAGCACTGAAGTTCCGCGACATTCGTCAAGATTGGTACTACTCCAACCAGCTATTACCCCGTCTGATCCGCAATTCGATAAATCATGGCGATCATATTCGATTTGTTGGATTTCCACGCCAGTGGTTGCCATTTTTTGAATACTATGGACTTGCTTGGCGTGACTGCGCCCAGCCTCGCGATCATATGCCGATAGTCTCCGAGATTTCGGATGACCAATTCGCTCTGTTTTGCCGTGCGGCAAAAGCTGCCGGGACACTGCGATCTCTCGTCGAGAGCATTTCTGCATTGGATCCGTTGATTGCCGACCTGCTGTACATCGTTGATCACTCTGTGAAAATTTCCAACGTTTCGACCTTGGAGCACACGGATCGCGACAAAAAAATGATTCGGCTTAGTAGTTGGCAAGCATACGGCCGACCTGAGATTCTTCAATTCGAAGCAGCTGTTGATCAAGTCCGGAAGTCGAAGTCAGTCGCGATATTGTTACCTTGCTCAAGGAAGCGGCCGTATGGGGAGAGCCGGACTCATCAAAAGATTTGGAAGGCACTTAACGAACTCGGCTACGAACGAGAACGAGTTGATCAGCTGGTTGTTACGTCGCTTGGCATTGTGCCTGAGGTACTTTGGAGTCATCCGGCGGTGATGGGATATGATGCCGGCGTTCCAGACATCTATCGCATACTGCGCCTAGCCAGGCGCTTCTTTGGTCGCAATCCTTACAGGCGCATAGTCAATTGCCTGCAATTCGCGCCCTACACAGATATATTCAGGATTCTGCAGCGCGAGAAGATCGTAAAGCATCTTTCTTATTGTCTCGTCGGCAAAAGCCGTCAGTTCTATTTAAAAGCCTAACCAACCCAATCTCCTGCCTGTGATCGACAACCATTCGCAATCTCGCGCTCTTGAACACCGGCTCGATGCCACTCAGTGCGTGCTTCGTACACCCATGCTGTGGCTCTGTCATAATCTCAGAAACCGAGTTCTGTTTGCGCAATATCACTGTCTCAAGCGCGCTCCGGTTTTGGTGAGTTTGGGCGATGCGTTTTTGCGACCAAGCTATAAAGATCGCTTTTTTACAGCAAGCATAAAACAAACTCTTGGACTTTGCGGCCCCTTAATGGTGGACTCTGGTGGGTTCGCGTTAATGACACGGCGGCACCTCCGATGGAGCATGAGAGAAATTGAACGTTTGTATCAAAATCTGCCTGCTGACATATTAGTCTCATTGGATCACCCTCCTTCGCCAAACGATGATCGAATTACTCGTGAGCGACTACGGAAAAAGACTCTAAGTAACCTACAGAGGATGTGTGATTTTGTACCAGCGAATCGACTGATGCCTGTGGTGCACGGCCACAGCCTCGGGGAGCTTGAGCGATCTTGTGACGGAATCGGCCACCTATGTCCAAAGGCTGACAAGATCGGTATCGGCGGACTGGTCCCACTCATTTGCTCCGGTGGTCTCGTGAGACAGTTTAGTTATATCCGAAAAGATGGGACAGCTGGCGACCGAAGCATGTGGATCTCTGATGCATTGCAACTAGTTCGAAAAAGATTTCCCGACGCTTTCGTGCATGTTTTTGGAATCGGATCGGCAACGACTGCCATCAGCGTTTTGGCATTGGGTGCCGATTCGGTTGACTCATTTTCGTGGCGTCGCGTTGCCAATTACGGCGCCATATTCTTGCCTGGCTGCAGTGAGCGATTTCCCACTGTCCGCGAGGGAAGATCACACTCGCGGCCTTTCGTTTCAAAGCAGGAATTCGCGATTCTCATGAAATGTGAATGTCCAGTATGTATTGAAACTAACAATGTTCACGAGCGGCTTGAATCGTTAGCAAGGTGTTACCGGCATCGGGCTGTCCACAATGCTTGGACTGTTTTGAGGGAAGTTGCCAACCTTCGGAATGCTATCCAGCGGAATCGAACATATGACTTTTTGAGGTCAAGACTTTCCCCTAGGCATAGGTTTTACAATGCCATTTCCGAGCGTTGGGGGGTGCCGTCTTAAGAGGCTGTTCTATGTGAAAATTCAAGGCCACCGAGTATGCATCCTTTCGCATTGTTTAGGAAAGTGTGGGACTCGATGCGCCATCCCTCACGCGCTTCGGTCCACGAGGCAAGTGTCAGGGCACAACTTGACCGGGGCCCCGGAAAAGCCCGGTTTTGGCTTGTTGGGGTGGCTTGAGCGTTAAGCGCGAGATGACCCTGACCGTGCCGAGCGGGAATCGAGTGCTGCGAAGTCGTGCCATCGAATTTCAAAAGAACATTTCCTTGCGCCTCTCTCCCCGACCATTCAAAATCCAGTGTATGACTCGATCGTCCACGCTTTCACAAGCGATTTCTTGGTCCGCCGCCCTTACAATGTTAGTCCGATGATTCTCTGCGATCCGCGGCCAGCCCGTCTGGCTGATGCAGCTTTTGCATTGCTGATGGGCGACGACGATGACCGGTGCCGGACAACGGTGGCATTCCTGGAGAGGTTATTTCGCGATATTACCGGTGTCCGCGAAGACACGGTCGACCCGCGCGACCATTCTGCCATCTTAATCCCGGCTGGGTCCGCTAGTTCTCCGCTGGATGCCGGGCGCTGTCTGCTGGACGTGCGGCGGACCGCCATCTATCTGCGCGGCGTTCATGGCGCCATCAAGGAAGCGCAGCTGCGGTTCCCGCAGGAAGTCATCGAGGTCCTGTATGCCGGTTGTGGGCCGTTTGCCCCGCTGTGTCTGCCTCTGCTGCCGCTGCTCGCGGGACAGGCGATTCACTTTACCTTGCTGGACGTGCATGCTCGCGCCGTCGAGAGCGTCCAGGCGATCATGGCAGCGTTGCGGTTGGACGGGGTGAAAGTCGATTGCCTGGTGTGCGATGCCACGCAGTATCGCCATCCGGACCAACGACCGCTGCATGTTGTCGTCAGCGAAACCATGCAGCGAGCGCTGGAGAAGGAGCCACAAGTGGCTATCCTGGTGAACACGGCTCCGCAGCTTACTCCCGGCGGCCTGATGGTTCCCGAGACGATTGCTGTAGACGCCGTTCTCACCGACATGTCACAGGAACTCGGCGGCAACGGCCATGGACCGGAGCCCTGGAGTAACCGTGTCCCGCTTGGTCGGATTCTCGAGCTTGATCGCGAACGGGCCTGCGCGTGGGCCGCGGCGGGAGTGCCGTCGCATTTACCGCCGGCGCGTATCTCCCTGCCCTCATGCGTCGCGGCGCAAAACTCACTTGTGCTGACGACCACCATTCGTACGTTCGGCGTGCACGAACTGCGGGAGTATGAGTCGGGTCTTACCCATCCCCTGATGGTCAATGGCTGGCGTGCCGGCGAGGACGTCGAGTTTACTTACCGCCTCTGCGACCAACCCGGATTCCAGCTGGCACGAACCACACGTCAGGCGCTCTAACCTTCGATTGCCGCAAGAACTGGGAGGAAGCTCAAAACAAACCTTTTCTCGCGCGCCTCCAGGAAAGCATCATTCCGCAGGGGTACATTCATCTATTCAATTGTGCTCTCACCGCTGCTACGGGTCCCAAAAATTCAGGATTACGCGATAATCGGAGACTGCCGGGCTGCCGCTCTGGTGTCACGATACGGCTCTGTCGACTGGTTGTGCTGGCCGCGCTTTGACAGTCCTGCGATCTTCTCAGCTCTTCTCGACCAGGAGAAAGGCGGACGATGGTCGATTATGCCCGCCGGGCCGTTCCAGACTGAACGGCGCTATATAGAGGAATCGAATGTGCTTGAAACGCGCTTTCTCACCGGGCCGGGGGAAGCCACGCTCATTGACCTGATGCCGGTTGCGTCAGAGCAATTCAAGCGTACTGAGATCGTGGCAGACCATGAGATTGTGCGGCATGTTATATGCACCAAAGGCGAGGTTGAGATCCAGGTTGAATTTCATCCGCGAGCCGCATACGGCGGGAACGCGGTGCGCTTGCATGATCACGGCAAGCTCGGAATTCGCTTTGAATCAGGCCGAGGTGTCTACTGGCTGCGCTGTAACCGGCCGCTGCACGTCCAATCGGATAGCGCCCATACCGCCGTGGTTCTCAAATGTGGCGAGGCCCTGGAATTTTCTCTGAGCTATGCGGAAGAATCGCCTGCTGTGCTGCCGGCGTTGGGCACGCGGGTGGGTGCGGCAATTGATCG
>Ga0164306_10000885_pt1 | contig 12757 bp, 9 predicted proteins | sample Whisoiple_242_MG_FD_110213 | JGI IMG/M metagenome (GOLD analysis project Ga0164306, IMG submission 110213) | Soil microbial communities amended with fresh organic matter from upstate New York, USA - Whitman soil sample_242_MG | ecosystem: Environmental > Terrestrial > Soil > Unclassified >... | reverse complement strand
GTTCAGGGTGGCGGGCAGATCGTGACCGCCGACCCAGAGCTCGTCGGTGGTGGCCTGGTAGATCGCGCCCAACAGCAGCTGCTCACCGTCGAGCAGGGCGAGCGCCGAGCACCAGGCCGGCAGACCGGAGACGAAGTTGTAGGTGCCGTCGACCGGGTCGATCACCCAGGTGCGCCGCCCTGGCGCCGCCGCACCCTCCTCGCCGATGACGCCGTCATCCGGCCGGGCTGCCGCCAACCGGCCGACGATCATCGCCTCGGCCGCCTTGTCGGCATCGGACACCACGTCGCTGATGCTGGTCTTGCGATCCACCGTCAGGCCGTCCTGCAGCATCCGGGCGGCCAGTCGCCCTGCCGACGTCACCAACGCACCCGCCAGTTCGGCGTCCGTCAGCGCGGGATCGGAGAGAGTGACGTCGTCGTCGACGCCCGGAATTTCGGTGTTGATCTTCGGCACCATCCCACCGTAACGGTCCCGCAGCACAGCGGCGGTGCACGGTGGTAGACATTGCCGGTGACCAGACTGGTGCTCGGACCGCTGCTGCGGCACGTCGGCCCGAGCGATGCGACGGTCTGGATGGAAACCGATCAACCGGGCGAGGTGGAGATACTCGGGTGCCGGGACCGGACCTGGACCGTCGCCGGTCATCACTACGCGCTGGTCGTCGTCGACGGCCTCACCTCGGGCCGCAGCACCACCTACCAGGTCCGGTTGGACGGCGAGGTGGTGTGGCCGCTGCCGGGCGAGACCAGGCCGCCAAGCCGGATCCGCACACCCGAACCAGGGGCGCCGGTGCGGATCGCGTTCGGGTCGTGCCGGTACGCCACCGACGAGGCGGTCTCGGCCGACAAGCGGTTCGACACCGATGTGCTCGCCGGATTCGCCGTGCAGATTGCCACCGAGCCCGACGACCAATGGCCGAACGCGCTGGTCATGCTGGGCGATCAGGTCTACGCCGACGAGACGTCCCCGCAGACCCAGGAACGCATCAAGCAGCGGCGCGACCCGAGCAAGGGCGCCGGCCTGCAGGTGGCCGACTACGAGGAGTACACCTGGCTCTACTCGGAGTCCTGGGACGACCCGGAGGTGCGCTGGCTGCTCTCGAACGTGCCGTCCTCGATGATCTTCGACGACCACGACGTCCGGGACGACTGGAACACCTCGAAGGCCTGGCGGCGGGACATGCAGGCCACGGACTGGTGGCAGGAGCGCATCATCGGTGCCCTGTCCTCGTACTGGGTGTATCAGCACCTGGGGAACCTCTCACCGGCCGAACTCGCCGACAACGAGCTGTTCCAGCACGTGCGGAAGTGCGATGGGGACGCCGAGCCGCTGATCCGGGAGTTCGCCATCGCCGCGGACAAGGAGGCCGACGGCGCCAAGGGCGCCCGCTGGTCGTACCGGCGGGACCTCGGCCGGATCCGGTTGCTGGTCATCGATTCCCGCTGCGGGCGCATCCTCGATTCCGGCAAGCGGAGCATGCTCAGCGACGCTGAATTCGACTGGATCGAGGAGCAGCTCACCGGTGACTACGACCATCTGCTGATCGGCACCTCACTGCCCTGGCTGTTGCCAAGGGCGTTCCACGACATCGAGACGTGGAACGAGTTGCTCTGTGACGGCCGCCGCGGCCGCGCCATCGCGGCCATCTCCGAAAAGATCCGTCGCGCCGGCGATTTCGAGCACTGGGCCGCGTTCCGCGAATCGTTCGAACGGTTGGCACTGCTGATTCGCGACGTCGGCAAGGGCGACTACGCCGCGAATTCCGGGTCTGCGCCGGCCACCATCTGCGTGCTGTCCGGAGACGTCCACCACGCCTACATCGCCCGTCCGGACTACGGCGACGAGGTCACGTCCGCGGTGTTCCAGCTGACTTGTTCACCGCTGCACAACCATGTTCCGGTGGCAGTCCGGCTGGCGTTCCGGGCGGCGTGGAGCCGGTTCGCCGAACGCACGACCCGGGTGATCCTCGGCGTCGTCGCGCGGGTGCCGAAGCCGATCGTGGAATGGACCCGGATCGACGGGCCCTACTTCGGCAACGACCTGATGACGCTGCGGCTGGACGGCCGCCACGCGGACGTGGTGCTCGAGCAGGCCGGCCCGTCGACGGAGTCGGCCCGGCTGACCGAGGTCACCAGGCTCACGTTGTCCTGACAGCATGCTCGCCATGCCGGATCGACCGCCGGAACGGCGATACTCTGCCGTGATCGGCGGGTGAACCCGCTGGTCCAAACGGGGCGGGTGGGCGATGGGCTGGTTCCGCCGGGACACCTCGAGCGACGGCGACGGCTTCTACCGCGGCGACGCGCCCGTCCTGATGCCAGGGGTCGACGGCGAGGCGCCGTCCGCCTATTTCGCGGGCAGTCGCCCGCCGGACCCGTCCGACCCGGTTGCCGACCATCCCCCTCCCGGTTATCCGCCACCCGGGTATCCCCCGCCCGGCTACCCGCCACCCGGGTATCCCCCGCCAGGCTCCATGCCGCCGCGGGCGGTTCCGGGCGCCACGGAACGCACCGTCCGTCGGGCCGGCCTCGGCTGCGTCGCGGTGGTGGCTGCCGGCGTGCTGATCGCCGTCGCCGGAGCGGTCATCGCCGTCATCGCCTCCGTCCGGTCGTCGCTACCCGACCTCGGCGAATCCGGGCCGGACACGGTGGTCGGTGCCATCGACGTGCCGACGACGGTCCGGTACAACGACACAGAACTGCGGATCACCATTGGCGGAGCCCAGGCCCAACCCGGCTCCGGATGGCAGTGGTCATCGAATGCGGAACCCAACCTGGTCATCGCCACGTCATTGCTGCAGCAGGACAGCGCAGTGCTGACCATCCCGTTCGTCGACTGGAAGTTCCAACCCGGAGACTCCCAGGACGCCGACCCGGTCGGGGTCAACTTCATCAGCGGATTCGAGCCGGACATCGGCACCGCCTCGCTCGCCGCCGGCGAGGCGGAGGTCGGCTATCTGTCCTTCCAGACCCCTTCGACAACAGGCACTCTCGTTCTCGAAGGCGACTACGGGGATCCGCCGTTGGCGACCTGGGAGATCACCGCGAGCCCGGCAGCGGTGATCACCGGCGCCGTCGGTACCCCGGTGCGGGCGCAGGTCGGCATGCCACCGTTCACGGTGACCCTGGATGCGACCACCTGGGTCGAGCCGACTGCCGAGATCGTCCGCCGACCGCCCGCCGGCGGGAGCTATCTGGTGGCCGATCTGACGTTCACCTCGACCGGTGAGACCTCCAGCGGCATCATCGAACACGAGATGTTCGTCTTCGTCCCGACCGGCGGTCAGGACGTGGTGTCGGTCGGGCCGAGCCTGGTGCAGGACACCACGTCGATCACCTCGGTGATCGGCGGGAGCTCGGCACCGGTCAGGGTGGCTTTCGACGTCCCCACCGGGCCGGGCACCTTGGAACTGCGGGACGGCGCCGGCCGAACGATGATCCAATGGCCGGTACTTTGATCCGACATTTTGATTCGACACTTTGATCCGACACTTGCCCGTTTCGGGCGTTGCAGCGCGCCGTGCCGCAGGGCGCATACTGACCCGGCCGCCAACCGCGCGGGCGTTCATCGAGAGGTAGTCACCGTGCTCATCATTGCGATCATCCTGCTGGGTATGCTGGCCGGCGCCGCCGCCCAGCTGATCTTCCGTTCCGGGAAGCGCCCGATCGACTGGACGGTGGCGATCGTCGTCGGCCTGATCGGCTCGTTCGTGGGTGGTCTGCTGATCAGCCTGATCTCCGGCGACGGGCTGGCCCTGCGGCCCAGCGGCATCATCGGGTCGATCGTCGGCGCGATCCTGGTGACCGGCGTCTACAAGCTGGTCACCGGCCGCAACCCGGGTGCGAACGCGCGCCGCTGACGTCAGCGGTCGGACGGCATCGCGCTTCGGTCCACCAACCGCACCGCGTCGGACACCGGCACGGCATCCGGATGCAGAATCGCCGCGATCGCCTCGACGCCCTCCACCAGTCGCGGTCCCGGCCGAACGACGAGGCCGTCGGCATCGATCGCCCACACCGGCAGGCCGGGGAAGTGCCCGGCCACCATCGTTGCCTGCGCCGCGGCACCATCGAGGTGAAACCCGCAGGGCGCCACGATGATCACGTCCGGTTGTGCCGCCTTCAAGTCGGTCCACGAGGTCTGCACCGAACGCGCCCCCGGGTCGGCCCCGACTGGTTCGCCGCCGGCGGCCCGGACCAGGTCGGGAACCCAGTGCCCGGCGGTGAAGGGCGGGTCCACCCACTCGACGACACACACCCGTGGTCGCGGCCGATCGGCGACCGACTCGGCGACCACGGAGAGCCGCCGACGCAGCGCACTCACCAGTGCAGCCGCCCGCTCCGCGGTGCCGGTCCGCTCGCCCACCAGCGCGATGTCGGCCAGCACGTCGTCGAGCGAATGTGGGTCCAGCGACAGCACCTCGGACCGGCAGCCCAGGTAAGCCAGCGCGTCCTGGACCTGTCCGGACGGCAGCGCGCAGACCCGGCACAGATCCTGGGTGAGGATCAGGTCAGGGTTCAGCCCGGCAAGGGCTTCCGACCGCAGGGTGTACAGGTCGTCGCCGGCCGCCATTGCGGACCTGACGTACTCGTCGATCTCGATGGGGCTCATCCCGGAGGTGTCCCGTCCGCCGACCACGACCGCCTTGTCGAGGCGGGCGGCCGCCGGCTCGTCACATTCGAAGGTGACACCCACGAGCTGGTCGTCCAGACCGAGGGCGTACACGATCTCGGTCGCGGACGGCAGCAACGAGACCAGACGCATCGGCCCACGATAGGCGGGCGCGCCGACCGTGGACGTCGCCACCGGGCTGTCGGTCAGATGGCCCGCATCCGGTTGTTCCGCGGGTTGTGTTCCAGTTCCGCGCGTCCCAGCTCCTCCATCAGCGGCGGGATGTACACCCCGAACCGACCCCGGAGACCCTTCTTGAGCCCGTACCAGCCGCCGACCGGGTTGTCCGGGGAACGGCCCCACTCCTCCACCGATCCGGCCGGCGCGGGCTTCTGCTCGTCAGCGCCGCCGAGCGGCACCCAGTCCCCCGCCTCGGACAACATCGCGTGCAGGTCGTCGAGACAGCGGGCCTGGTAGGTGAGCGTGGTCTTGCCCACCACGCAGACCAGGATCGGCGGCTCGACGGAGTCGTCGCGATAGATCGAGTACGACGACGTTCCGGGCGGGGTGCTGAGCTGCCAGGGATCGTCCTTGGTGCCGGAACCGGACATGGGCCGACCCTACGCCCGGCCCATCAGGCCGGTGGGTTTCGGTCCGGCAGGATCTGCAGCGCCCGGCCGAAGCCGGAAGACGAAAGATCAGTGCCCTGGGTCAGCAGCCAATCGAGAGCGTCGGCCACTGACTTGTCTTGCTCCCGCGCCGCTCGGGTTATCGCTCCAGTGACCTGCGGTGCCGCAAACGATGTTCCGGTCCACAGGGCCCACGAGTCTGGACCGTAAACCACAGGTGGCCAATGATCAGGTGGGTCCACAATGTCGACAGGCTCCACGGTGACCACCTGGGTTCCTTGAACGAACGTCGACAGGACCAACCGTGCCAGCGTCGAGCAGTCGACCCACCTTCCACGGCTGGAAAAGCCTGCTCCCGAGGAGTCCCGTTCGAGGCCGGCGACGGCGACGACTCGTACCGTGCCAACTTTCCACTGGTGCCGGGAGAAGGCTGCAGGGAAAACCTCGGTCTCATTCTTATTGTTCCCGGCGGCACATACCACGACGACGACGTCTGTTTCTCGCTGCGCGATGAGCTCCAACGCCACCATGGTGGCGACTGGCGGCCGGTTGTCCAGCATCACCGTTCCGAGCGACAGGTTGACGATGCGGACACCGTCCTGGACGGCACGCAACAGCGCCTTTGCGACGTCCAAATCGCCGGCGATGCCGTCCGAACCGAACACCCCGTACATCCGGATGTCCGCTCGGGTGTCGACCTGCCTGATGACACCGCTGACAAACGTTCCGTGACCGGCGATTTCGCTCAGCACACCCGACTGGTCCAGGTACAGCGGATCGATGTCCTGCTGGTCCGTCGGTATTCCATCGAGCCAATGGTCCTGACGAGCCTGATCGGCGATGCCGGTGTCTATCACCGCCACCTTGTGGACTGGGTCATCCGCCGACGTCGAGACCAATCGATTTGGCGGATGGTTCTGCGAGGGCCTTGGGCCCGAGTCGTTGGTGACCGATTTTGCGGTGTACCCAAGCGGAGGGCATTGGTTGAGGGACGCGTCGATTTTGGCCGCCCACAGAATGCGAAGAGGCGCCTTCAATTGCTCGGCCGTCAGTGGACCAGTCGCATCCTGGATTCGTAGCACGGTCACCTCGGGTAGCTCCGGCACAGAGATTGGAGCCGCTGTGAAACCCTGGTCGGCGAGAAGTTCCACCACCTCGGGCCGAGCTCCGTCCGCGGGCATGTGGCTGGACCGCACCAGCAGTTCTTCGAATGCGAGTTGTTCTGCTGCCTGGTCGATCTGGACGGTGGACAGTCCGGGCGCTGAATCAATTCCTGGGCCAGGCGTGTTCAGCCGGTTGTAGCGATCGATCAACCGTTGATTCTGTGCCGAGTTCTGTCGAACAGACTGCTCGGATTCTGCGGTCAGCGCTCGCTCCTGTATGTCGCCCGCCAAATTGTCGGCATTGGACAGCGATCCCTGACCAGTCAGCCACGGGTACTCCCATTCCGACAGCGGAACCGGTTCGGTCATCAGCCATTCCTTTCGGTCGAGCGGCTACGGCGGACTACTCCCTGATCTCCGGTCGAAGGGTTTGATACATCGAATTTCAGGCGGCCCCATAGGCATTGAACGAGCACCAGTTCACGAATTCCCGGGGGTCCTCGGTGTCCAGCGTCGACCGCGCGGCGAACAGTGCGTCGCCGAAGGAATCGCCGTTGCGCAATCGTTCGTGCAGCGACAGCATCAACGGCACCGATGCCGCGTCCGGAACAACGGCGATGCTGGCCACCAGTGCGCGGGAACCGCGGGCGAGCAGGGCACTGACGAACCCGAGCACCTCGTTTCCCTCATACACCGCATCCGCCGCGGAATCGCACGCCGCCAGGATGATCCGCTGCGGTGCCACTCCCCGGATCTCCATCTCGTGCAAGGTCAGCAAGCCGTCCTGCAGCTGGAGCGCGGAGAAGGCAGGGTTGTCGGATCTGAGCCGGCCGTGGCAGGCCAGGTGAACGAGATCGGCACCGGCCATCGCGGCCACCACCGCGTCGATGGTGCTGTCGGGCGGCCGCAACACGGTCGGCGACCGATAGCTGCGGCCAACCCGATCGACCTCGTCGACAGCGCCGGGCAGCTGCGGTCCGGCAATCAGCAGCGCCGCCGAGTCGTTGGCCGACGGAGATCGGTTGGTGCGATTCCACATCGAAGCCGCAGGGACCACCGCCACCGGTCCGTCATGCAGCGCGGACCAGGGAATTCGCTGCAGGCCGCCGGCCGGACTCACCACAACAGAGCAGCCGGTGGGTAGCCTCAGCGGCACCATCAGTCGGGAGCCGAGCGCGGTCAGTCGGCGAGTGATGCCGGCCCGATAGGCGGCCAGCGACTGTGCCGGCCGGCCGCGTCGCGTCAACGAACGCAGACCGAACTGCAGATGCGTGACCTGTTCCTGGATGTCGGCGAGCGGTCCCAGGGTGACCAGCCTGGTCTTGCGCTGATCTACGACGACGGCGAACACTTCACCGTCCAGCGCGCCGAATTCCACCAGGATCCGATCGGCGAGTCCGCGCCGGACCTCGGCGATCGACGGCACTCCTCCAGCGGTGCCGGCCCGGCCGGGACGGCTCCAGGTGACCCGCCGGATCCGGTCCTCGATCACCCGCTGCCTGACCAGCAGCGCGCCCACCTGATCGACGTCCTGCTGCTGCGCCTCGGCGAGATCGGTTTGCACCACCCGCAGTTCGGACAGCTCGTCATCGATCCCGGATCCGCCGGCGGCGGGTTCCACGGCAACCAGGGCAGCTGCCCTCGTCCGTTCCATCCAGTCGAAGACCTGGGTGGACGTTCCGTGCCGGAGCAGCACACGCAGCCCCAATCGGCCGAGTTCGGCGCCGTGGCCGGACGCCAGCACTCTCAGCTCGAGCGACGAGAAAGCCGCTCGGTGCCGGGCGAGATCCTGCAGGCCCGCCCGGCAGTGGGCCAGGCGCGCACCGTCGTCCTGCTGTGCATCGAGCGCTCCGGCCAGACGCCCCTTGAGCCGCAACAACACCGGTAGGTCGCGTCCGATGGCTTCGGCACGTCGCAGGTTGGTGCGAGCCACCACCGGCCGGTCGAGGGCCTGGGCGATCCGGCCGGCTGTCAGGTGGGCATCGATCGCGTACGAGACCAACCCCATCCGGTCGAGCAGCGCCGCGGCCCGTCTGCTGACGGCCAGCACCTGCGGCGTGATCCGGCCCGTCCGCAACTCCACATCGCCGACGACGACGTCCGTTCTGGCCCGCCACGGCAGTCGCCGTTGCTCGTCGAACAGCGCCCGCGCCCGGGCGCCGGCGGCGACAGCGGCCCCGTCGTCACCGCGCAGCGCGGCGAGCCGGGCCACCCGGAACAAGGCCTCGGCGTGCATCAGCCGGATGCCGTGCTCGTCGAAATCGTCGGCGGCCCTGACGGCGACGTCAACGGCCTCCGGCAGCAATCGCAGGTCGGCCAGGGCGTCGACGTACTCGAGATAGTGCTCGGCCAAAGGCAATCCGGCGATGTCGAGCAGCCGGGCGGCCTCGACGAATTCGGCGATGCCCTGCGTCAGTCGACCGTTGGTCGTGGTGATCCAAGCGCGGCTGGAGGCGACGATGCCGACCAGATGCGGTCCGGCCTTCGTCGCCAGGGACGCCGCGAGCTCGATCAGCTGCTGCGCCTCGTCGCGATTGCCCCTCTGCGATTCGATGATCGCCAGGTTGTTGGCGGACTTGGTGCGCAGCACCACCGATGCATCGTCGGCCAGGATCCGCCGGTACAACTCCCGTGCCTGGCTCAGCTTGCCGAGGTTCTGATACAGGATCGCCTGCTGGAAGACGATCTCGGCGGCGTCGATGCCCTGATCGAGCCGCGCCGCGGCATCGAGGTCGCGTTGCGCCGGGATCAACCGGCCCAGCTCCTGGTTGACGGCCGCCCGGGTGGCCAACACCTTGCTCAGGCCCTCGTCGAACCCCGCTCGACGGGCGATCCGGGCCGCGTCGTCGAGGAGCTCCTTGGCCCGCTGGTTGCCCAGCCGAGCCCGTTCGCTCCAGGCCTGGGCGCGCAGGGCCAAGACCAGAGCTTCCGGATGATCGGCCGCTCTGGCTTGCTGGGCGATGCCGACGGCCAGTGCGCCGAACGCCGTCGGGTCGGCCACCACATCGCGGAACACCTGCCGAGCCCGCTGCATCATCTCGGCCCGGTCGACCACTGGGCCGACCGTGGCGGCGGTCGATCCCGACCCGGGATGGTCGGGACGTGACATCACCGATCCGGTCTCCCCGTGGTCGCTCACTCGTGCCGCCCCTGCCGTGTCCGACGCCCCGAAGGAGTGTCGAGTCTTCCCTCCGTGGACGTGGCATCAGGCTAGCCAGGAATTCCGATTCGAGCAGCATGCCCGGTTTATCCGCGGTAGGCCTCCTGATACCGCAGGGTCCGGGCGGTGGCGATCGGGTTGGCGTCGGCGACCAGATCGTCGAACCGGTAGTTGGCGATCTTGGCGATCTCGATCAGTGCGGTGGAGTGCTCGATCGTCGGCGAGTTGGCCAATCGTGCCCAGCCGAGATCGACAACCTTGGTGTAGCTGTCGATCTCGCGCGCGCAGACGATGAAGGGGAAGCCGAACTTCTGCTTGTACTCCTCGGCGATCTCGACCACCTCGGCCCGTTCGTCCTCGTCCAGGTTGCTCAGCCCGGCCATCGCATGGTCGGCGGCGATGTCCAGGCCGATCTCGTTCTCGCTGCCGAGGTCGGGGTAGGACTTGATCAACTCCAGTTGTTCCTGGGTGTTGCCGGTCAGCAACGCGTCCTGGAACGCCGCCCGCAACGCCAGGGTGTCGGCGAACGGCCGCTGCTCGAAGGCGCGCTCGACGGCCCACGGCGAGCCCTGGACAAGTCCGCCGAAGGTTTCGGCGAACTCCTCCTCGGTCATCTCGTTGACCTGGTCCAGCCGGATGACGCCGCCCGGGCTGCCCGCGACGGCCGGGCCGTAACTCTTGCCGACGTGGAAGAACAGCATGTTGAGCAGGATGGCGGTGAAGCTGCCCGCGGTGATGCCGCTGCCGAACAGAATCTCTGCCCATTCCGGCAGCGCCCCCTGCACGCCTGGCACGAACGTCACGAACATCGCGATGCCCAGGCTGGTGCTGACGATGACCATGTTGCGGTGGTCGTTGAAGTCGACCTTGGCCAGCGACTGGATGCCGACCACCGCCACCGTCGCGAACAATGCGAGCGCCGCGCCACCGAGTACCGAGTGCGGGATCCCGGCGACGATCGCCGCTGTCTTCGGCAGCACCCCGAGGATGATCATGATCCCGCCGGCTGCCGCGATCACCCAGCGGCTCTTCACCTGGGTGAGCCGGACCAACCCGACGTTCTCCGAGAAGCAGGTGTAGGGGAACGAATTCATCACGCCGCCGATGGTGGTGGCCAGCCCGTCGGCGCGCAGTGCCTTGGGGATGTCGTCCTTCTTGATACGCTTGCCGACGATCTCACCGGTGGCGTACACGCTGCCGGTCGTCTCCACCGCGGTGATCAGCATGACCACCAGCATCGAGATGATCGCGGCGATGGAGAACTGCGGCCAGCCGAAGTAGAACGGCGTGGTCACGCCGACCCAGGGCTGGGCCGCGACGTCACCGAAGTGGGCGTCACCCGTGAAGAACGCGACCGCTGTCCCGGCGACGAGGCCGATCAGCACCGCGATACTGGCCACGAATCCCTTGAAGAACCGCTGGATCAGCACGATCAGCAGCAGGGTGCCGAGGGAGTACGCCAGCAGTTTCGGGTCGGTGGGATCCAGGATGCGCTGGCCGTTGGAGTCGAAGGTGCCGGTGTCGACCGCGTCGTTCGCGGCGACCTGCAGCAGGGTGATGCCGATGATGGTGATCACCGAGCCGGTGACAACGGGCGGGAAGAACCGCAGGATCTTGCCGAAGAACGGGGCGATGAAGAAGGTGGCGAGACCGGCCACGATCACCGCGCCGTAGATGGTCACCAGGCCCTCGGTGCCGCCGCCGACGGCGACCCCGATCGCGATCATCGGGGCGACGCCGGCGAACGTCACGCCCTGCAGCAACGGCAGTTTGACGCCGACCTTCCAGAAGCCGACGGACTGGATGATCGAGGCGATGCCGCAGGTGAACAGGTCGGCGTTGATCAGGTGGATGAGTTGATCACCCGAAAGTCCCAACCCGCTCGCGACCAGGATCGGCACCAGCACCGCCCCGGCATAGAAGGCCATGACGTGCTGCAGTCCGTAGAGCGCGAGCTTGGGGACCGGGGGGACCTGGTCGACCGGGTGCTTGAGCGGCTTGGACGCCGCAGGGGGCTTGACGGAGGCGGTCATGCGGTCTCCAGGCTTGGTCGGATGGCTACTCGGACCGGTTCGGGATCGACACCACATCGCCGGACCCGGCAACGCGGCACAGAACGGCTGACCGTGGTGAAGCTAGGGCCGCGACATCTCGTTCACGTGACGAAGCACCGCGTCGGTGTTTCGTCTCACCGGTAGCCGGCCGCCGGCCGTGTCCGCGTTCTGCCCGGAGCGTCCTGCGGCCTGTCCGGCCGCCAGCGGCGAGCCGGGGATCCTAAGCTGGAGCCATGCAGCAGTACCTGGATCTGATGGACCGCATCCTGACCACCGGCGCCGTCAAGACCGATCGCACCGGGACCGGCACCCGCAGCATCTTCGGCCACCAGATGCGCTTCGATCTCGCCGAGGGTTTCCCGTTGGTCACCACCAAGAAGGTGCACATCCGCTCGGTGGTGGTCGAGCTGCTGTGGTTCCTGCAGGGTTCGACGAACGTGCGTTGGCTGCAGGAGCGCGGCGTCAGCATCTGGGACGAGTGGGCCGACGCCGAGGGCGAACTCGGCCCGGTCTACGGGCATCAGTGGCGATCGTGGCCGGCACCCGACGGCCGGCACATCGACCAGATCGCCGCGGTGGTGAAGTCCCTGCGGACGAACCCGGACTCCCGCCGGCACATCGTCTCGGCCTGGAACGTCGCCGAGGTCTCGGAGATGGCACTTCCGCCGTGCCACACCATGTTCCAGTTCTACGTCGCCGACGGTCGGCTCTCCTGCCAGCTCTACCAGCGGTCTGCCGACGTGTTCCTCGGCGTCCCGTTCAACATCGCCTCGTACGCCCTGCTGACCGAGATGATGGCCCGAGTGGTCGGCCTGCAGCCGGGCGAATTCGTGCACACGCTGGGCGATGCCCACCTGTACTCCAACCACCTCGAGCAGGCGCGGCTGCAGCTGACCAGGACGCCCCGTCCACTGCCCCAGCTGGAGCTGACCGACGGCATCACCGAGATCGACGGCTTCGGGATGGACGACATCCGGGTCCTGCAGTACGACCCGTACCCGGGGATCAAGGCACCGATCGCGGTATGACGACGCCGCATCGGTCGACCATCGTCCTGGTGGCCGCCGTCGCCCGGAACGGCGTCATCGGCGCCGACGGCGGTCTGCCCTGGCACCTCCCGGCCGACCTGCAGCATTTCAAGGCGGTCACCATGGGCCATCCGATGGTGATGGGCCGGCGCACCTTCGACTCCATCGG
>Ga0164306_10000883_pt1 | contig 12765 bp, 10 predicted proteins | sample Whisoiple_242_MG_FD_110213 | JGI IMG/M metagenome (GOLD analysis project Ga0164306, IMG submission 110213) | Soil microbial communities amended with fresh organic matter from upstate New York, USA - Whitman soil sample_242_MG | ecosystem: Environmental > Terrestrial > Soil > Unclassified >... | reverse complement strand
CGACCTGCGGCAGTCGGCGAGCCCGGAGATCTATTTCGTCAACGGCAACTTCACCCGGGACGGTGAGGTGCCGGACGAGGCGAAGTTCCACTTCATGTTCGCGCAGGCGGTGCTGAACATCCCGGAGCGCCTGGAGGAGTTCAACCGGGTCACCTATTTCAGCCCGACCAAGCGTTACGCCGCCGGCGTGCTGCACACCTACCTGCTCGAGGGTTTGTCAGAACCGGTCTATGGGCTGCAGTTCTATCCGCAAGACGTCATCGCCGAGCAACTGGTCGTCGACGTGGTCACGGCGGTCGCCGCGAAGATCACCATTCCGGCCGCCAGGTTCGCCTTTGTGGCAACCGGAACGCAGCAAACCGTGACGACGGTGCGAGATCGGTTCACCGCGGCCGGCATCGAGGTGACCAGCATCGATCAGCTGCTGGGCGCCATCACCTACCTGCCGCTGAACGCCGGCGAGGCCTGGGGCTTCCTGCGGATCTTCCCGGCCGGCGATTCGCTGACCCCCGCTGACATCCCGGTCTTCGACGAACTGCCGCTCGACCTGTCGGTGGTCGCCGGGGTGATCACCCGTGCGGTGCAGGACAGCAACTCCCACGTCAACCTCAAGTCCAAGGAGCGCGGCACGCCGAACATGGTGCTGCGGGACGCCGGGCCGGACAATCCGAAGCTGGCGTCGTGGCAGGACAAGCCGGTGCATTTCGTGGTGACCAAGAGCGATTTCCTGATCGAGGCGAGCACGGCGGACGAGGTGGCGCAACGGCTCGCCGAGCGGAACAACCGTCCCTGGATCCCGCTGCAGTGGGAGCCGGAGACGCAGATCCGGTCCTACGACGAGATGGCATCCGGGTCCGCCGCCAAAGCGTTGGCGTTCTCGAAGCGGTACGGCAGCAAGGCCGCCAATCTGGGGTTCCTCGCGCACCGGACGGTTCTCGGCCGTGCCGGCACGGCGGGCACGGTCAGCAACCGGTTCGGCTACGACCTGGTTCCGGACGGATTCGGGATCCCGCTGACCTTCTACCGCAACCTGGTCGACCATCCCGACAATGCCCACCTGCGGGCTGAACTCGATGCCCTCATCGCTGCCGAGAAGGCCGGCACACTGTCGTCGGCGACCCGCGCCAAGCACGTGTACGACGTGCAGACCTGCTTCCTCAACGCCACCATCCCGCCGGGGGATCTGGAAGCGGTCAAGGTCAGGCTGGCCGAGCTGCTGCCCGGGGTGAAGAAGATCAAGATCCGGTCCAGCGCGAACGCCGAGGATGTCCCGAACTTCGACGGCGCGGGTCTGCACGACAGTTTCGCCGCAACGGTGGGCAAGCAGGACAACCCGGACGGCTCCTGCTCGTTCGACGTCGAGGACGAGCCGGGCGGTGCGGTCAAGCGCAAGGTCTCACCGAAGTCGGTGGCCTGCGCGATCAAGGGCGTCTACGCCAGCCTGTGGAACCAGCGGGCTGTCGAGGAAAGAAGTTTCGCCAGGATCGACCATGAGACGGTGGCCATGGGCCTGTCCGTCGTCCCGACCTACGATGCCGAATCCGATGTCACCGCCAACGCCGTGGTGGTGACCCGGGTGATCAACGCCGAAGGCGTCTTCGGCTACACCATCTCCGCGCAGGCGGGGAACAACCTGGTGACGAACCCCGATCCGGGCACCGAGACCGAGGTCAGCATCGCCGGTATCGGTCTGGGCACCGAGCCGACGTCGTTCACCATCACCCGCTTCGCCAAGCCGATCGCCGGCGAACCCGCGCGGACCGACCCGGTGCTGCCCACGGAACAGATGCTGGCCCTGGTCGACATCGCGGTGGCGGTCGAAACGTCCTACTGCGCAGCGAAACCGGACTACTACGACGGCAGTTGCCGGTTCGTCGTGGTGGACAATGAGAAGCCGACATCGCTGGACATGGAGCTGAAGATCCTTCAGAACGGCCAGTTCGTCTGCAAGCAGGTCCGCGAGTTCGGCGGGAAGTAGCCGGCGCGCCCAGCAATCAGCGTTGATCATGCGGCACTGCCCGGCAAAGGGGACGAATGCCCGCGGAAAGCGGGCAGTGCTGCATGATCAACGCCGGTGGGGGGCGGGTGGTCAGCCGCGCAGCGCTTCCCGGTGGGCGGCAGCGCGTTCGACGTAGGCGCTGGCGCTGGTGACGTGGCGGGCCTGCTCGGCATCTGTCAGCTCCCGGCGGATCTTCCCCGGAACACCGGCCACCAGCGAACCCGGCGGGACCTGCATGCCCTCCAGCACGACCGCGCCGGCGGCCACCATCGAACCGGCGCCGACCACGGCGCCGTTGAGGACGACCGAACCCATCCCGATCAGGCAGTTGTCCTGCACCGTGCAGCCGTGCAGCACAGCGGCATGCCCGACGGTGACCCCACGCCCGACCGTCGTCGGAAACGCTGGATCGGCGTGCACGATCACCCCGTCCTGGATGTTGCTGTCCTCGCCGATCGCGATCGACGCGCTGTCGCCGCGCAACACCGAGCCGTAGAACACCGACGCGCGGGCATCGAGCCGGACGTCACCGATCAGCGTGGCATTCGGCGCCACCCACGCCTCCTGGTGCACCACGGGGGTGTTGCCACCGAACGGAATCTGTTGGTGCGCAGCGGTCATCGATCTTCTCCTCGTCGAGGTCAGCGGGCGTAGCGGTGACAAGCACGGATCACGAACGGGCGACGACGAAGTCAACCAGCCGGGTAGGGGCAGTGGCGATCTCGGCCCAGTCACCGTCGAGTTCCAGCACCGCGACGCCGGACGTCGGGTACTTGGCGCGCATAGCGTTCAGGGCAGCCGGGTCGGAGCCCTTGCCGGCGAGTTCGTCGGCAAGATCCGGAAGGCCGGGTGCATGGCCGACGACCAGCAACATCCGGTCGCCCGCGTCGGCGGCAGCGATCAGCGCGACGAGGTCCTCGTCGTCGGCGCCGTAGACCTGATCGGTGAAGTCGACCAACGCGGTCGGTGTCGCGAGCCCGGATGCGTCCAGCGTCTGCCTGGTGCGCTCCGCGGTCGAGCAGATGACATGGTCGATCGGCGCCAGGTTCGCGGCAATCCACCTTCCGGCGAGGCCGGCCTGCCGCCGACCGCGCGGTGCCAACGGGCGCTCATGATCTCCGACCCCCGGTGGGTAGGCGGACTTACCGTGCCGCAGCAGGACGAGCGTCCGGACGGTCGGCGACGGATTGGCGGCGGTGCTCATCGGCCCATCCAACCCTGTCCGGCGATGATCCACCGGGCAAGTCCGCCAAGGATCAGTGTCGCCGGCACGCTCAGATGGCGAATCCCTCGAGAAGGCCCGTGTAGCTCTTGGGTAGCGGGGCGGCGTACTCCGAGCGCGTGCTGGTGGTGAGCCCGAGCGTCACCAGCGATTCCACCGTCTTGGTGGCCGCAGCCACCCCGTCGATGACGGGGACACCGGTGACCTCGGTCAGGTACTGGCACAGGTCGGCCATGCCCGCGCAACCCAGGACGATGACGTCGACGTCGTCGTCGGCGACCGCGCGCTTGCATTCCTGGGCGATCGTGTCCCGCGCGGTCGAACCTGGGATCTCCAGATCGAGGACGGGGATCTCGCAGGCCCGGACGTTGCGGCAGAACTGCGCCATGCCGTAGCGGTGAGCAAGTTCCCAGGCCCGGCCGCGGGTGCGGTCGAGGGTGGTCACCACGCTGAAGCCGCGACCCAACATGCTGGCCGTGTGCATCGCGGCTTCGGCGATCCCGATCACCGGTCCCCGTGCGAGCTCCCGGGCGGCGTCCAGACCGGGGTCGCCGAAGCAGGCAACAACGTAGCCGTGCACGCCGTCCCGCTCACCCTTGCCGATCTCGGACAGCAGGCCGGGCACGGAAAGTGCTTCGTCGTAGTGGCTTTCGATGGAGGCCGGTCCCATCGTCGGGTTGGCCGCCTCGATGGTAGTCCCGGCGGCGGCAACGGCCCGGGCGCTGTGACCGATCTTCTCGGTCATCGAACTGGTGCTGTTGGGATTGATGACCTTGATCAGCACGGTGTCGTCCTTTCGTTGTCGCGGCGTGGGTTCCGCGGGGGTCAGCCGAGCTCCCGACCCCGGCCCCATTCCCGGGCGCGCTCGATGAGGAGCCGGGCGATGGCGAGATCCTGGATGGCCACGCCGACGGAGTTGTAGAGGGTGATCTGGTCGGCGCTGGTGCGCCCGGGCGCCTCCCCGGTGATCACCTGGCCGAGTTCGGTACGCAGGTGGTCGTGGTCGATCGCTCCCTCGGCCAGCGCGAGAACGCTCTCGCCGGATTTCTGGACGGAGATCTCGTAGTCGTCGACCACGACACGAGCGCGGGCCAGCCCGTAGGAGTCGATTTCCCGGTGATCGGCCCTCGGCGGGGCGCCGACCGCGTTGATGTGCTGGCCGGGCCGGAACCAGTGGCCGTCGATGATCGGCAGGCGGGACGGGGTGAGGGTGCAGACGATGTCCGCGGCCTCGACGACATCGCGCGGGGATTCGACGGCCTGCACCGGCAGGCCCTCGGTGGCGATGTCGTCGCGGAACTGCCGGACCGTGGAGGGGGACCTGGACCAGACCACGATCCGCTCGATGGGCAGCACATTGCACACGTGGGCGACGTGCTCGCGAGCCAGCTGCCCGGCCCCGACCAGTCCGAGTACCGAACTGTCGGGCCGGGCCAGATGCCGGGTGGCGACCGCGCTGGCCGCCGCGGTCCGATCCCGGGTGGGGATCCGGCCGTCGATGACCGCGATGCACTCGCCGGTCGAGGCCGAGTTCACCATGATCATCGACCGCTGGGCGGGCAGGCCCCGCTCCCGGTTTCCGGGGATGTCGGCCATGAACTTGACGACAGCTAAGTCGTGGCGAGCCGAGATGGCCGTCATGGGAAGGAACCTGGCGTCCGAACTCGGTGCGTCCAGGGTGGTGATCGGTGGCTGGACGGCGTCTCCCGTCGCAAGGTCGGCGTGGGCTTCGTCGACCGCGTCGATGACCTCCTTCGTGCTGAGCAGGTCGTCGACATCGGACGCGGACAGAAAGAGCGTCATCGCAAGGTTCCTTCCGTGGATCGTTCGGCGCGGAGGGTGTCGGTCAGGCCACCGGGACCGGACTGGCGGCGGTGAAGCGGGTGGTGATCAGTGCGTCGAACGACGGTGCGGTGGTGACCAGGCCCGCGTCCTGCAGGATTCCGGTCCACCGGTCACAGGCCGCGGGGTCGACGCTGGTGGTGTCCCAGGTGTGGCTGGCCAGCAGTTTCGCGGTGGCCGACTTCAAGGCGGCGAGCGGAACGTCGGGCCACATGTCGGTCAGGATGTCGGTGACCAAGTCCACGGTGGCGTCCGTCAGCGCATCCATGGCCTCGCCGACCGCGGTCACAAACGCGGACAGGGCGGGGGCGAGTTCATCGAGCCGCTCGGTCTTGCAGTAGTACACGCTGTTCGGCATGATCCCGCCGGCCTTGGCGTGCTCGAATGAGATGTACCCGAATCCCTTGTCCTGCAACACGGTTGCCGTGACCAGGTCGGCGATGATGGCATCACCGAGCCCGGCCTCGAACAGTTCGACCAGCATCGCGGTGGACAGGTCACGAACGAACTTGGTTCCGGACGGGTCCACCCCGGCCTCACGCATGAGGCCGGCGGTGAACTCGTACGGGGCGCTGCCACCCGCACCCGGTGCCAGGACGGTCTTCCCGGTGAGCGAGGCGAGGGTGAAATCCGGGGCCGGCTGCCGGGTGACGATGGCCATCGGGAACTGGTGATTCAGTTGCCCGACCACCGTGTAGTGCCGGCCGGAGCCGGCAAACATCGCCGGTACCCACAACCCGCCGAGGGCCACATCCGCAGCACCGCTTTCCAGGTCATCCAGCACCCCGGTCCACGGGTCCCGCGCCACATTGGTGACCTCCAGGTCGTGGTCGGCGAATAAGCCCCTGGCCTGGGCGTAGTACTCGGGCAGGTAGTTCAGGCCGCGGGCGGTGGCGGAGATCTTCAGGTGCTGCATGACATTTCCTTTCAGGAAAGCGTTGTGGTGATGATCTTCGGGGATGGATCAGGTTGGTCAGAGAATTTCTTCGTTCACCTCTTCCAGGGAGCGGCCCTTGGTCTCGGGGCTGAACCGAGCGGCGACGATCAGCAGGGCGTACATCACGGCGACCATCATGAAGACACCGGCCAGGCTGAACCGGTCGAAGAGGAACAGCGCGACGAACGGCATGATCGCGCCGGCGATGTTGCCGATGCCGTTGACGATCGAGGTGCCCTGGGCACGGATCGAGGTCGGGAACACCTCTGGTGACCAGGCCGCCAGGGTGGTGTTCAGCAGCATGGTGAAGAACTGGAACGTGGCCCCCAGGATCAGAATCAACGGGGTGGTGTCGGCGAACAGGGCGAACGCGACGGCCGTGATGCAACCCAGGATCGCGGCCCCGGTCACCGCCGTGCGGCGGGGTGCCCGGCTGGCCAGGAACGCGGCGGCGCAGGCACCGAGCAGGCTGCCGATGTTCATGATCATGGTGAACAGCAGGCTCTCGGAAATGGAGTAGCCCTTGGACACCAGCAGGGTCGGCATCAGGAAGTTCAACGTCACCTGGGCTCCGAAGGCCATCCAGGACGCCGCGCCAAGGGCGAGAGTGCGGGGCAGGGCCTTGCCCTGGAACACCGCCGCCGGGTTCACGCTGGGCTGCTTGACCGGGACGTCCGCCTGAGTCAGGTACGGGGTGAAAGGTGCATCCGCGGGTTGTTTCCGCAGAGTGTTCGACGCCAGTCGGGTCAGTTCCCGGTTCGCCGCGTCGACCTTGCCATTGGAGATCAGGAACCGGGGGGATTCGGGCAACCTGCGACGGAACGCGACGACCAGCAGGGCCGGCAGTGCCAGTAGGACGTAGGTCCAGCGCCACACGGTCTCGTCGCCGCCGAAGAAGCCGGCGAACGGGCCGAGGATGAGGAAGAAGATGCCGTAGGACAGGAAGTTGCCGACGCCGCCGGAGCCGATGTTCAGGAAAGACACCAGGGTGCCTCGGTATCGGGTGGCCACCATCTCCGACAGCATTGCGATGCCGACGGTGAACTCACCGCCCAACCCGATGCCCACGATGAGCCGGCTGGCCAGCAGCATCTCGTAGTTGATCGCGACCGCGCTGATCAACCCGCCCAACGTGTAGAGCAGCAGATTGAAGCCCAAAGAGATTCGGCGGCCGTACTTGTCGGCGAGGTAGCCGCCGACCAGCCGGCCGATCAACCCACCGATCACCGTCGCCGTGTTGATCAGTGCGAGCTGGTCGTTGTCGATCCCGAGCGCGTCCTTCAGGTTGGTGCCCATCGCACCGGTGGAGTTCTGTTCCAGGGTGTCGAAGAACATCCCAGCCATGATCAACATCAGCACCCAGAACTGGGCCCTGGTGAAACCGATCTTGTCGAGTACCGCAGGTAGGGCCGAATGATTGTTGTGAACACCCGATGCGGATGCCGTCGGGGTGGTGCTGGTGTCGGGTTCAGTGGACATCGGTGACGCCTCCAGGCGAGGGGAAGGGAGCGCGTTGTCGGTGGAAATAACTTCCGACCCTGTCGACCGGGTCACCCATTTTGTATACGACCAACGTAACACCGATGTTGCTGGCCGCACAAGGAGTGTTTCGAGCCGGAGTGTCGTCGGCGTGTCGTATACGGTCTGGCGGATGAGACGAGAGTCGTATACGACCCTCGTTATGAAATGTCCGTTTTCCGCCGGTAGATGACCTCGTCCTTATGGATGTGTTCGTCCATCAGATAACCCGCCTGAACCGGTGACCCGCTCAGAATTGCCAGGGCTACTGCCGAGTGATCGGCCCATGACGAATCGATGCGGTCCTCGATGTCCATTTCGAACCCCCAGGCGATCCGCTGCAGGACCCGGTGCAACATCTGCTGCAACTGACGGTTCCCCGACGCTTTCGCGACCACCTCGTGGAACTCCATGATCAACGGCGGCAATCGGTCCACCTGATGCTGCCGCCCGGCCTCCTGACCCCTTGCGACCACTGAGCGCAGTTCCGCGTCGTACGGCTCGCCGCGGAACTCGGCCGCCTGACGGGCGGCCAGGACCTCGAGACCGCGCCGCACCTGCATCAGTTCCAAGGTGTCGCGGGTCGAGGTGGACGAGACGGTCGCGCCCCGATAGCGCTCGGAGGTGACGAAACCCTCACTCTCCAACTGGCGCAACGCCTCCCGGATCGGGACGCGGGAGACCCCGAACTGCTCGGCGATGACGTCCTCGATCAGCCGGGTCCCGGCCGCCAATTCCCCGGTGATGATGGAGTTTCGTAGCGAGTCCAGCACCGATCGATGCTGTGACTCCGCATTCGGGGCAGGCTCGGCGACGAGTTCTTTCCTGGACGTCGGGTTCACCCCCCCATCTTCGCCTGTGCCCGCCGTCGTCGCGGGGGAGGACGCACCGGTCCGCTGGGCCGGGACGTGTACCGACAAGGGCCGGCCCACTTCTCCCCATCCACAGGCGGCTCGACCGAAGCAATTTCTGACCGGGCCGGTCAAGTCGGTCGGGAGTAGCGTCCGCTGTGCGTTCGGGGCCATACGGGAGGATCGGCGTGCGCACAGAGGGTACTGAGACGGTGGGCCTGCGTTTCCTGATCGAGGTCCCACCCGATGATGATCGGGGACTCGGCGAACTCCGGACCAGCCTGCGGGACGAGCTGGGGCCGGATTGGCAGGTGAGCTACCTCTTCCCGCAGCCGCGCACCAAGGATCTGAGCCGATTCTTCGTCACCCGTGGACAGGTGCCGGCCTCACCGGCGTACCCGCTGTCCGCCCTCGGCTACGACATGGCCCGCGGGCTGGCCGACCGGTTAGGGGCGGTGGTGGAGCCGGATCTACCGAGCAGCGCCTACCGCCAGGACGGCCCCAACGCGGGTGTCGGTCAGAACGCCGTCGTTGCCGACGAGACATTGGCTGCGAATTCGGGTCTCGCGGCGGCCGTTGCTTCGGCGGCCGACAAACGCTGGAACGTCAAGAATGTCAACGCTATTCAGGCCTGGCGGTTGAAGCCGAAGCCGGGCGGGGCCGCCCGCGGAGCCGGCATCCGGGTCGGGCATATCGACACCGGATACACCGAGCACCCCGAGATCTTCCCGGCCGCACTCGATCTCGGCATCGATCGGGACATCCTGGACAACGACGACGACGCCAAGGATCCGCTGATCAAGAGATGGTGGTTTCCGCTGGACGATCCCGGGCACGGCACCGGGACCAGTTGTGTGATCGCCAGCCGGTCAACCGGTCAGGTGGTCGGCGTCGCGCCGGAGGCGGTGCTGGTGCCGATCCGGTCGATCGTCAGCGTGGTGCAGGTGCTGGACGGCGATGTCGCCCGGGCCGTCGACTACGCCAGGTCCGTGGGCTGCCGGGTGATCAGCATGAGTCTGGGCGGGCGCGGGTTCAACGGGTTGCAGGCCGCGATCCGCCGGGCCGTCGACGAAGGACTGATCGTGATGGCGGCCGCCGGAAACTATGTCGGGTTCGTCGCCGCCCCGGCGTCCTACCCGGAGTGCCTGGCGGTCGCGGCCACGAACGTCGACGACCAGCCGTGGTCCGGATCGTCACGCGGCGCCCAGGTGGACATCTCGGCGCCCGGTCAGGCGGTCTGGACGGCGGCCACCAACCAGGGTGCGGACGGCCCTGCGTACAGCGTCGAGCAGCGTGACGGCACCTCGTTCGCTGTGGCAGGCCTGGCCGGGGTGGCCGCCCTCTGGTTGGCCCATCACGGCGCGGATGCGATCAAGGACAAGTATGGCGGGGCGACCCAGGAGGTCTTCCGGCTGTTGGTCACGCTGACCTGCCGGGTCCCCATCGGGTGGGACGGTTCTCGTTACGGCGCAGGAATTGTGGACGCGGCCGCCCTGCTCAAGGCGCCGCTTCCCGATCCGCCCGGCCTGTCCCTGGCTAGCGGGGACGACGATGCCGAGGACGTCGTCGAACCGAATCAGGGACCGATGGCCCAACTCGCCGCCACCTTCTCCGACCGTTCGATCGCGGAGATCGAACGCTCGTTGTCCGCGCGGTTCGGCGGCCTGGCGGCGACCGCCGTCGACGATCCGATCGCCAGGTACGCCAGCGAGATCCGTTACCTGGCAGGCGAAGACCCGCTGCTGCACCAGGCACTGGTGCCGCCGACGACCGAGGCGCTGGCCGTCGCCGGACGGTCGGTGGCCGCCGCGGTGGACAGCCGGGTGCGGTCCGGGGTCTCCCGTGGCCTTGCCGAGGCGCTCGAGCGCTGAAGCTCCGCTGAGAAAGTCTGCACGTCACACGGAAAGATGGCTTCGATGACCACCGGACACAGCGAACTCACGCTTCGATTCCTGGCCGCGCCCACCGACGTCGCCAGTATCGGCGGGTCGGTGCACGGCGGGCGGGTACTGGAATGGATCGACAAGGCCGCCTATGCCCTCGCGGTGGGCTGGAGTGGTCACTACTGCGTCACCGCCTATGTGGGCAACATCCATTTCGCCCGCCCGATCGAGGCCGGAAACCTGGTCGAGGTGCATGCCCGGATGATGCACACCGGCCGGTCGAGCATGGACATCCAGGTCACGGTGTCGTCCGCCGACCCGCAACAGGGCACCTTCACGCCGGCCACCAGATGCCTGGTGATCTTCGTGGCGGTCGACGGCAACGGGAAATCGACGGCCGTCCCGCCATGGACTCCGGTCACCTCGCTGGATCAGCGGCTCGAGGCGAACGCCATCGAACGGATCACCCTGCGCAAGAACATCGAGACCGCGATGGCCGCACAGGTGTACAGCGATGCAGGGACCGCGCCGCGGGTGACCCTGCGATTCCTGGCCGCGCCGACCGACGTGAACTGGGGCGGGAAAACCCACGGCGGCACCGTCATGCGGTGGATCGACGAGGCCGCCTACGCCTGCGGCGCGCGCTGGTGCGAGGGCATGTGCATCGCCACCTACTCCGGTGGGGTGCGGTTCTACCGGCCCATTCAGATCGGTCATCTGGTGGAGGTGGAGGCCCGCCTGCTGCGCACCGGACGGACCAGCATGCACATCGCCGTGCACGTCCGCTCCGGCGACCCCACCACCGGGCAGATGCACCTGACCACGCATTGCCTGACCGTTTTCGTCGCCCTCGACGACGATGGTCGTCCCAGGCCGGTGCCGCGCTGGCGCTCCGGGAATGCCGAGGACAGGGCGTTGGAGGCGCACGCGCTGAACCTGATCGACCTGCGGATGCGGACTCCGGCACCACCGGAGGAATGAATCCCTCGCAGCTCAGCCGAGGATGACCGGCTCCCGGAGCGCCGCCGATACCGGCAGACCGACCGGCCAGGCCGAAGGTGAAGCGGTGGTGGCCCGGACGGCTGCCAGTGCTCATTCGTTGACCGGGCTGTGCTTTTCCTGTGCAGGGGAGAGGTCGGTGATCACCGCCGACGGGGCGGTCGGCGGTTTCTCCAGCTGCTCGCGGATGTACCGGGTGATCACCTGAAAGGCCGCCACGGCGGGTACCGCCAGGAAGGCACCGACGATCCCGAACAGCGTGCCGCCCAGGGCGACCGAGGTCAGCACGACGGCGGCGTGGATCTTCAGGGTGCGGCCGACCAGGATCGGCTGCATCACGTTGCCCTCGAGTTGCTGCACCACCAGCACGATCGCCAGCACGGCCACGGCCGTCCAGATCCCGTTGGAGACCAGCGCGACGAGGGTGGCGACTGCGCCGGCGACGAAGGCACCGACGATCGGCACGAACCCGCCGAAGAAGGTCAGCACTGCGATCGGCAAGGCGAACGGCACTCCGAGCAGCCACACTCCCATCCCGATGAAGAAGCCGTCGACCAGGGCGACGGCCGCCTGCGACCAGACGTACTGCCCGAGCGCGGTCCACACCCGGTCCGAGAGCACCTCGATGTGCTGGCCGGTGGTCGGGCCGATCCAGGTGCGCAGCCACGGCAGGAACCGGGGTCCGTCCTTGAGGAAGAAGAAGCACAACACCAGCGCCAACACCAGGGTGACGACGGCCGACCCGATGGCGCCGAGACTGCCCAGCACGATGCCGACCACCTCCTGGCTGTTGGCCTGGAGCTGACTGATGCCCTTGTCGATCAGTCCGCCCAGGGCGTCCGGACCGAAGTTGAACGGCGGCCCGGCGGCCCACTGCTGCAGGGACTCCAAACCGGCCGTCGCCCGGTCGACCAGGTCCTGGGCCTGCGAGGTGACCTGCGGAGCGAGCACCGCGACCAGGCCGGTGACCACCAGGAACAACGCGAGGATCGCGATCAGTGCGGCCAGCGAATGCGGCAGCTTCCTGCGCATCAGCCGCACCGGCGGCCACAAGATGGTGGCCAGCAGTAGGCCGAACAGGATCGGCAGCAGGATGCTCCAGAGCTGGCCCATCAGCCAGAACAACACGAACAGCCCGACCCCGATGATCAGCAACCGCACGGTCCAGCGCGAGAGCTGGGTGACACCGTGTTGTAGTCGGCGGGCTGCCTCGGCATCGGGGCCATGAACGGGTGTCTTCCGGGTCTGCTGCCCCGCGTCGGCAGTGCCGTCTGCGCCCTCGGTGTCGATGCCGTTCGCACGCCCGCGACGTCGTCCCAGCATTCCGGTTCCTTCCTGATCCATCACGGCGGGCCGACTCCTGTTGCCTCGGCTGCTGCTGGACAGTCTTCCCTGACCGTGGCGTCACCAAGCGGACGGCATGCCCGGTGCAGGGTCAACAGCGTCTTCGCCCGAGCGCATCGGGCCGGGGACGTCCTATTCGGCCGCGACCGGTGCGGCGCACACCTATTCTT
>Ga0164306_10000882_pt1 | contig 12768 bp, 14 predicted proteins | sample Whisoiple_242_MG_FD_110213 | JGI IMG/M metagenome (GOLD analysis project Ga0164306, IMG submission 110213) | Soil microbial communities amended with fresh organic matter from upstate New York, USA - Whitman soil sample_242_MG | ecosystem: Environmental > Terrestrial > Soil > Unclassified >... | reverse complement strand
TATAAGGACAATGGCAACCGCGGCTCCACATTGAAGCAATTTTCGGATCATGACGTGCCTCCAGGGTCTATCTCATGGCGCAAGACCTGCGTTATATAGGACAAATACAAGGTCGAGGGTAATATACAGGCTTGGACGGGGCCCACGCCGCGCCGTTAGCGAGAGGGCGCCGTCATTTCACACCATCTGCACGGGGCCAAACTATGAAGAAGCGAGCTGTTCTACTTCCGTTGATTGCCGGATTGCTCTCTGCCTGGGCATGGGCACAGTCCCAGTCCCAGTCTCCGCTGGATGATCTACGCAAAAGAGCGGAAGAGGCGCTGGGCAAAAAACGCGGTCCCACCGACGATCGCATTGCCGCAGGATTGAAGGAAGCGCTCACGGTAAGCACCCGCAAAGCGGTGGCTTCCACCGGACGTGTGGATGGCTTTCTTAAGAATGCGGCCATCAAGATCCTGCTGCCGGAAAAGCTGCGCAGCTTGGGCAAGGGCATGCGACTGATGGGCATGGGGCAGCAGGTGGACTCGCTGGAAGTGGGCATGAACCGCGCCGCCGAGCAGGCCGCGCCCGCCGCCCGGCAGATCTTTATCAACGCTGTTTCTAAAATGACGATCGCCGACGCGCGGCAGATCCTTTCCGGCGGCGATACGGCGGCAACCGAATACTTCAAGACCACCAGCGCCAGCGAGCTGACGGAAGCTTTTTCACCCATCGTGCACCGGGCCATGGAAAATGTCGGCGTGGTGAAGCAATACAACCAGATCATGCAGAACCCGCTGGCCGGGCGGCTGGCGGAAAACCAGGATTTTAATCTGGACAAGTACGTGGTCGGCAAAACCATGGACGGGCTCTTTTATGTGATGGGCGAGGAAGAAAAGAAGATCCGCAAGGACCCCGCGGCGCAAACCACGGCGCTGCTGCGGGAGATATTCGGCAAGAAACAATAGCCGCAGGCCGCGCTCTCCTCAGTTTCCGCTGCTGGGGTGTAGAATCTCAGGAAACCCCAAGAACGCAGTTCGACTGAGGAGAAAATCCAAATGAAACTCCTGACGTTCGTCCTGGTTCCACTTGCCTTTTGCGGCTCGATCTTTGCTCAAAAGCACGGCGCTCAACAGCACGGCACACACTCTCAGCCTGCGGAAAAGAAAGCCACGCTGATGACCGGGCTGGGTGACCTGCATCATCCGGTTTCGACCGCAAATCCGGAGGCACAGAAATTTTTCGATCAGGGAATGCGCCTGATTTATGCCTTCAATCATGAAGAAGCCGCGGGATCGTTCCAGCGCGCTGCTGAACTCGATCCCAAGATGGCCATGGCGTACTGGGGACTGGCGGAAGCCGTGGGGCCGAACTATAACGACCCGGCTGATCCGGACCGCTACAAGAAGGCGCATGAAGCGATCGCCAAAGCCGGTGAGCTGGGCGTCAACGCGTCTCCCGCGGAGAAGGCTTACATCGCGGCGATGGCGTTGCGGTTTCCCGCGGATCCTGCTGCTGACCATCGGCTGGCAGCGGAGCGCTACCGCAATGCCATGGGCGACCTGGTGAAGCAGTTCCCTGACGATCTTGACGCGGCCACGCTGTTTGCCGAAGCCGGCATGGACCTGCATCCGTGGGGGCTGTGGCATCCAGACGGCACGCCGGAAGGCGGGACAGAGGACATTGTTGCGGCGCTGGAATCGGTGTTGCGGCGCGATCCCAGCCATATGGGCGCGATCCACTATTACATTCATGCCGTAGAAGCTTCTCCAAATCCGGAGCGCGCACTGGCGGCGGCGAACCGGCTGGCCGCGCTGGCGCCCGCCGCGGGCCACCTGGTCCACATGCCGGGACACGTCTATATCCGCACCGGCGATTTTGAAGCCGCGGTAAAAACCAATCAGCTGGCGGCGTCCGCCGACCGTGCTTACATACAGGCCAACGGTGCGGGGGGCATATATCCGGCAATGTATTACAGCCACAATCTGCATTTCATCGCGGCGTGCTCCAGTATGAACGGCAATTATGCTGAAGCACACAAAGCTGCTGAGATGTTGGCAACGCACGTTAGTCCTCTGGTAAAAGACATACCGCCGCTGGAAGGGTTTATGACCGTGCCTATGGCAGTGGAAGTGCGTTTCCAGAAATGGGACCAGATCATGGCGATGCCGCAGCCGCCCGCCGCGATGCAGACCACGACGGTCTTCTGGCATTTTGCGCGTGGCATGGCCCTGGCGGCCAAAGGCAAGGTTGCCGAAGCCGAGGCCGAGCACCACATTGTGAGCGAAGCCGCGGACAAGACCCCGCCCGACCAGGTTTTTGCCATGCCTGTAAACAACAAAGCGAAAGACGTTCTGACGATCGCTACGAACGTGCTGGGGGCAAAGATTGCCATGGCCAGGCATGATTCGGCCAACGCGATCTCACTGCTGCGCCGCGCCGTTGCCGTGCAGGACACGCTGAAGTATGACGAGCCGCCGGACTGGTTCTATCCGGTGCGCGAGTCGCTGGGCGCCGCGCTGCTGCTGAATGGGAATGCCGCGGAGGCGGAGAAGGTGTTTCGCGAAGACCTGGAGCGGAACCCGCGCAATCCGCGCTCATTGTTCGGTCTGGCCGAGACGTTGCGCGCGCAAAACCGCGCTTATGACGCGCAGTTCGTCGACAAACAATTTCAATCCAACTGGAAGAGCACGGAAATCAAATTAACAGTTGCGGACCTGACCTAGCGCAGCGCATCTGCGGCTTCATTTCACGGCGACGGCGATATTTACCGTCGCCGTAAATTTTATGCTTGCGCCCTCATAATGCCGGGCATCGACAGCATGCAGGACTACCAAAAGAGAAAAGGCAGATGGCCTGGATAGGAACATTCGTCCCATTCCAGGCCATCTGCCGTGGTAAGCCTGAAGCTATGACGCCGTTGGTCTTTTCATCTTAGGAGACGGCGAGTGCGGCTTTAATTATGTAACCCAGGGTTATGCAACCCAGAGTGTTATCTGCTGCAGCGCAGCTTGCCGTTGTCATTCTCAATTTCGCGGCACTGCTGATAGTTGTGCAATGAGGTGTTTCTTGTTTTGCCGTTCTTCTTCTGGCAGCTGGCCGTGAGTGTATTGCCGTTTACCTGAACATTCTGGCAGGTCTGATAATAAGAGCCGCGCGGAGCGCCATTATAGCGGTCGCGATCGCGGTCGCCATCGTGATCATGGTCCCGGTCGCGTCCACGGTCAGCATCGCGGTCATGGTCGTCGCGGCCGCGGCCGTCGTTCGGTCCATAGCCCCCGCCGTTGTTGCCCGTACACTGCAGGCTGCCATTGATGTTCTGGATCTCGCCGCGGCAGCGATTGTAATCACGGAGTTGAGTTGACTGCCATCCCCCGCCAGTGTTCTGGCAGTCGGCGGAGAGAGTGGACCCACGGACGCTGATGTTCCTGCAGGTTTGTTGATAGGAGCCGCCAGGCTGCGCGACGGCGGGGGTTGCAATTCCGAAAACCAGGGCCAATAGTGCCACTGCTAGAGCGCTGATGTAACGCATATTTCTTCCTCTCATTTCTCATCGTCGGGCTTGGCCGGCAAGCCGGATTCTGAGACGCACATAATTGTACGTCTTTGGACTTGGACTGCGAGCATTACTCCGGTTGGGGGAAAGCTGGCGTATCGGCGGTTCGCGAGTCTCTGTGGGGTTAGAGGCGTACGGGTACACATTGGGTGCCTACAGAATTGCCCCAACTGCCAGAATTCCGAACCCAGCAAGCCAAAATCGGACTTCCGTCAGCACGCGAAAACCGCGCCTGCCGGAGGCCCCGGGCTTCCACCCCAACACGCGAAAACCGCGCGTGCCGGGGCCCCGGGCTTGCCAGCGACCCCGGTTGCCAAAAATCGCCGAAATTGAAAATCGGTCCCTGAATAGATTAAGAGGAAGCACCTTTGAAACACGGAGGAAATGAGGAAGCGGAGGGGGCCGGCCTGGCATTTCAATGACCGGATTTTCGGCACGCTTCGACGCTTCAGTATACGCAGCGGGAACAGTGTAATAGACAGACAATCCCATTTAAGATACTTAAGCACGAAATCGCTGGGGCATTTCCCGGCCGGATATTTTCCGCCTTGAGTGACTGCGCATGGACAAGGGCAAAGTTGCAAAATTTGAAGAACTCCTCACCAAGAAGCGCGAGGAGCTGCGCCGTAACCTGGCCCGCACCCAGGAAGAACGGCACGAAGCCCATGAGTTTGGGCGCGATGAAGGCGACCGCGCCACCGCGTCGCTATCGAAGGAAATGAGCTTCCGGCAGAAGGCCCAGGAACGCGGGCTGCTGATGCTGGTGGAAGCGGCGCTGGGCCGCGTGAACAACGGCACTTTTGGCGAATGCCTGAACTGCGGGCAGGAGATCGGCGCCAACCGGTTGACGGCCGTGCCGTGGAGCCGGTATTGCATCACCTGCCAGGAGTTGATCGTGGAGCAAGGGTAAAGGAGATTGCCAAAATTGCCAAAGGTTGAAGAGAATCTTTCCTGTGCGCAGGCCGCGCAAGGGGCCGACGTTGACAATCTGTGATGTTTCCGGATCCTCAGTCCCGCTTCCATGGATCAGCCACTCCGTTAGCGAGTTTTGCGAAGCTCATCGAAGCGTTTGGCGAGGTCCAGAAACGAAATCCCGAGAGCGTCGCAGATATCGGCCATGTCGACAAGATCAATGCGGCGGTCGCCCAGTTCATATTTGCTGACGAAGCCCTGGGAGCGTCTCAGTTTGCGGCTTAGCTCGCCTTGGACCACGCCTGCGTTTTCCCTGGCTTGGCGCAGAAGTTGACGCAAAAGCTGGCGGTTCTTCTGCTGCCGAGAGCTTTGCCGCGGTGATTGGCGCTTTTCCATAGGCCTCTACAAATCTTTAAACAGTCTTGCCAGTGGTACCCCGAGGCCAATCGCCAGCAACTCAATATTCCGTAAGCACGGCTCCATTCTGCCGTTTTCAACCGCCGAAAGCGTCTTCTGCTCCATGCTGATCTTATGGCAGAGGGCAACCTGGGTGATCTTCTTCTGGGTGCGCACTTGTTTGATTCGCTCGCCAAACCGCCCGCAAATATCTTTTGACATCCCATAAGAATCGGCTTTATTATTAAAATGTTATACGTCGTATAGGACGTATTGATCTTGTGGCAACGTGGTGGATTTATGAAGAAGAGTGCCCAAAATGCCGCACGTAGAGCGCGCCGCAGCAGAAAAGCACCAAAACTCTATCGTCCTTCGGGCGCTTTTCCCCTTCCGCCGGTGCGCGGGAAGACGGTGGCGGATGTTTACGTGACCATGGACAGTGACATGAACTGCGTGACCCTCAGTTTCGAAGACAACACCGAGTTGGTGATTGATATCGAGCCGTGCTTGTCTTTCACAGCCGACTATTCCGACTGGAAGACGGGCGACCAGCGGGTGATCAAATCCTGGCCGCGCGTCCGGAGCAGGACTTAGTTACATTGAGCCATGAAGCACTCCTCTAAATCGCGAAAGAATCCCCGCAAGCGACCACTCGGTTTATTTAAGGGACAAATCTGGATGGCGCCTGATTTCAATGCTCCGATGAAGCTTGTAGATGATTGCGAGGTAACGGAATTGGCGACTGATAAGAATGTTGCGACAAAAAGAAAGAAAAAGAAATCTCAGTCGTCCCGCAAAGCGGGACTCACATGATGCTCCTGCTTACCCGGCACTTACCCTCGTTCGCGATGCTCGCTTCGGGCCGTGCCGGGCTACTGCCATTCGCCCCTAGCGGGGCTGGAACTTATTTTTCTCAGCATTTTGTTGAACATCAGAGATGGTGAAACCCGGATACCTAATCTCCGTGTTGCTAAGGTCTTAAATCCCCTTTAACCTATTCCATTAATGCACTTTACGCGGCTTCGTCGGGCCTTCTGGCAGGCCTTCCAACACGGGCAATTCTCGGTCGCGAAAGGCGCGGCGTATTCGTCCATCCTTACGCTGTTTCCGGCGTTTCTGGTGATTACTTCAGTCCTGGAGGCCTCGCACAATACCGAAGGCTTCCTGCAACAGATTTCAGAGGCCGTGGGTTGGGTGCTGCCGCCGGGCGCGCGCTCGGTGGCGCTTTCGTTTTTTCAGAGCAAGCAGCACCACGCTACGCGCATCATCTATTCGGCTTCCATCGTCACGCTGCTGGCGGCCACAGGGGTAATGATCTCCTGGATGGACGGCTTCCGCCGGGCCTACAACATGGCCAACACCTGGGGGTTTTGGCATGAGCGCCTGATCGCCCTTTACCTGGTCTTGCTGGGATTGATTCCGCTGGGCTTTGCCACCATCCTGGTGGCCTTCGGCAATGAAGTTGAGAACTGGGTGCAGAACGAAACCATGCATCTGTTCAAACCGCTGATCCTGCTGGTGTGGGACGGCGTGCGCTGGGGCATTGCCATGCTCACCGCGGTTGCGCTCACGGCGCTTATGTATCATCACGGACTGCCTAAAACGCAATCGTGGCGGCGCGTGCTTCCTGGGGCGATCATGGCAACCGTGCTCTGGTTTCCGGCAACCATGCTGTTTGGCTGGTATGTAAGGGTCTATGCCACATATACGGTGGTTTACGGTTCGCTGAGCGCCGCCATCGCTCTGTTGGTGTGGTTATACATCGTTTCTGTCATCGTCTTGCTGGGCGCGGAGTTGAACGCGCAGGTGTATCCCAAACTGGTGGAAGAAAGCGCCACGGAAAAGAAGGTGTGAACAGGTGACAAGCGGACGCAAGGCGCTTGAGCAGAGCGCGGGAGCCGGTGTGCGAAAAGCCAAGATCGTGTGCACCATTGGGCCGGCAAGCGGCACTGAAGCGGCGCTGCGCGACCTGATGCGCCTGGGCATGGACGTGGCGCGGCTGAATTTTTCCCACGGAACGCACGAAGAACACGCGCGCATGATCGAGCGCCTGCGCAAAGTGGCGGAAAAAGAAGGCCGCACCATCTGCATTCTGCAAGACCTGCAAGGGCCCAAGATCCGCACCGGCAGGCTCAAGTACCGGACGCCGATCGCCATCAAGAGCGGCGCGCGTTTGACCATCACACCGCGCGATATTGCCGGCACGGCCGCGGTGCTCTCGACCACATTCAAGACGCTGGCCCAGGAAGTGGAGCCGGGCTCACGGATTCTGCTTTCAGATGGGCTGCTTGAACTGCGGGTGATCGCCGTCCGCGGCGATGACGTGGAGTGCGAGGTAATCAATGGCGGTCTGCTGGGCGAGCATAAGGGCATCAACCTGCCGGGGGCGGTGGTGAGCGTGCCTTCCCTGACGGAGAAAGACGAAAAAGACCTGGACTTCGGCCTGAAGCATGGCGTGGACATTGTGGCTGTTTCGTTTATCCGAACCGCCGATGATATCCGGCTGGTGAAGCGGCTGGTGCGGGTACACAACTCCGATGCTTGGGTCATTGCCAAGCTGGAAAAACCGCAGGCCATCGATCCGGCAAACCTGGAAGAAATACTGGACGTGGCCGATGGCGTGATGGTGGCGCGGGGCGACCTGGGCGTGGAAATGCCTCCGGAAAAGGTGCCGATCATCCAGAAACACGTGATCCGCCGTGCCGCCGACTGGCGCAAACCGGTGATTACGGCCACGCAGATGCTGGAGTCGATGATTGAAAACCCGCGCCCAACGCGTGCCGAGGCCAGCGACGTGGCCAATGCGATCCTGGATGGTTCTGACGCGGTGATGCTTTCGGCCGAGACGGCCAGCGGGAAATATCCGCGCGAAGCCGTGGCGATGATGGCGAAGATCGTGCTGGAAGCGGAGTCGGCGAAGGAAGAGCCGATCCAGAGACGCCGCATGCACCGGCAGCTTTCCATCTCAGAGACGATCTGTGAATCTGTCGCTCACGCCGCACAAGACCTGGAGATGAAGGCCATTGCCGTCTATACCGAAAGCGGCACCACGGCGCGCCTGATATCCAAATACCGGCCCAAGGCGCCGATCTACGCGTTTGCGGCGAATACAGCGGTCTGTGCGCGGCTGAATTTGATGTGGGGCGTTTCGCCGCTGGCGTGCGAGATGACGCCGAACGCGGAAGACATGGTGCACAAAGCGGAAACCTACCTGCTGCAACTGCACGCGGTGCAGCCGGGAGACGTAATTGCCGTGGTGGCGGGAACGCGCAGCAGCAGCGGATCAACAAACTTTATGCGGCTGCATGTGGTGGGAACCGGAGAGCATGCCGGGCATGTCCGCGAAGAACGCCGCAAAGCGCCGCGGATGAAGCCGGTGAGTCCGGTGGAGAGAAGGAAACGCTAATCAATTAGCAAATAGCAATTGGCAAATAGCAATTGGCCCAGCTAAAGCCAGCCTCGACTTTTTTGCAGAAACTAGCACAGCTCGTAAAACGATAAGAGAATGCGCAACGGCGTCCGGCTAATTGCCATTTGCTCAGTTCACCCATCCGCCGGTGCTGCCGCCATTTTTCTTTTTGCCTTTGTCCTCAGGCGGGCGGAAATTGCCGTATTCGTCAAAGTAATCTGAAGGGTCCTGGTTGTGCTTTCTCATATAGACCTGGAACTTTTTCCCGGCGCGGCGGCGCTTCCAGCGGTAATAGCGATTTGTAAGCCCGTAGGATGCTTCAGAGAATGAAAACAACAGGCCTCTGGCAGGCACAAACTTGACGTACAGATAACCGAAGAGCAAGCCGCTAAGGTGGGCCGCATTGGCGGTGCCGCCGGAATCGCCAAGCGCGCCGGCCAAGGCAATAAAAGCCAGGATTCCCACCATGTACTTCAGCCGGATGGAGAAGGGAAATGGGAACATAAAAACTTCCTGATCGCCAAACAACATGGCGGCTGCCATAAAGATTGCATAGATTCCGCCGGAGGAACCAAGTGTGGCCGTCCCGGGCGCAAGATGAATGATAGAGCCCAACGTGTATGCGAGGGCCACAGTGCCAAGACCAGCGCCAATCACGCCAAACAAAAAGAACTCCATGAATCGCCTGCCGCCCCACGCGGTTTCCAGCATGGAGCCGAACATCCACAACATGAGCATGTTGAAGAACAGGTGAAAGAACCCGGCGTGAAGGAACCCATAGGTCAAGATCTGATAAATATGACCGTGAACAACGTCATGGGCCCGGAGCACCAACGGGGTGAAAATGGCATTGGCCAAATTTCCCTGGCCTAACGCGACGAGTATCAACCCAAGAAAGTAAATGCCCGCGTTGATGGCGATCAAAGTTTTGATCGCCCGCGTAAACGGCGGGAATGAGAGCGTTATTGATCTCGCCATGCTGTGTTATCTTTCCGGTTCAGGAATCACGATCAGACTTCTGTGGCCCTTGGCATCTACCGATCGTACTCCAAAAATCACGTTGTCCTTGGAGTCGGGAAGGTCGACTTTCGGCTCGGAAGTACGGAGCAGGTTCTCTTCCGCGAAATCCGCGTCGGTGGTCTTGCGCCAAAGCACTTCATAGGCCGTGGCGCCGGGCGCGGGCTTCCATTCGATCTTAGAATCATTTTCCAATCCCTTGGTCAATATATGAACATCGCCCGGCGGCGCAGGAGATGAAGCCAGGCTCGCCAAAGTTGCCGCATTCAGGCGCGCCACATTGGCGACATAATCGAAATCCACAAATTTCAACAGATCACCATATTCGATGCCATTTTCGGTGCGCAGGGTCTGATGCTGATGGTTAAAGTCTTCGCGATATTCGGTAAAACGCACCGCGGCAAAGCCTTGTTCGTTGAAGGCGGTATGGTCGCCGCCGCGCAGGTAACGATCGCGACGGAAGATCAGTTTGGGAGTAAATGCGCCAAAATCATAGGTTTCGCTTACGGAATCAATGTAGCGGGCCAGTTCGCGCGAGGCGGAATCACTTTCGCCGCCAAGGTTGCGTAAGCGGCGTATATCAGCCTCACTGGCGGCCGCGGGAATGCCTTCAGAAAACACGCGCACCCAGTTGCTGTTTTGGGCGGTGTCGCCGGGAGTGCGGTTGCCGCCGACAATATCGTTATTGAGCACGCCCTCAAGCTGCCAGCCTTGCTCTTTGGCCATCTTGGCGAAATGAGTGCTTCCGTTCAGTCCCTGCTCTTCACCGGCGACGGTGAGAAAAATGACGGTGGCGGGAAATTTGTGTTTGCTGAGCACGCGCGCGCATTCCAGCGATACCGTGGTGCCGCTGCCGTCGTCGTTGGCGCCGGGAGCAGGATCGGTGGAATTCTGCGGATCAGTGTTGCGCGAATCGTAATGGCCTGTGACCAGATAAATGCGCTTGGCCTGGGCGGGGTCGGCGCCTTTCAGGATGGCATAGACATTCTGGATTTCTGTGGGCTGGGTAATGCGGTCCTTGGGCCCCTTTGGCTGTTCGATGAAGGTGTCCGTCTTGACTTCCAGACACCCATTGCAGTCTGATGAGATACGCTCAAATTCTGACTTGATCCAGTTTCTGGCGGCTACAATTCCCTGGGCGGAAGTGGACGCGCCAGGATTATTGACGGAGAGCGTATGGCGCGTGCCGAAGCTGACCAGCTTCTCGTCTACCTGCTGGATGCGCTGGGGCGAGACGTCCTTTATGATTTGAACGATAGCGGGATCTCGGTCCGCCTTGGCCCTGGCAGAAGATTTAGGGGCGGGCTCTGAGGCGGAAGCAGCGCGGGTTTTTGCGTTGTGTTTCTGGGCAACGGCGAAAGACGCAGCCAGCATCAGAAGCGCAATCGAGACAGTAAAAGCCATTTTCGTGCGGAAACGCAGGAGTAACATTCAGTCCCTCAATTTTTGAGAACTTGACGACAATCCCCAGAGATTCTAAATATAATCACGTGGCTCTTGCCACCTTTGGCCACAAACCCTTGGAGGAAAGAAATGCCGATTTGCCCGGAATGCGATACCGACCTCGATCTGGACGAGGAAGAGCTTGATGAAGGCGAAATAGTCTCCTGTCCGGAATGCGGCTCGGATTTTGAAGTGATCACGAAACATCCGCTGGAGTTGAATCCGGTTGACGACCTGGATGAGGACGAAGAAGACGACGACGACGCGGACGAGGACGACGAAGACAGTGATTATTAAGCGGCGCGGCAGCGGAAGCATGACCGCATGCCTGGCTATTCTTGCGTTCGCCACCATGGCCCGTCCGCAGGCAGCCGATCAGCCACAAGCTACCAACCAGCCGCAGTCAACCGAAAAACAGTCAGCTGAAAAAAAAGACAAGCGCAAGGGAGAAAAGCCCTACGCCCTGATCTTTGGCACCGCCTATGGGCCCGACGACCGGCCTCTGTATGGGGTGAAGATCACGATCCGCCCGCAGGCAAAAAAGCGCCCGAACTGGGACCTTGTGTCCGATCATCGAGGCGAGTTTGCCCAGCGCGTTCCTCCGGGGCCGGGCGATTACCTGGTGCATGGCGAGGCGGAATATGCTCCGCTCGGCGACGACGGTAAAGTGCAACTATCGAAAAAAAAGAGACTTAAGGGTGAAGCCAAGATCCACGTGGAAAGCGAGGAGCGGCTGGATATCAGCCTGCATCTAACCGAGTAGCTCAAATTCAGGGATTTCAGATTGGGGTAGATGGGATGAAGAGGCTTACCGTTGTGGCGGCGATCATGCTGGCTTCTGGGGCCTTGTGTGCGATGATCCCGGCTGCCGGGGCCTCAGCGCTGGTTCAAGGCAGCTCACGGGGCGAAGCGCGGACGCTGGTGGGGCGCGTGGTGACTGCCCAGGATGCTCCGGTGCAAAAGGCCATTGTTTACCTCAAGAACGCCAAGACGCTGGCCATTAAGACCTACATCAGCGAAGCCGACGGCAGTTATCGCTTTCCCGGCCTGGCAGCCAACGTGGATTATGAAGTGTATGCCGAGCATGAAGGCGCGCGTAGTCCCGTGAAAACGCTGAGCGGTTTCGATAACCGCAAACAGGCCAACATTACCCTCAAACTCGGCGGGAAATAAAAGCTCAGCAAAAAATAAATTTCTTCGAAAACGCAAAGGCCGTCCCATTTTGGAACGGCCTTTTATTTTTCAGAGTTAGAGCGCCTAATCCTGGTCGTTGCCTGCGCGTTTCCAGTTGATGATATCGCCCAGCGTGGTGGTGGCGCTGGCGCTGGAAGCCGGATGCTTATAAGCTTCCACGTCAGCACGGCTGGCTTCTTCACCAACTGCCCGCAGACTCAGTCCAACTTTCTTCTCTTCGGCGTTCATCTTGATGATCTTGAAGTCGTGTTCCTGCCCGGCATCAAGCTTTACGCCCGCGCCGGTGGAATCCGTGGCTTCAGAGTTGTGGCAGAGCCCTTCAACGCCTTCCGCGATCTCAACGAAAGCGCCAAACTGCGCCAGTCGCAGCACCTTGCCGTGGACCACGTCGCCGATGCGATGCGTCTGGAAGAAGCTCTCCCATGCATCCGGCTGAAGCTGCTTTACGCCCAGTGACAAGCGGCGCTGCTCCGGCTCAATGCCCAGCACAATGGCCTTCACTTTCTCGCCTTTTTTCAGGACCTCAGAAGGATGCTTCACGCGCTTGGTCCAGCTCAGATTGCTCACGTGGACCAGCCCGTCAATGCCGTCTTCAATCTCGATGAAAGCGCCAAAGTCAGTCAGGTTGCGGACGCGGCCTTCAACCGTGGAGCCAATGGGATATTTCTCATGCAGACGTTCCCACGGGTTCGATTCAAGCTGTTTCAAGCCGAGTGAAATGCGGCGTTCATTGGAATTCACGTTGAGCACAACGCATTCAATCTCATCGCCAACGTTTACCAGCTTTGAAGGATGCTTCATGCGCTTGGACCACGACATCTCGCTCACGTGGACCAGCCCTTCAATGCCCTGTTCCAGCTCG
>Ga0164306_10000880_pt1 | contig 12791 bp, 11 predicted proteins | sample Whisoiple_242_MG_FD_110213 | JGI IMG/M metagenome (GOLD analysis project Ga0164306, IMG submission 110213) | Soil microbial communities amended with fresh organic matter from upstate New York, USA - Whitman soil sample_242_MG | ecosystem: Environmental > Terrestrial > Soil > Unclassified >... | reverse complement strand
CGATCGTCAGGGAAGGTTCACTAGCTTGCGGTTGCCGCTTGCATATTCGCTATCCTCCCAGACAACCCATTTCCCGTCCTGCACCACGTATTTCGTGGTAAGCGGAGTGATGTTCTGTCCGTGATCATCGAACGTGATCGGCCCCAGGATTGATTGTGCGTCCTTCACGTTGCCCAGAGCATCGGTGATCTTCGCGCGGTCGGGACCGACCTTTTCGATTGTCTCCATCACGAGGCGCGTAGCCGCGTAAGCGAACGGCCCGTAGACTTCCGGGTCCTCCTTGTAGCCCGCTGCTTTGTAGGCATCCATGAACATCTTTCCGCCCGGCATCTTGTTGAGCGGAGGACTGTCGAGAAACGCGAGCGCGCCCTCGGCCAGCTGCGGTCCGACAGCGTTGATGAAAGCCTCTCCCATCACGCCTGAATTGCCTTCAAACTGAGCCTTTATGCTTAGCTTGTCCATCTGCGTGCGTACCCGTGCACCCAGAGGCGTTAAGCCGCCAAAATAGATAACCTGCGGATTAAGTTCTTTGATCTTCGTCAGCTCAGCGGATACGTCCTGCTGGTCCGGCGGTACGCTGAAAGTGCCCAGGATGTTGTTGCCATTCTCCTGGGTAAACTGCGTGAAATACTTGTTCATCGACTTGCCGTAGTCGGTCGAGTCGGCGAACGAGACAAAGGTCTTATAGCCTTGCTCCTTCATGAACTTTGCGCCGACCCTGTTTTGGCCGATCAGCGTGCCGCTCACTCTGTGAATTTCAGGGAATTTCTGAGCGTAGGTGATATCGGGCAATACCGCAGCCCAAACGACCATAGGCAGCTTGAACCGGTGAAATATCTCCACAGTCGCGATCGCGGCTGTCGAGCAATAGTGAGGTACCGCCGCCACTATCGATCTGTCTGCTGCAATTTTCGTCACGACTTGCACGGCCACATTAGGCTTACATTCGTCGTCCAACACGACCAGCTCGTAATTGTACTTTGTATTTGGATCAGCATTCATGACCTTGACGGCCGTTTCGGCTGAGTTGCGGCCGCCGATGCCGTGTGGGGATAGTGCACCCGTGAGGGGCGTGACAAACGCGATCTTCACGGTGTCCTTGGCACTCGCGCCACCGGCCAACAGGAGCGCGCTGGATATCACTCCGGCGCATCCGATCGCATGTGCAGTACGTTTCCTTTCCACTCTCATCATCGTCTCTCCCCGGGGGCAGCCCAGCCTATGCGCCTGCCATGCCAATCAGCTGTAGGCAAGGGCGGTTTGGCTTGAACCCAAGCGGCATCCCGTTATGCTCCGGGACGTCGCCTGCGCTCCAGGCCTCGTGTCTTGCTTATCCTATCGACTGAAGAGCGTCTCGCTCAGACCATGCCCAATCGCCTGCCACGGAGTAGAGACAGTACCATGGCCTCCGGACTTCACGAGCGCTGCCTGGTGGTCGACGGCTTGATCATCTCCGATTTCGGCCGCCCCGTCTTCGAAGATATGCGGCGAGGGGGCCTTACAGCCGCAAACTGCACGTGTTGTGTGTGGGAAGGATTTACCGCAACCATGCGTAACGTGATGCGCTGGAAGGCTTGGTTCCGTGAGCATTCTGACCTCATTACCCAAATCTACACCGCGGCCGATGTCGAACGCGCGAAGAGGGAAAGTAAGACCGGCATAATCCTCGGTTGGCAGAACGTCAGTGGAATCGAGGATCAGATCGGTTACCTGCAACTTTTCAAGGAACTCGGAATCAGGATCATCCAGATCGCCTACAACACTCAGAACTTGGTTGGGACCGGCTGCTACGAGCGGGATCAGGGCCTGTCAGATTTTGGCCGTGAGGTCGTCGCCGAAATGAATAGGCTGGGCATTTTGTGCGATCTGTCTCATGTGGGTGCGCAGACGAGCGAAGATGTGATTCTAGCTTCGAAGCAACCCGTCGCGTACTCGCACTGCCTACCTGCTGGCCTCAAAGCTCACCCTCGCAATAAGTCCGATGCTCAGCTGAAGTTTATCGTCGACCACGGCGGATTTGTCGGCGTTACCATGTTCCCTCCCTTTTTGAAGCGAGGGCCGAACTCAACGATCGACGACTATGTTGAGGCGATTGCCTACGTCCTCAGTATTTGTGGTGAAGAGAACGTCGGGATCGGAACGGATTTTACCCAAGGTTATGGTCGGCCATTTTTCGATTGGATCACTCACGATAAGGGTTATGGCCGAAAACTGACGGAGTTCGGCGAAGTTATCAATCCGGAGGGTCTGCGCAGCATCGGTGAGTGGCCGAATCTCACTGCCGCAATGGAACGGCATGGCTGGCCCTCAAGCCGAATCGAGCGCGTGATAGGCGGTAATTGGGTCAAGCTGTTGCGAACCGTTTGGGGAGCATAGGCCGTGGGCAAGCCGCAGATCGATATAGAAGTCGACGATAAGACCGGTCGCTGGCGTGTCGACGCAATGCCGATGATTTTGGTCCCACAACACTTCTTCTTGAACAATCATCTCGCAGTGGAAGCTGAACTTGGCCCGGAGCGTCTTGCTGCGTTGCTTCGGCCAGCTGGCCAGCGCTCCGCCTACGTTTGGTGTGAAAAAGAGGCGGCGCATCATCAATTGAGCGGCATTGAGGTCTTCCGTCACTACATGCGAAGGCTGTCGCAAAGGGGTTGGGGACAGTTCGAGGTGAGCGACGTAGCCGCGGACGGTAGAACTGCAGAAGTCAGGGTCAGTAATTCCGTTTTCGTCGACCGAGATCAGAACCGCGGCGCCGCGAAAGTTTGCTACATGTTCGCAGCCTGGTTGGAGGGTTCTTTGGAATACGTAGGCGCGAGCTCGGGTAAGTCGCTGAAGCTTATCGCGCGGGAACTCTCTTGCGCTGCAGAAGGACACGATTTCTGCACGTTTAAAGTCGAGCCGGCCGCTGAGGCGTAGCTGAGATGCAGAAGTTCTCCGCGTTAGGCCTGCTCCGCGCCGCGTTATCCAATCATGAGGGATGGCAGCGACAATGGCGCATGCCGGAGCCGAAGCCGGAATATGATGTAATCATTGTGGGTGCGGGCGGTCACGGTCTTGCCACAGCATATTATCTTGCAAAAGACCATGGGATTACGAACGTCGCCGTCCTCGATCGGGGATGGCTCGGCGGCGGAAACACTGGGCGAAATACGACCATCATTCGATCGAATTACCTTTTCGATGAAAGCGCTGCTCTCTACGAACACGCGCTGAAACTCTGGGAAGGCCTTTCACGGGACCTGAATTACAACGTCATGTATAGCCCCCGCGGCGTTCTCATGCTTGCCCACAATATTCACGATGTGCAAAGCTTGAAACGGCATGTTCATGCCAACAGGCTCAATGGCATTGATAACGAATGGCTCTCCAGGCAGGAGTGCAAGAAATTCTGCCCGCCTCTGAATATCAGCTCGGACATCCGCTATCCCGTACTTGGCGGTGCGCTGCAACGGCGAGGCGGGACGGCGCGACATGATGCAGTGGCTTGGGGCTATGCACGCGCGGCAGATGGGCGCGGAGTCGACATTATTCAAAATTGTGAAGTAACAAAGATTCGTCGCCTCCCGGCAGGTGCCGTCGAAGGAGTGGAAACAACGCGGGGTTTTATTCGGGCTAAAAAGGTCGGCGTAGTGGCCGCGGGTCATACCAGCGTCGTTCTATCGACCGCTGGCATGCGCTTGCCTCTCGAAAGCTTCCCGTTGCAGGCGCTCGTCTCTGAACCGGTGAAGCCGGTCTTCCCGTGTGTTGTTATGTCCAACACGATCCACGCCTATCTTTCGCAGTCCGATAAGGGCGAACTCGTCATCGGTGCGGGAACGGACGTTTATACGTCCTACACGCAACGTGGCGCATTGCACATCACCAATCATACCCTTGAGGCGGTCTGCGAACTGGTGCCAGTAGCCCGTCGCCTGCGCATGCTTCGCAGTTGGGGGGGTATCGTTGACGTCACCCCCGACCGGTCCCCCATAATCGCAAAAACGGCGGTTCCTGGCCTCTTCGTCAATTGTGGGTGGGGAACTGGCGGATTTAAGGCGACGCCGGGCTCCGGGCACGTTTTCGCTTGGACAATCGCAAAAGACGAGCCGCATCGCATCAATGCGCCGTTTACGATCGAGCGCTTCCGCGATGGCTATCTTATCGACGAGGCGGCCGCTGCTGCCGTGGCACACTGATATGCTGCTTATTCCTTGTCCTTATTGCGGTGATCGGGCTGAGATCGAGTTTACCTATGGGGGCGAGGCGCATGTCGCGCGGGGTGAGGATCCGTCGGCGCTCGACGATGAAAAGTGGAGTGAATTTCTCTATTTTCGCAAAAATCCGAAGGGGCCACACGCTGAGCGCTGGAGGCATGTGCACGGCTGCGGACGATTTTTCAATGTGGTTCGCGACACCACAACGGATGTAATCCTCGCTTCTTACGAAATCGGTGCGACGAGGCCCGATTTGGGAAGCTTTCGGTCGAAAGAGCGCGAGTGAGTTCTGCCTTTCGCGCCGCGGCCGGCGGACGGATCGATCGTAATCGTCGGCTGCATTTCACGTTCGACGGAACCCCGTTTCAAGGGTACGCCGGTGATACTCTTGCCTCAGCGCTTATTGCGAACGGCGTTCACCTGGTCGGTCGTTCTTTCAAATACCATCGGCCTCGTGGAATTTTTAGCGCCGGCTCGGACGAACCGAACGCGTTGGTTGGGATCGGTCGCGACGAGACACATTACACGCCGAACCTTCGAGCGACCCAAGTTGAACTGGTCGAGGGCATGAAAGCCGAAAGCCAGAACCGCTGGCCCTCGCTACGCTGCGATCTCGGCGCCATCAACACTCTGTTGGCGCCCTTGCTGCCGGCAGGGTTCTATTACAAGACCTTCATGTGGCCGAACGCCGCTTGGGCTAGCATTTACGAGCCAATGATCCGTCGAGCGGCTGGGCTCGGCCGCGCTCCGCGAGCGGCTGACGCAGCTCGCTATGCGCATGTGTATGCTTATTGCGATGTGCTAGTTGTCGGAGCAGGCCCCTCTGGCCTTACTGCCGCGCTCGCTGCGGCTTCCGCGGGTGCGCGGGTAATCGTTGCGGACGAACAAGGTGAGTTGGGGGGAAGTCTTCTTTCGGATGTCTCCGCAAACATTGAGGGGAAATCCGCTTCGAGCTGGGTAGCCGAAACACTCGCGGAGCTTTCCACCTATCCTGATGTCTTGCTGATGCCGCGCACAACAGCCTTTGGATGGTATCCGCACAATTTTCTCGGCCTTTGTGAGCGCGTTTCTGACCACCTGGGCGAGCCACCGGCAGGTCTGCCCCGCGAGCGCCTGTGGCAGGTCCGGGCAAAAGAAGTCGTGCTCGCCACAGGCGCCATCGAACGTCCTTTGCCTTTTCCAGATAATGACCGCCCTGGAATCATGATGGCGGAAGCGGCACGTAGTTATGTGAACCGCTATGCAGCCCTTCCGGGCACCCGCGCGGTAGTGGCGACCGCGACCGACAGCGCGTACAGTGTCGCACTGGACCTGCAGGCCACCGGCATCGAAATCGCCGCAATTGTCGACATCCGCAGCTCATCGGGTGAGCCTTGGCTGTCGCGAGTCCGTCGAGCGGGCATCGATGTGCGCTTTCAAACACGAATCGCTGGTACGCGTGGACGCACGCGCATCACATCGGCGAGCTTGGCACCCATAAGCGGCGCAGGACGGCAGGAAACGATGGCCTGCGATTTGCTGCTGATGTCCGCTGGGATAACACCAAGCATTCACCTCTTTTCGCAGTCAAAAGGGCGCACAATCTTCGATTCTACCCTACAGGCCTACATACCAGCCCATTCACTAGAGCATGAACGTTCAGCCGGCGCGTGCCGGGGCATCTACCACCTGCCCCCGGCGATGGCCGACGGATACGGTGCCGGCGCGATCGCAGCGAAGCTCGCTTGTGGCCGCGAAGCTCCACCACGGCGGTTCGAGGTCATCGCCGATAACGTTGGGCGTTCTGAGGTCATTAGGAGTACTGCGCCCTCCAAGCGACCGTCGCGCGTCTGGATCGATTTTCAGAACGACGTCACGCTGAAGGATATCGAACTTGCTGCTCGCGAGGGGTTCGAATCCATTGAGCACATTAAGCGCTACACCACGACAGGGATGGCTACGGACCAGGGCAAAACCTCTAACATGAATGCGCTCACGGCTGTGGCGCACGTTCTCTCCAAGCGGCCAACCGATATTGGACTGACAACATTCCGCCCTCCATATACTCCCACCACCTTCGGTGTGTTTGCCGGGCCCTCTCGTGGCGAGCTCTTTGATCCCGTTCGCCACACCCCGATCCATCACTGGGCAGCTGCCGAAAATGCGGTATTTGAGGATGTTGGCCTTTGGAAACGCGCTCGCTATTTCCCCATTGCGGGGGAAACCATGGCCGCCGCGGTTGCTCGAGAATGCCGAACTGTACGCACTAACGTTGGCATGCTCGATGCGTCAACGCTCGGCAAGATCGAAGTTGTCGGCCCTGATGCGGCGGAATTCCTCAATCGTATTTATATAAATGATGTGAGCAGGTTGGAAACGGGACGGACGGCCTACAGTGTAGTATTACGGGAAGACGGCTTTATTCTCGATGATGGAATTGTCGCCCGACTCGCTGCCGACCGTTTCTATGTAACCACTACGACAGGCGGAGCCCACCGAGTTTCGGCTCTGATGGAAGATTACCTGCAGACCGAATGGCCCCACCTAAATGTTTGGCTGACGCCAGTCACTGAACAATGGACGGTAGTCGCTGTTCAAGGCCCTAGGGCGCGTGCAACACTCGAGGCTTTGGTCGAAGGGATCGATCTCTCCACAATGCCGCATATGGCGGTGCGCGAGGGTCGAATATCGGGCCTGCCCATGCGACTTCTTCGAGTAAGTTTTACGGGCGAACTCGGGTTCGAGGTCAACGTTTCCGCAGAGCACGGAGAGGCTGTTTGGCAAGCGATTTATGATGCCGGGCGCGGATATGGCGTCGTACCGTATGGCACAGAAGCCATGCACGTGCTCCGCGCTGAGAAAGGCTATATCATGGTTGGGCAAGAAACCGACGGCACGGTAGCGCCTGCTGATGTTGGACTAGGCTGGATGATCGGCAAAATCAAAGCCGATTTCATAGGCAAGCGGTCCCTGAAGCGAGCTGCGTTCGCCGCAGGCAATCGCAAGCAGCTCGTCGGTCTTATGACAACAAATTCGACCAAAGTGCTGGAGGAAGGCGCTCAAGTAGTGGCCGATCCGTCGCAACGGATACCGATGACGCTTCTTGGCCACGTCACCTCTTCCTACATGAGCGCTGTACTTGAAAGATCGATTGCGCTTGGGATGATTCGAGCCGGTCGCGCACGGCTGGGGAACCGCCTTTATGTTCCCATGAGAGACGAGACCGTAGAGGTGGAAGTGGTCTCTCCAGTGTTCTACGATCGTCCAGGAGCACGTCTCAATGGCTGAAGGTCATAGGAAGACCCTACATTGCTCCACCGGCGATGAGATTATTATCTGTTGTGCACCATCGAAAGCCAAGCTCGTCTTACGCGCTCACCCCAGTGCCCTGGAATTAATCGGCCGCACGCTCGCAATGAACTTCGTTGGTGTCTCCGGTCACTATGTGGAACGTGAGGACGATCGTGCGCTTTGGCTTGGTCCAGACGAATGGCTGTTGAAGTCCTCTAACGAGCCGGCGGGTCTGATCAACACGCTTGAGCGAGACTGCGCAGGCCTGAGATACGCCGTTGTGGACGTGAGCTCGATGTACATGACAGTACATGTATGTGGCCAACGCAGTGCGTTTTTGATAAATCATGGATGTCCACTGGACCTTTCAGCTGAAGCGTTCGAAAATGGTAGGTGTACGCGCACAGTACTAGGTAAGAGCGAAATCATTTTGTCCCGCCTCGGAGAACGCGCCTTCGAAATCGATGTGCTCCGCTCGTTCACACCATACGTGGTGCACTTCTTGCGCGAAGCGAGCATCGGGCTCAATGCAAGTTCGAAGATTGGCAGCGGCAAGGATGGCGTACAGGACGGCGCTCTGGCGACGCATGCCGCTGATCAGCAAATCTCCTGAACCCTTCCGGTGTGACAAAGAAGAAAGTACACTCACCGAAGTGCGGTCTTGTGGGCGAGGAGGTGAAAAAAGCTCGTGGCTGCTTCTAGAACGCCGAAACTGAAGAAGCCCAAGAAGGATGCCTGGGGTCAACGTGAGATGCTCTTACTGATCCAAGGCAAGGACACCGGCAGGGGAAGTGGAAGGAGCCTCCCCGGTGACGGCTAGACTAAGGAAAGCTAGGGAAGTCTGTCACCGGAGCGACATGTCGGCTTATTGGATTTGCAGAGCATACGATCATTGGAACGCCGCGGCGCAGAGCGTCTGCCTATGCCATGGAGGCGATCAATAAGCCGAGTGTTAACGTGCTGTCGTAAAACAGGAAGCGCGGCGAAGTTGCCACGCTTCCTATCAGTCGTCGCTAGTCGACGCGGTTCCGGGGGGAGGCCGCAATCGGCGGGCCATCCTATGAGCTGCGGGAAAAGCCCTCTTTTTGCCGGCGGATGTATCTGGTAGCGTCGCGAAAACAAAAATCGGCGAGGAAACATGCACCGACTCCGACGAACATACGCCTTGGCGGCCGTTCTTTTAGCGTGTGTTGGCCCGCATCCAGCTGCGGCCGAGATGAGCAAAATCACAATCGCACACCAATTCGGGTTGGGGTACCTCCCGCTCTACGTCATGAGCGATCAGAGACTAATTGAAGAATGTGCCAAGCTCGAGGGGGTAGGGGATGTCATCGTAGAATGGGTGAAAATGGGGAGCACGGCCGTTCTTGCCGACGGAATCCTGTCGGGCAATTTTACCGTCGCATCCGCCGGGGTGCCTCCTTTCATTGTCGTATGGGCTAAAACCAATGCCAAGGTTCGGATGATCTCGGCCCTGAATGAGCAGCCGATGAAGCTGAACACCAACGATAGCAAAGTAAACTCGATCTCCGATTTTACAGATCAGCATAGGATCGCGGTGCCGGCGATCAAAACCTCAGCTCATTCGATTCTGCTGGGAATGGCAGCAGAGAAGGTGTGGGGCAAGGGAAGCGGCAACAAGTTGGACACGCTGCAGGTACCTCTATCGCATCCAGACGCTACCGCGGCATTGTTAGCGGGAAAGGGGCAGATCACCGCGCATTTTTCGACGATTCCGTTCACGGCTATGCAGCTCGCCAATCCCAAGATTCACACGATTCTAACGTCAACCGAGATCCTTGGCGGTCCCTCTACTACGACGGCTTGGTGGACAACAGAGCGCTTTCATGACGAAAATCCCAAGCTATACGAGGCGCTCGTATGCGCGGCCGATAAGTCCATCTCTTTCGTAAATGGGAATCGCGCTCAAGCTGCCCGCATATACAAGGCAGCGGAACCGTCGAACATGAGTGATAGCGAGGTTGAAAAAATAATCTCTGATCCAGAGGTCACATATACCATGACGCCGGAGCGGACTTTGGTGTTCGGCGATTACATGTACCGAGCTGGTGTCATCTCAAAAAAGCCAACCAGCTGGCAAGATTTCTTTTTCTCGAATGTTCGCTCGCTTCCCGGAAGCTGATCGACCCCAGAGCGCCGCCTTCGAATTGCGGCTCGACGGGAGACTAGCTTGAAACAAGATACGCAGCTCCCGCAAGTATTGACAACGCCGCGGACCCGTAGCGCATAAACACTCAGGGCACTCACGATGACTCCGAAGAATCTGTTGATTATCATCTCCGACGAGCACAATCCTAAAACTCTCGGATGCTATGGGCATCCCATTGTGAAAACGACTCATTTGGATAGGTTAGCAGGCTGTGGAATCCGCTTTACCAAAGCGTATTGCAATTCTCCGGTCTGCATTCCTGCACGGGCCGTCATCGCGACGGGACGATATATCAACCAGATCGGCTTCTGGGATAATGCAGATCCATATGATGGATCGGTAACTAGCTGGCACCATCGTCTGCGCGAGGCAGGCCACCAGGTCGTGTCAATTGGCAAACTGCACTTTCGTTCAACTGAGGACGACAACGGTTTCTCAGAGGAAATCGTGCCGATGCACGTCATCGAGGGAAAAGGAGATCTTATGGGCCTCGTGCGGGAGGACCTGCCGCGACGCGGAAGTTCTTGGAAAATGGCTGGAATGGCTGGGCCGGGAGAATCGCCATACACATTCTACGATCGAGATATCACCGCGCGGGCACAGGTTTGGTTACGTGAAGAGGCAAATCGGCACAAGGAGAAGCCATGGGTGCTGTTTGTGTCTCTAGTCTGCCCGCACTTTCCCCTGACGGCCCCACCCGAGCATTTTTATCGCTATTACTTTGACGAAAACCTTCCTTGGCCGAAACTCTACGATCGGATGGAAAGGCCGGAGCACCCCTATCTGAAGGAGTATGGGTCAAGCTTCGCCTACGATGAGCATTTCGAGAGCCCGGATCAGGTGCGCCGAGGTGTGGCGGGGTATCTAGGGCTTTGCTCTTTTTTGGACGAGAATGTGGGCAAGAGTTTAGATGCATTGGAGCAGGCGGGTCTGAGCGACGACACTCGGGTCATCTACACGAGCGATCACGGCGACAATCTTGGAGCTCGCGGCGTGTGGGGCAAATCGACCATGTACGAAGAGGCCGTAGCTGTACCTTGGATTATGGCTGGCGCGGACATTCCCACTGGGAAGACCTTTGATGCGCCGGTTAGCCACGTCGATCTTTATCCGACCATACTAGAGGCGACAGGTTTGCCTTTGCGGCACGACGAAGATGACCTTCCGGGCTGCTCGCTCCTCAACTTGTCAAACGGCCCTCTTGCTGATCGGTTTGCATTTTCGGAGTACCACGGCATGGGCTCCACGGGAGGAATTTTCATGATCAGAGATGCCCGATACAAATATATTTATTACGTGAACCACCCCGCCGAACTCTTCGATCTCGAGAGCGACCCGGAGGAGCTTCACAATTTGGCGCAAGAGCCGGCGTATGAAGCTATCCGAAGCGCTTGCGATTCGAAGCTGAGATCGGTTTGCGATCCCGAGCACGTTGAGCGCCGCGCCAAAGAGCGCCAGTCAGAGCAGCTTCAACGCCATGGCGGCCGCGAGGCCGTGATCGCTCGAGGTGACCTTGGCTTTTCTCCGCCACCGGGCATATCGGCGGAGTTTTCTTGAGCGAGCCCGCGGCTGGGCTCGGAGAGCCGAGGGTCATTGCCGGGCCCGGCCGCGACTGCGACTGGCTCCCAATGTGCGATAATGTCGCTTCGGAATGTGCGATAAAGCTAACAGCCGCAATCCACCAATGGCAAAAGCGGCAAGGAGATCAGCTATTCTAAGCACGTTTGCGGCGCTTTGCTGCTCCGACCGCGAGACCTTCGAAGAAGTAGGAGACTTCCACGTCTAAGAGATTGGCAAGACTGAAGAGGCGCCCGGCGCTCACGCGATTTGTGCCCCTCTCGTATTTTTGAACCTGCTGAAATGTCACGCCGAGGACTTTTCCGAGCGTTTCCTGAGTGATGCCCAATTCGATTCGCTTCTGACGGATACGATCCGCGACATGACGGTCAACCGCTTGCGGCTCTTTAGGACTTGTTTGGAGTGTGCGCCTCATTTCCGTCGTTCCCCACCGTTGTCGTCTCGGCCCTTATTGAGAGGCCTACTCCCCGCCATCTTCTCCCGATCTTTGGCCCAAACAACCCGTTGCTGCCGACAGTAGCATCATATCGTTCAGCTATTCTAGGAGGTAGCGGCGCCAATCGCATTCCGCCGACTGATGCCCTGCCAAGCCTAGCCGAGGCAGTGACCAGCCATTCATTACTGCTGCAGTACTAATTCGTCTTAGCGGGTCTCCTCGCGAAAGGATGGGGGCCTTCAGGCCTGGTGCTTGGGGCCCCTTTCCATAGCAGAGACATTATCTTCCCGCCCGCGCGAGCACAAGATGAGGTAGCGGCCGTACCAGCCAGCCAGTAAAAAACACGTTACTGACCATTTTCGCCGTGCACCATTAAGTCGCGCTTGTTGCCGGCGGGTTCGCCCGCAGCAACAACGACTTTTGTGCCGAGGTTTGTGATAGGAGTGTTACTGCCAGTCATTTTGGATCTACGAAAACGTGCAGCTGGAAAGGCGCGCATATCGAGGATGTTCTTTATTATTTCGAAGATAGTAGGATTTATAACCACGCCGACCAATGTTGCAGTAGCGTTGGTCGTGTTCGGGCTCGCGCTATCCAGCACCCGGTTTTGCCGCGCTGCGCGGCGCATCACCACAACCGGAGCGGTGTTTCTTGTGGCCTGCGCCTTCCTACCGCTCTCAGGAGTTCTCGTTTCTTCACTTGAAAACCGCTTCCCGGTGCAACGCGGCGATATTCTACCACCCGCGGGTATAATCGTGCTCGGGGGCGCTACAGACGAGAACGTCGAAGCGGCTCGCGGACAGGTCACCCTTACGGACGCCGGTGAACGGCTGATCACCGGCGCCATTACAGGAGCGGAGGCGAGAAAGAAAACATCAGCTAGCGAAAACGCTTCCGATCGATTGCTGATCGCCCCGTGCTGTTTGCGCAGCAGGGGCTCGGGGCCGTGGAAGCCTGCGAATTTCCGCAAGGCCAACACTAGAGGTTCCGACCAATGACTAAACTCAGCGATACGCAACTGATCGTGCTTTCATCTGCAGCAAAGCACGATGAGGGCCTCGCGACGCGACCTGCCAATTTGAATGCCGCGGCGGCTACGAAGGTCGCCTCTTCATTGATCGACAAAGGACTGGCGCGGATGAGGGGT